>ONZY01002105.1_pt1 | contig 12130 bp, 11 predicted proteins | sample 1671451 | NCBI WGS metagenome assembly ONZY01 (sample SAMN06348158, study PRJEB24527) | human gut metagenome | biome: human gut; feature: ankylosing spondylitis patient; material: feces | host: Homo sapiens | place: China | collected 2015-10 | reverse complement strand
GCACCGGAGCGCCTGCGGACGCTCCGGTGCTCCATTTTTTCCAAAAAGCCGTTGCCGCAATTAGAACGCAAAAAGCCCGCTGCAAGGCGGAATGTCCTTGCAGCGGGCAGAATAGATAACCGGGGAACCCTTATCAGACTTCGGTGTTGAAGTAGCGCTTCAGCAGGCCCTCGAAGCCACGGCCGTGACGGGCTTCATCCTTTGCCATCTCATGGACGGTATCGTGGATAGCGTCCAGATTCAGCGCCTTAGCCTTCTTGGCCAGGTCCATCTTACCGGCGCAGGCACCGCACTCGGCCTCAGCACGCATCATCAGGTTCTTCTTGGTGCTGTCGGTCACGACCTCGCCCAGCAGCTCTGCAAAGCGGGATGCGTGGTCAGCCTCTTCGTAAGCATAACGCTTGTAGGCCTCGGCGATCTCGGGGTAGCCCTCACGCTCTGCCACGCGAGCCATAGCCAGATACATGCCGACCTCGCTGCACTCGCCCTCGAAGTTTGCGCGCAGACCGTCAACGATCTCCTGCGGCACGCCCTCTGCCTTGCCGATGCCAACAACATGCTCGGTGACGTAGGTGTTGCCGGTCTTTTCCACAAAAGCGGAAGCGGGAGCCTTGCAAACGGGGCACTGAGCGGGGATCTCACCCTCAGCGATATAACCACAAACGGTGCAAACGTATTTCTTCATAAGAATTTACCTCCATTCGATCTGTTAAAAATGATACAGGACGGAAACCACCCGCCTGTTGCTTCTATGCTAAGCAGCCGCGCTGCCGGGTATAGAAAGAGCCATGGAAGGGGGCTTTGTGTACTTCCCTTTCCATGGCTCTATTATAGCGAATAGTTCCTAGTTAGTCAAGTATATTTTTAAGAATTATTCCTATTTATTAAAATCTGGCAGGATGCCCAAATTTCCTTACAGAAAACTGGACGTATTCCCGAGGATCAGACCTGCAGGTTGCCGCTGGTAGCAGCATCAGAACCGGCGGTAGCGTCAAACTCGTAGTCATTGCCGGGCAGGATGGCATTGAGCAGAATGCCTGCGATAGCAGCCACAGCCAGACCGGACAGGTTGATGGTGACACTGCCAACGGTAAAGCCAACGCCGCCCACAGAGTTGAAGCCCAGTGCGCACACCAGAATGACGGCGGCAACGATCAGGTTGCGGCTGTTGGTGAAGTCCACGCGGTTCTCCACCACGTTGCGCACACCGATAGCGGAGATCATTCCGTACAGCACAAAGCTGATACCGCCGATGATGCCGGTGGGGATGGTGTTGATGACGGCCTCAAACTTGGGGCTGAAGCTCAGGATGATAGCCAGCACAGCGGCAATGCGGATGACCAGCGGGTCGTAGATCTTGCTCAGTGCCAGCACGCCGGTGTTCTCGCCGTAGGTGGTGTTGGCGGGGCCGCCCAGCAGACCGGCCATGGTGGTGGCCAGACCATCGCCCATCAGGGTGCGGTTCAGGCCGGGGTCATTGATGTAGTTGTGGCCGACGGTGGCGCTGATGGCGGCAATATCGCCAACGTGCTCCATCATGGTAGCCAGTGCGATGGGGATAATGGTGAACAGAGCGCTGATGAACTCCGGGCTGCCGTCAATGGCAAACAGACCCATAGCCTCTTTGTGCAGGGGGATGCCCAGCCAAGCGGCCTCGGAGATCTTCTGGAAATCCACTGCGCCGGTGACCAGTGCCACAGCGTAGGAGACCAGCACACCGATGAGGATGGGCAGGATCTTGACCATGCCCTTGCCCCAGATGTTGCACACGATGACAGTGCCCAGTGCCACAAAGGCCAGCAGCCAGTTGGACTGGCAGTTGGAAATGGCGCTGGGGGCCAGGATCAGGCCGATGGCGATGATGATGGGGCCGGTGACCACCGGCGGGAAGAAGCGCATCATTTTACGGATGCCGAAGGCGGAGATCAGCGCGCTGAACAGCACGTAGACCAGGCCGGACAGGGCGACCGCAGCGCAGGCGTAGGGCAGATTCTCGGGGTTGGCACCGCCGTTGGTGACGATGGTGAAGCCGCCCAGGTAGGCAAAGCTGGAACCCAGGAACGCGGGCACCTTGCCCTTGCACAGAAAGTGGAACAGCAGCGTGCCCAGACCTGCGCAAAGCAGCGTGGTGCTGACGCTCAGGCCCGTCAGCAGCGGGACCAGCACCGTTGCGCCAAACATGGCAAACATGTGCTGGGTGCCCAAAATCAGCAGCTTGGGCGTGCCCAGGGATTTGGCATCGTAAATGCCTTTGGAGTAATCGATCTTTTCGCTCATGAAGTTTTTCTGCCTCCTACAGAACTCGCAGCCCCAAAAAAAGAGGCACCGCCGTCAGCAAAACGGCAATGCCCCTGAAATTTGGGAACAATGATCCCGCCCGGAAATGAGAAGTGCAATGCAGCGCAGTCGATGATTCTTGTGCAGCATGGTGCGCTCCCCCTTTCATTCAGGCTCTTTCCAAGCCGCCGCCAAAAGCCCCGCAAAAGGCCGCAGCGGGCAGTCCTTCAAGAGATTATAGCAGACTTTTTGCCGCCGTGCAACTATTTTGCTTAATTCTCCTGTATTTCCAGCCCGGAAGTTTGCACCGCTTCTCTTGCAATCCGGCCCAAAGCGCACTATAATATAACCTACCATTGCAATCTGTATTATAAGAGAATTATCAGGAGAGTTTATGATCTATCTGGATTATTCCGCCAATACCCCGGTAGACGAAGCGGTTTTACAGCGCTTTTGCGAGGTGGAGCGCAATTGCCCGGGCAATGCCAATTCCCGCCACGCAGCAGGCACTGCCGCAAAGGCTGCCATCGATGCCGCCACCCAGAGCATTGCCCGCAGTCTGAATGTGCAGCCCGCCGAGATCATCTATACATCCGGTGCCAGCGAGGCCAACAACTTTGCCATCAAGAGCATCGCCCGGCTGGAGCGCCACCATGGCAGACACATCATTTCCACCCCGCTGGAGCACTCCTCGGTGAGCGGCAGCCTGACCGCCCTGCAGGAGCAGGGCTATGAGATCGATCTCTTGGACATCCGGCAGGACGGCACGGTGGACCTTGCCCACCTGAAAAAACTGCTGCGCCCGGACACCATTCTGGTGGCCGTCACTGCCGTGGACAGCGAGCTGGGCGTGGTGCAGCCGGTGGCCGAGATCGCGGAAATGTTGAAGGCCTGCCCCCACTGCCACTTTCATGTGGATGCCACACAGGCCGTGGGCAAGCTGCCGGTCAGCTTTGCGGGCATCGACACCATGAGCCTGACCGCCCACAAGTTCTACGGGCTGAACGGCATCGGTGTGCTGGTCAAGCGGCGCGGCCTTGCGCTGGAGCCGCTCATCCATGGCGGCGAGAGCACCACCATCTACCGCAGCGGCACCCCCACCGTGGCGCTGGCCTGTTCGCTGGCGCTGGCACTGGAAAAGGCTGTGAGCGAGCTGCCCGCCCGGGTGGAGCACATCCGCGCCCTGAACGCCCGCCTGCGCACCGGGCTTGCCCAATACCCCAAGGTGCGCATCAACAGCCCGGACACCGCCGTGCCGCAGATTTTAAACCTGAGCGTACAGAACGTGAAGGGCACCGTGTTCCAGCGGGAGCTGGATGCCAAGGGCGTATGCGTCTCGGTCAAATCGGCCTGCTCTTCGGACGGCCTGCCCTCCCGCGCCGTGTTTGCCGTGAGCCATGACCGGCGCAACGCGCTGTCCTCGTGGCGCATCAGCCTGAGCCACCTGACCACGGAACAGGAGATCACTGATTTTATGCAGGCGTTCGATGCCTGTTACAACGCCTTGACGCAATAAAAAGGAGTATTATGAAGCAAGATCCCCCCGCCGACCAGCAGCGAGGGGATCTTTTTTACTGTTTTTGAATGCCGAACAGTCTGCGCAGAATGCCGCGCAGCGCCTTGGGGCTTCGGATCACAACTACCTGCATATGCTCCCCGCCTTTCCGTTTTCTGGCCCATCCTATGCAGGCAGGGACCGGAACGTTCCGGCAAGGGCAGCAGCGCTCAGTCTGCGATGGTCTCCACCACCACCAGCGCACCGCTGCGGGTGGAGATGGTGATGCAGTCCGACCCGGCAGCGTACTCGTTGCTGACGCCCAGCGGGTAGCTGGCGGTCAGCTCCGCATCGGTCAGCTCATAGTAGGAGCCGCGCTCGCACACGCCCTGCGCCCTGCCCTCCATCGGGAAGGCCGAGAAGAAGAAGTACTTCTCCTTCGGGTAGCGGCGGGTCTCGCCGGGCATCACGTAGGTGATGCGGCTGCGCTCATCCAGCAGGGTGGTGCGCACACCGCGCTGTTCCAGCCCAAGGCCGGTGCACAGGTTTGCAAGGGTGTGCTCCACCCGTCTGCCGCCAAGGCCGCCCAGCAGCAGCACCTCGTCAAAGCCCTTTTCCGAGACCAGCTTTGCGGCATACTCGGTGTCGGTATCGTCCTTCACATGGGGCAGCACGATGATATCGTCGTCCTGCTGTTCCGGGCAGGGGGCGGTGTCAAAGTCGCCCACGATGATGTTGGGTCTGCGCCCCAGAGGTGCGCAGTTGCGGTAGCCTGCATCACAGGCAATGATAAAGTCGTCCGGCCGCAGGGCCTCTGCCAGCTCCGGAGAAACCGGGCAGGCCGAAATGATCACACAGCGTGACATGAATCTCTTCCTTATCCTTTATACTTTCGGGCGCTGCCAATCCTTCACGTCCTTGACTTCCTCGTACATGGCGCAGTAGCTGTCGTACCGGGTCTGGGAGAGCCTGCCCTCGGCCAGTGCGGCGCGCACGGCACAGCCTTTTTCGCTGCGGTGGGAGCAGCCGGTGAACTGGCACTGGCCCAGATAAGGCCCGAACTCCGGGAACGCATGCTCCAGATTTTCCTTGGGGATGAACCCGGCGCGGTTCGCTTCCAGACTGGCAAAGCCCGGCGTATCCGCAATGCGCCCGCCAAAGGCTTCAAAGATCGTCACCTCACGGGTGGTGTGGCGGCCGCGGCCCAGCTTCTGGCTGATGGCACTGGTCTCGCGCTCTGCTTCCGGCAGCAGATGGTTCAAAAGGGTGGATTTTCCCACGCCGGAGTTGCCGCAGAACGCACACAGCCTGCCGCTGATCCACTGCTTCACCTCGTCCAGCCCGCCGCCGGTCTCGTAATCGATGCGGATGAACGGCAGGGTCGATTTTTCGTAGGCCTTACGCAGGAATTCCGCCTCGGCCAGGTCGCCCTTGGTGCACACGATCACCGGCTGCACGCCCTTGTCCACCGCAATGGCGGCAAGCTTATCCAGCACCAGCGTGCTGGGCGTGGGCTGGGTGGTGCTGGCCACAAGGAACAGCACATCCAGATTTGCCACCGGAGGCCGCACGAACACATTTTTGCGCGGTGCGATCTCGGCAATGACGGCTGCACCGTTCTCGGTCTCCAGCGTCACCTCATCGCCCGCCACCGGCGTGATCTTCTGTTTGCGGAAAATGCCGCGGGGCTTGCATTCCACAATGCCCTCCGGCGTTTTTACATAGTAAAAGCCGCCGATGCCCTTTGTGATATATCCCTTCATGCACGCCTCCGTCAGCTCAGCAGCGAGGACCACCAGTCGGTCAGCGGTTTCTGCGAAGAGTCGCCGCTGCCCGCTGTGCCCTGTTCGGTGCCGGTCTCGGTGCTGGAAGAAGAGGAGCCGCTGCCAAACAGGCCGCTCCACCAGTCGCCGCCGGTGGTGCTGTCACTGGGTGCTTCCGGTTCCGGTGCAGGCTCCGGCCCTGCGCTTACCACAATGTTCACGCGGCCGTTCAGCTTTGTGGTAGAGCCTGCCGCCGGGTCCTGACTGATGACAGTGCCCACCGGCTGGTCGCTGTACTGCTCGGTCTGGCTGCCAAGGCCCAGATGGTTCTGCACCAGCAGGGTGCGGGCATCAGCGGTGCTCATGCCGGTCAGCGAGGGCACCTTGGTGGTGGTTGCCACCTGCGGGCGGCTGATATACATCACCACAGTGCTGCCTGCAGCCACCTGACTGCCCGCCGCCGGGTCGGTGCGGATCACCGCGCCGGATGCCACAGAGGTATCCACAGCCTGCGTTACCAGCACCGAGACACCCAGCTCCTTGAGCTGCTGCTCTGCATCGGCCTGCACATAGTTGGTCAGGTCCGGCACGGTAACGTACTGGGTGCCAAGGCTCACAGTCAGGGTCACATTCTGGCCCTCGCGCACCGTGCGGCCGGACACCGGCGACTGCTTGTAGATATAGCCCGCCGCATAGTCACTGTTGTACTCCTGCTCCCAGGTAACGCTGATCTGGCCGGAAACCACCTGCTCGGTGGCAGCAGCCTCGTCCTGCGTCATGCCGATATAATCGCCCAGCGTGATATCGGCCTTGTTGTTCATCAGGTTGGAGGAATCGTTCAGGATCATCCAGCACAGCGCAAGGCACGCCAGTGCAAATGCAATGGTAATGCCGAACAGTGCCGGCAGGAAGATGGTGCGCTTTTTCTTGCGCGGTGCGGCCTTTTTGCCGCGGGGCGCAGGCTTTTCGGCCTGACGGTTTGCACGGTTCTGGTTCATGGTACGTTTCACCACCTTTTCGGGAGCATCTTCTGTAATATACTTGTACTCGAACATCACGGAGGGGTTGTGCACGTAGGTGTCCAGCGCATCCAGCATTTCGCGGGCGGATGCGTAGCGGTTCTGCGGCAGCTTTGCCATGGCCTTTTCGGTGATCTCCACCAGTGCATTCGGCACCTCCGGCGCGATCTCGTGCAAAGACTTCGGCTGATCGGAGATCTGCTTGATGGCAACTTCCACCATGTCGTCTGCATCAAAGGGCAGATGACCGCTGAGCATCTCGTACATCATCACGCCCACCGAGTAGATATCGCTGGTGCAGTCGGTCTCATCGCCCTTGGCCTGCTCCGGGCTGATATAGTGCACGCTGCCCATGGCCTTGCCGCTCAGCAGCTGGTTCTCGGCACGGGAGATGCGCGCAATGCCAAAATCCATCATGCGCAGCTGGCCGTTGTCCAAAAGCATGATGTTCTGGGGCTTGATGTCCCGGTGCACCACACCGTTGGCGTGGGCATGTTCCAGCGCCTTTAAGATCTGGGAGATGAAATGCACGGTCTCCCGGTTGGTCAGCCTGCCGCCGCGCTGGTTAAGGTACTCGCGCAATGTCATGCCGTCCACATATTCCATCACGATATACTGCAGATCATCATTCACCGATACATCGTACACTTTTACGATGTTGGGGTGGTTCAGCAGCGAGATGGCCTTGGATTCATTTTTAAAGCGGCGCACAAGGTCCGGGTCGTGCATATACTCCTGCCGCAGCACCTTTACCGCCACCACGGTACCGGCAGGCACCGGGCCGTTATGCCCCAGCATGACCGCCTTGTAGACGTTTGCCATGCCGCCGGAACCGATCAGCTCCCGCACCTCATACAGGCCGTCCAGCTTTTTGCCGATCAGGTTGTCCATCAGCGCACCTCCTCCACACACAGCAGCAGCGCGGTGATGTTATCCGGGCCGCCGTTCTCGTTGGCCGTGCGGATCAGAAGGTCCGGCAGGTCGTAGAACCTGCCGGTGCGCAGCAGCTGTTCCAGCTGTTCTCTGGGCACGGCATTGGTCAGGCCGTCCGAGCACAGCAGCAGGATATCCCCTTTCTGCAGCGGTGCGGTGGTGAACTCCGAGTCCAGCCGGTAGTCCACGCCCAGCGCCTTGGTGATGATGTTCTTCTGAGGGTGGTGCTCGGCTTCCTCCACGGTAATGGTGCCACAGTCCACCAGCTCCTGCACATAGGAGTGGTCGTGGGTGAGCTGGGCAAGCCTGCCGTCCCGGTACAGGTACGCCCGCGAGTCGCCTGCATGACACAGGAACACCTTGCCGCCGCGCACCAGTGCGCACACAGCCGTGGTGCCCATGCCCGCCAGCGATTCCTCACGCAGGGCCTTCTGGAACACAAAGCGGTTGGCGCTGAGCAGGCTCTTTTTCAAAAAGGTCTCCTCTTCGCCGGGCAGGCACTTGGAAGCATACTGCTCCTGAAAGCAGCGCTCGATCACATCGCACGCGCTCTGGCTGGCTTCCCTGCCGCCGCGTGCGCCGCCCATGCCGTCGCATACCAGCAGCCATGCGGCATCGCCGGGCAGTTCTCCTGCGCGATAATCGTCCTGATTATCCTGCCGGACCCTGCCGACATCCGTTTTTCCTGCAAGTTTCATAGGCTTCTCCCTTTAATATTTACGCTTTCCCGTTCATTTCGTCACGGCGCAGCTGGCCGCATGCGGCGCTGATCTCGCTGCCAAGGCGGCGGCGCACCGTAGCGTTCACGCCAAGGCTCTCCAGCTTCTGCTGGAAGCGGTGCACGTTGGCTGCATCGGTGGCCGAGTACGGGCTGCCGTCCACCGGGTTGATGGGGATCAGGTTCACATGGGCACCCATGCCCCGGATCAGGTTTGCCAGCTGTCTGGCGCAGGCATCGGAATCATTGACACCGCGCACCATGGAATATTCAAAGCTCACACGGCGGCCGGTGGTGTCCTGATAGCGGCGCACGGCCTGCATCAGCACTTCCACGGGATAGGCATCGTTCACCGGCATCATGCCGCTGCGAATTTCATTGTTGGGTGCGTGCAGCGACACCGAGAGGGTCAGCTGCAGCTTTTTCTCGGCCAGCTGGTCGATCTTGGGCACCAGACCGCAGGTAGAAAGGCTGATGTTGCGCATCCCGATGTTCACGCCCTCGGGCGAGGTGATGTTCTCCAGAAACTTCATCACTTCGTCAAAGTTATCCAGCGGTTCGCCAATGCCCATGAGCACGATGTGGGAAATGCGCTCCCCGATATCCTTCTGGGCGGTATAGATCTCAGAGCAGATCTCGCCGGCTTCCAGATCGCGCACGCGGCCCGCCTGGGTGGACGCGCAGAAGCGGCAGCCCATGCGGCAGCCCACCTGCGTGGACACACACACCGTGTTGCCGTAGTGGTAGCGCATCACGACGGTCTCGATGCAGTTGCCGTCCGCCATGCGCAGCAGATATTTTACCGTGCCGTCCTTTGCTTCCTGCCTGCGCTCGATCTTGGGCGCGGCAATGTAGAAGCTTTCTTCCAGCTTTGCCAGCAGGGTCTTGGGCTGGTCGGTCATGGCAGAAAACTCGGTGACCAGCTTCTGGTGCACCCAGTGGAAGATCTGCTTTGCCCGGAAGCCCGGCTGACCCATCGCTTTCAGTTCAGCGGTCAGCTCTGCCAGCGTAAAGGAAGAGATACAGCGTTTTTGTTCCATTGTGTTCTCCTATTGTTTTTTACGAACAAGCCGCCTGTTTCATTGCAGCTTTTCCCCGTTTTTCTGCATGGCACACAGGAAAAAGCCGTCCATGCCGGTACGGGTGGGCACCGAAAGCGCGCCGTGCTCCCCTGCCGTCATCCCGGCGGGCAGCGCTGCGGCAGGCTCCACTACCGTAAACTCCGGGTGGCGGGCCAGAAATGCCGCGATCTGCTGCTGGTTTTCTGCCGGGTCGATGGTGCAGGTGGAGTACACCAGCCTGCCGCCCGCTTTCAGCAGCTGTGCCGCCGTATCGAGGATGGCCGACTGCGTGGCCAATAATTCAGCTTCGCGGGCCGGTTCCAGCTTTTTGTAGCGCAGATCCGGCTTTTTTGCCAGAATGCCAAGGCCGCTGCAGGGCACATCCGCTAAAATGCGGTCGGCCTGCGGCAGGGCCGGGTTCACCTTTGTGGCATCGTTGCACAGGGCTTCCACATTGGTAAGGCCCATGCGCTGCACTGCCGTGCGGATCAGGCCCACGCGGTTCTCGGCGGCATCGCAGCTGTAAAGCCTGCCGGTGCTGTGCATCTGCTCGGCCAGCAGGATGGTCTTGCCGCCGGGCGCGGCGCACAGGTCGATGACTGTTTCTCCGGGCTGTGCGTCCACGCAGAGCGCCGCCAGCTGGCTGGCCTGCCCTTCCACATGGAAGTACCCCTGCCGGAACAGCTCATTTTCCGCCGGGCTGCCCTCGAACCGGGCCAGCACACTGCCGGGCACAATGCCCCGCTTTGCTTCCTTTGCGCCGGAAGCCAGCAGCTTTGCACAAAGCTCATCGGCACTGCCTTTCAGTGGGTTCGCCCGCAGGCTGGTCATTCCGCCGTCGGCCTTGTAGGTAAGGATATCCAGTGCTTCGTCCGGGTAGTTTTTGTGCAGAAATTCCGCCACATCCCGCCCGGCAGAGCCAAGCACCATGAGCCGCTCCACTTCGTTTTTGAAGCTTGCGGTGCTCAGGTCGTAGTTGCACGCCTTGCGCAGCACGGCGTTGACCAGACCGGATGCGCTGGATTTTTTGAAGGCACGGGTCAGCTTGACGGCTTCGTTCACCGCAGCGGACACCGGCACCTGCATATAGCGGGCCTGCGCCAGCGCCGCGCGCAATATTTCGCGCACCGGCGCATCCAGCTTGGCAAGGCCCTTGGGCAGGAACTGGCACAGGATGTAGTCCAGCGTGCCCCGGTGTTCCAGCACCGTGTAAAAGATGGCGCTGGCAAAAGCTTTATCGCGGCCTTCCAGCTGCTGGCGCTTGAGTTCGGCATCCAGAATAAGGTTGGAAAAACCATCCTGCTCCTGCCGCACCAGCGCCGCCACTGCCGCCGCGCGGGGATTCGCCGCCATCAGAGGATATCCCCCGTTTTCAGGCGCTGACCGGCCGCAAAGGCGGTGCCGTCCATGGGCTTTTTGCCTTCCGGCACCACATTCAGCAGCTGGACGGCCCCCTCACCGCAAGCCACCGTGAGCGGCTTTGTGGCCAGCACGGTGCCGGGCGCTTCGCCGTGAGCTTCCACGGCACGGCACTCCATCACCTTGAGCTTTTTGCCGCCGGAGGTGACGAACCATGCACCGGGCCACGGGTTCATGCCGCGCACCCAGTTGTGGATGTGGGCAGCCGATTCGGTGAGGCGGAACTCTGCCATCTCCTTGTTCAGCATAGGTGCAAGGCAGGCGTTCTCATGATCCTGCGGCTGGGGTTTCAGCGTTCCGGCGGCGATGGCGGGCACCACCTCACACAGTACCCGTGCACCCACGGCAGTCACGCGGTCAAACAGCTGGCCGCTGGTCTCCTCCGGGTCAATGGCGATCTTCTCGCAGCAGAGCACATCGCCGGTGTCAAGGCCCTCGTCCATCTGCATGATGGAAACGCCGGTCTCGGCATCGCCGTTCAGCACGGCCCACTGCACCGGGGCGCTGCCGCGGTACTTGGGCAGCAGGGAGACATGCAGGTTGATGCAGCCGTACTTCGGCGCTTCCAGCACAGACTTCGGCAGGATGCAGCCGTAAGCCACCACCACGATCAGTTCCGGGGCCAGTGCGCGGATGTTCTCGTCCTCGCTGCCGTCCCGCAGGGTGCGGGGCTGGAACACCGGCGTGCCGTGGGCAAGGGCCACTTCCTTGACCGGGGGTGCAGTAAGCACCTGCTTGCGGCCAACCGGCTTGTCCCGCCGGGTGTACACCGCGCAGATGTCATGCCCGGCGGCATACAGGGCTTTGAGGCACTCTGCGGCAATATCCGGCGTGCCCATGAACAAAATGCGCATTACTTGTTTCCTTTCGCTTCGCGGGCAGCTTTTTTGCCCTCTTCGGTATCCTCATAGAAATACTCGCTGGACTGCATGATGGTAATGCCGTCCAGATGGTCGTTCTCGTGCTGGATGCAGCGGCCCAGCAGATCCTCAGCTTCCAGCTCGAACCACTCACCGTGGCGGTCCTGTGCGCGCACCTTGACAGCGACGGGGCGGGTCACAGCGCCGTTATGGCCCGGGAAGGACAGACAGCCCTCGTAGGCGGTCTCCTCTTCCTCGGATACAGCCAGAATTTCCGGGTTGACGAAGTCGATGAACTTGTACTCGTAATCCTCCGGGATCTCCTCGGGCGCGTCGGTGGTGTCCCACACCACGAACAGACGGCGCAGCATGCCCACCTGCGGGCCGGCCAGACCCACGCCGTCGGCGGCGATCATGGTCTCGTGCATGTCGTCCAGCAGGGTAGCCAGACGGTCATCAAAGGTGGTGACGGGGCGGCAGACCTTGTTCAGGATGGGATCGCCCTCTTTTACAATATTGCGGATAGCCATTTATGGTACCTCCAAATCAGATGTCACCGTCCGAATGCAGGTCCACCGCAACGGT
>ONZY01002097.1_pt1 | contig 12187 bp, 15 predicted proteins | sample 1671451 | NCBI WGS metagenome assembly ONZY01 (sample SAMN06348158, study PRJEB24527) | human gut metagenome | biome: human gut; feature: ankylosing spondylitis patient; material: feces | host: Homo sapiens | place: China | collected 2015-10 | reverse complement strand
AACAGGGTTAACAGTTAACAGCTGTTTTTGCATGGTCCCCCTCGCGTACCTTATTATATAATAATATATATACTTATTTTTATATAAGTGTGTGGATGGAAGTATGCATTTTTGGGGTGTTAACTGTTAACCTGTTAACCTTTTCCTCTCAGAGCGCCCCCTCTTCCTCAGAAATGTGCTCTCCCGATGCTTGTTAAAGATGGCTGGTTGAGCCTTGGCAGAAAAAGCTCAAATGCCCTGCTACAGCCTGTTTTACGGGCTTATATGATGGCTAGAGAGAGGCATAAATAATGGTTGGCGAGAGGCATAAATGACGACTCACGAGGGGGGATGGATCATGCGTCGCGAGAGAAGAAATGTTGCGTCGCGACGGAACGGGGAATGCATCGCGATGCAGAAAAAAGGGCTTTTTAGAGCGGAAAGTTGCGGGGCAGAAAACTATGAGTAAGTTTTGTTAACGGGAGGGAAAACAACAAGGCGATACTCTTCTCTTATAGGAAGAATATCGCCTCGTTGCCTTCATTAAAAAGGAGGTCAAGGATGCTCATATTGGGCTGAAAACCGTATTTCTGCTCGTAAACCTGGTAATAGCGCTTCGACTCGAATTCGGGGTCAGGAAGAGGTTTCTTGGGGCGAATCGCATCGCGGAAATCCTTGATTTCATGCTCTGCTCCCATTTCTTCACGCTGAATGTACTCTTCGGTAACCGAAATCCTGGGACGGATGTCGAGGAGTTCTATCATCTTCTCTGTAGTCTCCATGTTGAAATCGAAGAGGAACTCGTATTTCTTCTCGTAGAAAGGGCGGATGTCGTCCTGATAATACTCGAAGAAAGGGCTCTCGCCATAGGCGGAAAGGAGCGCATTCCAGTGGACGTGGCGCCAGTTGGCGTGGTCGGAGATGCGGATGTCCTTCATCGACAGAGAGATGTCGTGATTGGTGGGGATGGTGAGCGAGAGGGGGCCGTTGGTGGTAGGGATGATCATACGGTTACGATAGGTTTGCTTGATAAAGCTCTCGTGGCGCTCTATCAGGCATTCATCGTAGCGGTTCAGCTTCTGGTACCACTGGATGGGGCCGAAATATGTGGAAGAAAGAAGGGCTTTCAATTTCTGCTTTTGTTATGAAGGGTTAATGATAAAGAGGGGGACGAGCGATGGAATCGCTCGGAACGGGGGCAGACGGGGGGACAAGCTTCCGAAGGCGCGAGGAAGCTAGAACAGCTTATGGGCTTTGCCTATCATCTGGTGCTTATGGACGAGCTGCTGACCGGTTGGCGTCTTCAAAAGATAGAAGCGGCAATCCTTGCAGCCGCAGCGCTTGCAGCATACGGTAGGAATGACGAACTGCATGGTGTCGATGCGCAGCGTATCGCCCGGAAGCTTCTCTATCCTGCCTATGAAATGAGACTCGAAGACGCGCTTGCGACGCTGGTTCTTGGGCTGGTAAACCACCGTATCGGTGAAAACAACCACATCGCCACGCCCGAAATTTTCGTAGTCAATCCTGTTCACTATCACCCGGTTGCCTGCCTTCAGCTGGGGCGGAAGCCCGCCCTGAGGCACCGAGAAGATAGTAAAGACATAGGTGCGCACTGCCCAAGCCAGGAGCAGCGACAACACCAATGCTATTAGGAATTTGACGGCAGTCTTCAATTCTTATTTCTTTTTTCTTACTTAATATTGTCTACAAAAGTGAAGAGGCGGTTCCAACGGATGCCTGAGAAGCCCGGATGATCTGGGCTGTGGCTCCACCAGATGAAGATAGGCTTGCCCACGATGTGGTCCTCAGGCACGAAACCCCAGTAGCGGCTGTCGGCTGAGTTGTGGCGGTTGTCGCCCATCATCCAGTAGTAGTCGAGCTTGAAGGTGTAGCTCTTCGCCTGCTTGCCGTTGATGAAGATGCGGCCAGCGTTATCTACCTTCAGGTCGTTGCGCTCGTAAACCTTGATGCAGCGCTCGTATACAGGCAGGTTCTTCAGCGTCAGAGCGATGCTCTCGCCCTTCTTCGGAATCCAAACCGGACCGTAATTATCTCTTGTCCAGCCGGTATAGGCGTTGAGCGGATAGAGGTCGCCATAGGTTGCATCCGTATTGATAGAGATGCTCTCTACGAGGTTTCTGTTCGCCTTCAGCGCCAGATAAGCCTTCTTGGTGAGTGGAATCACGCCACTCTGATTATACATCAGCAGGTCTTCGTTGGTGATTCCCAGTTCATCGGCAAGGTCGATTGGGAACTCGCCCTTGAGCTTCATCTTATAAGTATACTGCACGTTATCAGGCTCCTTGTTTGCCTTTCCGTTCAGATAAACGATGTGGTTCTTGATCTGCAGGGTCTGACCAGGCAAGCCCACGCAGCGCTTTACATAGTTCTCGCGGCGGTCGGTAGGACGGCTGATGATGTCGCCATATTCGCCCGGCATGCTGCTGATGTAGTTGCGGCCTGTAGCATAAACCTGCTCAAAATAGTGGCGCTGCTGCAATGGGTTCATCGCGCGCACATCCTTTTCCTGTCCGTTCTGCTGCATCAGCTGGTCGCCGATGCTGTAAACCATCTGATAGTAATCATTCGCCTGATAGCGCTCCTCATTGACGAGCGTATCGCCTGCAGGATAATTGAACACCACGATGTCATTGAGTTTCACATTGCCCAATCCCTTCACGCGGCGGTAATCCCAGTGAGGCCACTCTATGTAGCTCTTCACGTTGACCAGCGGCATGGTGTGCTGGGTGAGCGGCATGGTGAGCGGAGTTTCAGGGATGCGAGGGCCGTAGCTTACCTTGCTCACGAAGAGATAATCGCCCGTGAGGAGACTCTTCTCGAGAGAGGAAGACGGAATGACGTAGTTCTGGAAGAAGAAGAGGTTGATGAAATAAACCGCTACGAGAGCAAACACCAGCGCATCTACCCAGCTCATGATGAAGCGCACAGGGCCTTCTTCATCCTTCCACCACTGCCAGTGAATCTTCTTGGTGATGTAAACATCGAAGATGAACGGAACCACAATGAGTCCCAGCCAGCTTTCTACCCAAACCAGAAAGAGGAGATAGAGGGCGAGAACCACTGCGAACTTCGCCCACTGTACCTTCATATTGAGTTTTTGTTTCTGCTTGTCTATCATAACTTCTGCTTAGAACTTAAATAAATCTGATGTGGTGAGCAAGCCGGAATGGTTGGCTGTGAACTCAGCTGCGAGAACGGCTCCCAGGGCGAAACCCTTGCGAGAATGGGCGCTGTGCTCGATGGTAATCATATCAGCATCGCTGTCATACATCACGGCGTGGATTCCCGGAACCTCGCCATCGCGTACGCAGTTGATGACCAGGTCTTCATCAGTAATGTTTGCATCACCCTCATCGTGATGACCATCCTCAGTCCAGTAAGTAACGCCACGCTTCCAGTCCTTCTTACGGTCGATATTGTCGATGATTTCCTCGGCAAGAGTAATGGCTGTTCCAGATGGCGCATCGAGCTTATGAACGTGGTGGGTTTCCTGCATGCATACAGAGTACTGTGGGAATCCGTTCATGATCTTGGCCAGATAGCGGTTTACGGCAGAGAAGATAGCCACACCGATGCTGAAGTTAGACGCCCAGAAGAGGGTCTGCTTACCGTCGGCGCAGAGTTTCTCCACGTCTTCCTTATGGTCTTTCATCCAACCTGTAGAACCTGAAACCACCTTCACGTTGTGAGAGAAAGCCTTCAGATAGTTGCCGTAGGCGGCAGTAGGGTTGGTAAACTCAATGGCAACATCGGCAGAGCAGAACTCCGGGCTGTCGATGTCTTGAGGGTTATTCACGTCAATCTTACAAACGATTTCGTGGCCACGCTGCAGGGCGATCTCCTCGATCATGTGTCCCATCTTTCCGTAGCCGATCAAAGCAATTTTCATCTTTATCTATTTTTTATTTGTTCTTACTTTTTTGTTCTATTCGGCAAAAATACACATTTTTCTTCGAAAAACCTTGAAAAATCCTTGTTATTATAATAATAAATAGAAAATTTTGGTTATTTTTGCAGTGATTTAAGGCTTTTAGCCTCATTTAGTAACTAAAAAGAGAAAATTATGAGCAGATATATTTTTGAGACGAAGATGGAAGTAAGAGATTATGAGTGCGATATTGAAGGCATCGTGAACAATGCCAACTATCTGCACTACATGGAACATACCCGCCATCTCTTTCTGAAGGAATGCGGCCTCAGCTTTGCCGAAATGCACAACAAGGGCGTGGATGCTGTGGTGGCGAGAATGAACCTGCAGTACAAGGTTCCGCTGCAATGCGATGATGAATTTTTCTCGCGTCTGTGGCTGGAGAAGCAGGGCGTGAGATATGTTTTCCATCAGGACATCTTCCGTGCCAAGGACGAGAAACTCTGCCTCAAGGCAACCGTAGAACTCGTCTGCCTCATCAACGGAAAACTGGGCAACAGCGAGGACTACGACAAGGCATTCGAGAAATACTTCTCTCCTCAGAGTTAACAGGTTAACAGTTAACAGCTGATTTTTCAATACCCCTTCCGCACACGAGCGAAGAACTTGCGTTCCGAAAGAGGCAATCCTATAAACCATAAAAGCCGAAACATTATGGAGCAACTCCTTCACTACGTGTGGAAGCACAAGCTCTTCCCACTCTCTCCACTCACCACCACCTGGCACCAGGCTGTGGAAGTTATTGACCCCGGACTGCACAACCGCAATGCAGGGCCCGATTTCTTCAATGCCAAAATCAAACTCAACGGTACCCTATGGGTGGGAAACGTGGAGATTCATGACAAGGCAAGCGACTGGTATGTGCACGGACATGATAAGGATGAACGCTACGACAACGTCATCCTGCACGTTTGCGGAACCATCGATGTAGAGGCAAAGAACTCGAAAGGCGAGCCCCTCGTGCAGTTGCAGCTCGACATCCCCGAAAACGTATCGAAACATTATCAGGAACTGCTGAGCATCGACCAGTATCCTCCCTGCTACCAGATTATCCCATCGCTCACCCGCCTCACCGTGCACAGTTGGATGAGCGCTCTGCAAACCGAGCGCTTATCGCAGAAAACCGATGCTATAGAGGCGCGCGTAAAGCAATGTAACGGCGATTGGGAAAACGCCTACTTCGTGACCCTGGCGCGCAACTACGGGTTCGGAATCAACGGCGACGCCTTCGAGCAGTGGGCTTACCATCTGCCGCTGAGAGCCGTAGACCATCATCGCGACGACCTCTTCCAGATAGAAGCCATCTTCCTGGGGCAAGCCGGACTGCTGGAGCTGAACACCATTCCCGAAAGATATCAGAAAGACGCGCTGAACGACGGGTATTTCTCCCGGTTGAGGAACGAATATCTCTATCTCTCGCATAAATTCTCGCTGCAGCCGATGGATTACAAGCAGTGGCGCTTCCTGCGCCTGCGTCCGCAGAACTTCCCTCACATCCGCATCTCGCAGTTAGCCAATCTTTATTATAACCGCCGTGCGGGGCTGAGCCAGCTGCTCGAGGCAAGCACGGTGAAGGAGGCGAAGCAGGTGCTCTCAACCAGCGTTACGGAGTATTGGGAAACCCATTATACCTTCGGCAGCACGAGCATCCGGAACGAGAAACACCTCTCCCCTTTCTCGCTCAATCTGCTCATCATCAACACCGTGGTTCCCATCCTCTTTGCCTATGGCAGGCACCGGGGCGAGGAGAAATACTGCGACCGCGCCTTCGACTTCCTGGAGGAGCTGAAGGCCGAGAATAACCACATAGTAAGGATGTGGAAGGAATGCGGCCTGCCGGTAGAGAACGCCGGGGATAGCCAGGCGCTCATACAGCTGAAGAAGGAATACTGCGACAGGAAGGAATGCCTGAGGTGCAGGATAGGTTACGAATACCTCAAGAGATAAAGCCCCGCTCTTCCCCTCCCATTAACAAATAACAAAGAAAGATTATGGCTGACCAACAAGAAATACTAAACACCATTCTCCTGACAAGGCTCAATTACTTCAGCCTGGCAGGAATGCTGGAGCTATACAGAAAGGTAGGCTCCGCCACGCTCATCCTGGAGCATAAGAACAACCTCAGAGACATCCTCCCCGATGCCTCGGATAAACTCGTGAGCGCTATCCAGAACTGCGAAGAAGCCCGAAAACGCGCTGAGGAAGAACTGGAGTACGACATACGCTACGGAATAGAACCCATTCCGATGAACGACGACCGCTATCCGCAACGCCTCAAAGACTGCGATGACGCACCCCTCATCCTCTTCTATAAAGGCAACGCCAACCTCAACCAGCAGCGCGTCATCAACATCGTAGGAACCCGCCACTGCACACCTTACGGCGAAGACCTCATCCGCCGCTTCATCACCGACCTGAAGCAGCTCTCGCCCAACGTGCTCATCATGAGCGGACTTGCCTACGGAGTGGATATCGTGGCGCACCGTCAGGCACTCGCCAACGGCTACGAAACCATAGGCGTGCTGGCTCACGGTCTCGATGACCTCTATCCCCGTCAGCACCGGGAAACGGCGGCAAGAATGATAGAACAGGGCGGACTGCTCACCGAATTTCTTACCCGTACAAACGCTGATAAGATAAACTTCGTGCGCCGCAACCGCATCGTAGCGGGAATGTCGGATGCCTGCATCCTGATAGAGAGCGCAGCTCACGGCGGCGGCCTCATCACCTGCGATATTTCGCAATCCTACGGTAGGGATGTCTTTGCCTTCCCGGGCAGAATAGGTGATTACTACAGCGAAGGCTGCAACAACCTGATACGCAACAACGGCGCCACGCTCATCACCAGTGCCGAGGACTTTGTGAAGGACATGCGCTGGCAGGATGACGCCACCCTGATGCGAGCCAAGCAGCAAGGCATCGAGCGCAGCCTCTTCCCCGAGTTATCGCCCGAGGAGCAACTCATCGTAGAAGTCCTCTCCAAGACCAACGACCTGCAAGTGAATCTCATCTCCGTAAAGACGAATATCGACATTTCTCGCCTCACTTCCCTCCTCTTCACATTGGAGATGAAGGGAGTCATCAAGACCTTTGCAGGGGGAATGTATCATCTTTTGAAGTAGTATTTTCTTTATTTTCAGAAAAAAGCAGTAACTTTGCAGCCGCAAAAAAGAAGATATACATCATAGGAATAAGAAGATTTCACTCGAAACTCATGAAAATAGGTAATATAGAATTTGGGCCTCAGCCCCTCTTCCTCGCTCCGATGGAAGACGTAACAGATATTGGTTCTCGCATGCTCTGCAAGCGATTCGGAGCCGCCATGGTTTATACTGAGTTCGTATCGGCGGAAGCCTTGGTGAGAAGCATCAAGAGTACTGTCAGCAAGCTTACGATAAGCGATGAAGAGCGCCCTGTGGGCATTCAGATTTACGGCAGAACCACAGAGGATATGGTGGAAGCTGCAAAAATCGTGGAACAGGCGAAGCCGGATGTAATTGATATTAACTTCGGCTGTCCGGTGAAGAAGGTTGCCGGAAAGGGTGCAGGAGCCGGAATGCTCCGAAATATCCCATTGATGCTGGATATTACAAGAGAGGTGGTAAAGGCGGTAAACGTGCCGGTAACTGTGAAAACCCGATTGGGATGGGATTGCGAGAACCTCATCATCACCGACCTTGCCGAGCAGCTACAGGATTGCGGGATCCAGGCGCTCACCATCCACGGCAGAACCCGTAGCCAGATGTACACCGGAGAAGCCGACTGGAGCCTCATCGGAGAGGTAAAGAACAATCCCCGCATCCATATTCCTATCATCGGCAACGGCGACATTACGACCCCGGAAGAAGCCAAGCTTGCCTTCGAAAGATACGGCGTAGATGCGGTAATGATTGGCCGCGCCACCTTCGGAAGGCCATGGATTTTCAAGGAAATCCGTGATTATCTGGATAATACGGGTGCTGCCCCATTAACCGTAGATGAGAAGATTGACCTCCTGGAGGAGCAGCTGCGCATCAACGTGGAGCGCATCGATGAGTACAGAGGCATTCTCCACACCCGTCGTCACCTAGCCGCCTCCCCTATCTTCAAGGGCATCCCCGATTTTCGCCAGACGAGAATCGCCATGCTGAGAGCCACTACCGTGGAGGAACTGACTGGGATTCTGAAAGAATGTAGGGAGAGAATCAAAAGTTTAGAAAGTTGATAAGCCAATATACTGACAAAGGGAGAATCCAACAATACATGCTGGGTTCTCCCTTTATCATTAAACTTTTTAGAAACATTGTAGCCTCCTTTCTTATCTCATTCCTGCTTTCTCCAAGATACTATGAGCCATTACACAATAAGGGTGATTATCGATGTTTTGGAATCCCTTAAAGTTGCGCTCGGCTTCTTCTGCTTGGCGAAGAAAGACTTCTGCCTCCTTGCCTTCCAATGTAGGAATCGCCTTAATTGCTGTTGCCATAATTATGTCTCCTATCTTTATAATGTTAACAGGTTAACAGTTAACAGCTGTTTTTCATTACCTTACTTCTTCAATATCGAAGCACCTTCGAGCAGGGCGAGTGCCTTGTTCTCATTATCTTCCATGATTTCTCGCTCTCCCGGTCCCTTGTCGTTGATGCCGCAGAGGTGCAGGATGCCATGGATGATGACACGGTGAAGCTCATCATCGTAGGTCTTGCCAAACTGCTCGGCATTGGTGCGGACCGTATCGAGCGAAATCACGATGTCGCCGTTAATCACATCATCCTCATCGTAATCGAAGGTGATGACATCGGTATAGTAATCATGACCCAGATACTCGTTGTTCACTTCGAGAATCTTCTCGTCATCCACAAACATATAGCCAATCTCACCCACCTTGCGGCCATGAGTGGCAGCTACCTTGCGAATCCAGGCACTCGTATCACGCTTCTTGATCTTTGGCATTTTCACGCCGTCTACATTGTATGTTATCATACGCTTCTTCCTCCTATTTTTATTTTATTTTTGGTAAAAATTCATCTACTTCTCTTCCGAAGAATCTCAGTTCCCTGACCAGCGTTGAGCTGATGCTGCTGTATCTTGGGTCTGAAAACAGCAGGATGGTTTCTACGCCGCCCAACTGCTTATTGATGTCAGCCTGCTCCCTTTCGTACTCGAAATCCTTGGCAGAACGGACGCCACGAACCAGGAACCTGGCTCCCAGGCGATGCGCCAAATCGATGGTGAGATCATCGTAAGAAACCACCTCCAGGCGATAACCCTTAGATGCATCTTCCGCATCCACCAGTTCCGAACATTCCTTCGGGAAAACAGCCTTGATATCCTCCACACGCTTCGAGATTTCCTCGCTGGCGTGCTTCAGCTTGCTCACCGCCACTGCAATCACGAGCTTGTCGAACATCGGCAAGGCACGCTCGGCAATGTTCTGATGTCCTATCGTAAATGGGTCGAATGTACCCGTAAAAATCCCAATCTTCATAAATGTTTATCCTTTTACGGCGCTAGCCCTAATTCAACATTCAACATTACTCAAACAAGTCTCCCTGCATAATATTGCTTGTATACGGATTTCTGCCGAGATGCTCGTAGGCAAGCGGCGTTGCCATTCTTCCTCGCGGCGTGCGCTTGATGAAACCCTCCATGATGAGGAACGGCTCGTAAACCTCCTCTACGGTGCCGCCATCCTCGCCTATTGCCGTGGCAATGGTGCTTACGCCTACCGGACCGCCACGGAACTTGTCGATGATGGTGGTGAGAATCTTATTATCAATCTCATCCAAGCCATACTGGTCGATGTTGAGCGCCTTGAGCGCCATCTGGGCAATATCATAAGTGATGGTTCCGTTGCCCTTTACCTGGGCAAAATCACGCACTCTTCTGAGCAGAGAATTGGCGATACGAGGGGTTCCGCGCGAACGGCGGGAGATTTCCACTGCCGCCTCATCCTCTATCGGCACCTTCAGGAGCATCGCACTTCGCTTGATAATCTTCTGAAGCGTAGCCGGGTCGTAATATTCGAGATGCAGATTGATTCCGAAACGGGCACGCAATGGGGCTGTAAGCAGACCGCTTCTCGTTGTCGCTCCCACGAGGGTAAACGGATTCAAGTCTATCTGGATGCTGCGAGCCGAAGGTCCCTTGTCTATCATGATGTCGATGCGGTAATCCTCCATCGCCGAATAGAGATACTCCTCTACCACAGGCGAAAGACGGTGGATTTCATCGATAAAGAGCACATCGTTGGGCTCCAGCGAGGTAAGGATTCCCGCCAGATCGCCCGGCTTATCAAGCACAGGACCCGATGTAATCTTGAATCCTACGCCCAGTTCGTTGGCAATAATATTGCTCAGCGTGGTCTTACCCAATCCCGGCGGACCGTGGAGGAGCGTATGGTCGAGCGGTTCGCCACGATATTTGGCAGCCTCAACAAAGACCTCGAGATTTTCCACCACGCCATTCTGTCCGCTGAAATCAGAAAACTTCAGCGGGCGCAGCGCCTTCTCGAATTCCTTTTCGGCAGGCGAAACCATTTCTTGTCTTATATCAAAATCTTCGTTCATTCTATGACTATTATCGATAATATGGGTGCAAAGTTACACATTTGTTGTGGAATTAAAGAAGAAAAGCCGAATTATTTTGCCCATGATTTTGCACAATCCCAAAAGATTCGTGCAGATTTGCAAGCGTTACCCTATAAAAATGTTATAATTTATCATTTTCTTGCAGAATAATTTGTTTATCCGATAGAAAAGACGTACTTTTGCACTCGATATTGAAAGCGAGGAAAGAAATAAATAAGAGAGAAATATCAGGATTTTAAAAGAAATAGAATTATGCTTAAGTTATTTCAAGGGCTCAGCAAGCTGCTGGCCAATTACACATCTATCTTTGTGATAGGTGTTGCAGTGTTCACATTCTTCTTCCCACATACCTTCGACTGGGTGCGCGGAACTACTCAGACCGTCATTCTCGGCATCATCATGCTCACAATGGGTCTGACCTTGACCACCAACGACTTCAAGATTCTGGCCCAACGCCCGCTGGATGTCTTCATTGGAGCCTGTGCCCAGTTTATCATCATGCCTGGCGTGGCTTACACCCTGGTTCATGTGTGGCATCTTGACCCAGCCCTGGCACTCGGAATCCTGCTGGTAGGTTGCTGTCCGGGCGGTGTTTCGAGCAACATCATGAGTTATCTGTGTCATGGCGACGTAGCTTTCTCCGTAGGAATGACCTGCGCCTCTACCATTCTTGCACCAGTGATGACTCCGCTGCTGATGAAGATTACGGCAGGCGAGATTATCCATGTAGATGCTGTGGGAATGTTCATCAACATCCTCATCGTAACGATTATTCCTGTAGCCATCGGCTGCGCCCTCAACTATATTTACGGCAAGAAAGACTGCTTCCCTACCATCCAGAGTCTGATGCCAGGCATCAGCGTTACGTGTCTGGCAATCATCGTAGGCGGTGTGATTTCTACGGTTCATGATGACCTCGTAGCCCGCGGCTTATCGCTTTTCCTCTGGACTTTCGCCGTGGTTTTCTGCCACAATACGCTGGGTTACCTTCTCGGTTGGCTTGCCGGCAAATGTGCCGGATTCAATACCGCCAAGAAGCGTACCATCAGTATTGAGGTAGGAATGCAGAACGCCGGTCTTGCCACGGTACTTGCTGGCAACTTCTTCGCAGCCCAGCCTCTCGCCGTATTGCCTTGCGCCATCAGCTGCGCCTGGCACAGCATTTCCGGCACCATCCTTGCAGGAATCTATCTGAAATGGGACCATCTGCATGAGAAGAAGTAAATGACTTCTGAAAAAGATAAAAAAAGGTCGTGAGATTTCTGATTGAACCTCACGACCTTTTCTTATATCACGGGGTTAACAGGTTAACAGTTAACAGCCGTTTTTTCTATAGTTACTTCCCCGTAGTCAGCAGCTGCACGGCTCGCTGAACTATCTCGTTTGTCTCGTTCCAGACCTGGAAGTATTGGCTCATATCCCAGATATCTCGTGCTACAAGGGCTTTCAGCTGCAGGGCGAGGTATTTCTTCGTCTGAATTAATTCAGCCTCATCCTTTGGCTCTATCTTCTCCTTCTTGCCCTCGGCGATAATGCCATCTATCAGCGAAGCAGGAACCTCGTAGGTGGCGAGGAACTTATCGAAATCCTTATACTGGCTCTTGAAGCTTCGCAAAAGCTGGAGTGGAATATCGAAGAAGTGACTCCGGAAGGAGCACGATTCGAAGTCCAGATCGGAAGAGCACAC
>ONZY01002095.1_pt1 | contig 12197 bp, 10 predicted proteins | sample 1671451 | NCBI WGS metagenome assembly ONZY01 (sample SAMN06348158, study PRJEB24527) | human gut metagenome | biome: human gut; feature: ankylosing spondylitis patient; material: feces | host: Homo sapiens | place: China | collected 2015-10 | reverse complement strand
AGTGTGACTGGAGTTCAGACGTGTGCTCTTCCGATCTAACGAGGGCTTCGGCCTCTTTGCCGGCACCGCGGTGAACGATACCTCCTCCGTCACCGCGGCGGCCGCCGCCTGGGACGGAATGCACCCCGGCGCCAATACCCTGGACACTGCCGCCATCGTGAAGATGACCCGGACTCTGGCCATTATCCCCATCACGCTGGTGCTGGCCCTGCTGGGGCTGAACCACTGCCTGCCCGACGGGTTGGCAGTGCCGGGCGTCGGCTACTGCAACCTCGGGCCGCTGGCCCCGGTGGTCTGGTTGGCGATTTTAGTGGCGCTGGCCGAGAGCGCCCGCACCGCCGACGGCATGGACGGCACGGTCTGCGGCTGCGCATTCATCGCCATGCTGGGTCTCATGACGGCTATGACCCTCTTGGGTTGGTTCCCGCTGGGCGTCCTCCCGGCGGCGCTGGCCGGGGCATTGATGGCCTTCCTGCTCTGGAATTTCTACCCCGCAAAGCTCCGCCCCGGTGCGGTGGGGTGCCAGTTTTTAGCCGGTGCGCTGGGCTGTGTGCCGCTGAGCGTCGGCTGGCCCGGGCTGACGCTCCCGCTGGCCCTGCCCTACTGGCTGGAAGGCGGCATGGTGGCTCTGCAGATCATCGTCTGGAAAGCCTCCGGCGGGCGGCGGCAGCTGTTCGGCACCGCGCCGCTCCACCGCTGGCTGGAAAAGCGGGGCTTTGACCCGGTGAATATCTTTTATATCTTTGGAGTCCTGGCAATGCTGGGCCTTGCGCTGACCTTGCAGGCGGCGCGGGCCAGCTGAGCCGGGACCCGATAAGGAGGGAATGCGGATGGCGACCATCCGGAGAAAAAAGCCTGAGTCCTTTGCCATCTTGTCGAGCCCCGGCCCCTGGCCGCAGGTGCTCATCAACTGGTTGGCGACGCTGGCAGTCATCATCGTGTTCGGACTCATCATGCTGTTCAGTGCCAGCTACACCACGGGCTACCTGCGGATGGGCGACAGCTTCTACTACATCAAGTCGCAGGTGTTCTGCCTGGGTCTGGGCCTCGCGGTCATGCTGCTCTTCTCCCGCATCGACCACCGCTTTCTGCGCAGGATGGTCGGGCCGGGCTATGTCGTCTGCATCGTGATGCTCATCGCGGTGCTGTTCAGTGCGCCCCTCAACGGCTGCCGCCGCTGGCTGCGCATCGGCTTTACCATTCAGGTATCGGAGATCGCAAAGTTCGAGATGATACTGCTCACGGCCCATCTGGCCGCGAAAGCGCCCCATCTGGAAAAGCTGGACCCCGCCTCCGGGCGGCGCGTCCCGGTAGGCCAGTGGCTCTATCAGCGCATCGTGCGGGAACTCATCGTCCCGCTGCTGCCCCTCATCCCGGTGGTCATCCTGCTCATGCTTGAGCCCCATATGTCCGGCATCGTCCTGACGACGGCCATCTGCGGCACCATCCTATTGCTGGGCGGCAGCGGCGGCATCATCACCTGGGCGGGCGGCGCGTCCGCTGTGCTGCTGCTCCGCACCGTGCTGGAGCACATCGACTCCATCCCGTACTTACAGAGCCGTCTGGACGGCTGGACCCACGACCTGAGCAAGATGACCGACCAGACCCTGCAGAGCCTCTACGCCATCGGCTCCGGCGGTGTCACCGGCCTCGGCCTCGGCAACAGCATCGAAAAACAGCTCTGGCTCCCCGAGAGCACCAACGACTTCATCTTCAGCGTCGTGTGCGAGGAGCTGGGCTTCGTGGGTGCCGTCATCGTCATCCTGCTCTTCGTGCTCTTCCTCGTGCAGGGGCTGTGGCTGGCGTTCCACGCCGAGAACCGCTACTGCACACTGGTGGGCATCGGCATCATGGCCCAAATTGCGTGGCAGGTGTTCTGCAACATCGCGGTCGTCACCAACACCCTGCCCAACACCGGCATCTCGCTGCCCTTCTTCTCCTCCGGCGGCACCAGCCTCATCCTGCTGCTGGCCGAGATGGGCGTGATGATAAACATCGGTCGGGGCGGCGAGCGCGCCCGCCTCGAGCGGGAGAATCTCCGCGCCCTGCGGGAACAGCGGGAAAAAGAAAAGTCCGATAACACCATCCGGCTCGACCCCAACATGGGATATTGAGCACATCCAAATAAGGAGGAAATCACCATGCGTGTACTGATCGCAGCCGGCGGAACTGCCGGACATATCAACCCGGCTCTGGCCATTGCGGGAGCCATCAAAAAGGCCGACCCGTCCGCCGAGATACACTTTGCAGGCCGGAAAGAGGGCATGGAATACCGCCTTGTGACCCAGGCAGGCTACCCCTTCCACCACATCGAGATCACCGGTTTCCAGCGTAAGCTCTCCCTGAACAACATCAAGCGGAACATCATCACCCTCTGGAACCTGGCCCTCTCCGGCCCGAAAGCCCGGGCCATGATGAAGGAAGTGCAGCCCGACCTCGTCATCGGCTGCGGCGGCTACGTCTCCGGCCCGGTGGTGCGCTGCGCTGCCAAGAAGGGCATCAAGACCGCCATCCATGAGCAGAACGCTTTCCCCGGCGTGACCAACAAGCTGCTGGCCCCGGACGTGGACATCGTGTTCGCCGCCGTGCCTGCCGCTGTGGAAAAGCTGGGTGCGCCCGAAAAGACGCAGGTCGTGGGCAACCCGGTGCGGCCTGAAGTGTTCGAGAAGGCAGGGGAGCGGGACGCCATCCGCGCCCAGCTGGGTGCCGGTGACCGCACCGTCATCCTCTCCTTCGGCGGAAGCCTCGGCGCCCGCCGCGTCAATGAGGTGGTGGCCGACCTCTGCGCATGGGAGCAGAAAGAGCACAAGCCTGTGCTCCACATCCACGCCACCGGACAGTACGGCGTGGAGCTGTTTCAAAATCTCGAAAAGGAAAAAGGCTTTGCTCCCGGCGAGAGCCTCGTGGTGAAGGAATATATCAACAATATGCCCGAGCTGCTGGCCGCTGCCGACCTCGTCATCAGCCGTGCCGGTGCGCTGACGCTGGCCGAACTGGAAGCCGAGGGCCGCGCCGCCATCCTCATCCCCAGCCCCAATGTGGCGGAGAACCACCAGTATTACAACGCCATGGAGCTGCAGAAGGCCGGTGCCGCTGTGGTCATCGAGGAAAAGGATCTGACCGGCGAGAAGCTGGTCTCGACCGTCTCCGGCCTGCTGGCCGAGCCGGGCAAGCTGGCTGTCATGGGCAAGAACGCCCGCACCCTTTCGGTGGACGACAGCCTCGACCGCATCGCCGACGCCCTGATGAAACTGGTCAAGACGCCGTGATTGATTCGGCAGCACTCTTGTGATAAAATAATCAGACGGAAAGGAGGCGACGCCGCACCATGCAGCAGGATCGGAACAACAGCCGACGCACCGGGCAGCAGAACAACGCCCGGCGGCAGGGAAAGCCCCGCAAAGCCTACGACTGGACGCAGGATCGGCGTCCCTCGAATCAGAACCGCCGCCGGACGCAGGGCTATCAGGAGCAGACGCTGGACTTCTCGGGCGGCAATGTGACGTTCGAAAACCACAGCTCAGGATATGCGGACAACAGCATCCAGTTTCCCCAGCAGACGGCGCGACGGCCCAATAACCAGAACCAGAGCCGCCGTCAGGGCCAGCAGAGAAGCCAGAGGCCCCGTCAGAACACGACTGCCTACCCCACAAATGGGAGCCGCCCCCGCAATGGCCAGCGGCCCCAGAATGTCCAGAGCGCCCGGAGGCCTCAGAGCGGCGGGCGCTACCGCCCCACGGAGGCAAACCTCCGCAGCCCGGCCCGGCGGGAGGGCAGAAAGAAGCGCCGTCTGACTCGTGCCGCTGTCCGCCGCCGCAGGGCCATCCGCCGCCTGACGGCGCTGGCGCTGCTGCTCTGCGTCATCGGGGTGGGCGTCTACCTCACCGTGACCATGCTCTTCAAGATAAACACCTTAGAAGTGGCAGTCGATGGAGAGGTGGTGCAGGAGGTGGGCGGCTATTCCAGCGCTGAGATCCTGCAGGCGCTGGGCGTCCACGCGGAAGAGAACATCTTCAGCTTCGACCCCGCCGAAAAGGCCGCTGCGCTGGAAAAGCAGTTCCCGCTGCTGGAAAATATCCGGGTGGAGCGGGATTACCCTAACACCGTAGTGGTGCGGACCAACGCGGCCACTGCCGTCTACGCCATGCAGACGTCCAGCGGCTGGCTGAGCCTTTCTGCGGGGCTGAAGATACTGGATAAGGATTCGGCCCAGCCGGACCTTATCATCCTCTGCGGCGGCGAGCCGGTATCCACGACGCCGGGTACACAGCTGGAATTTGAGACAGGACTGTCCGGCGCGTCTTCGGGCAGCGCGGCGTCTGACAGCGCCGCATCCAGCGAGGCCGGACCGCCCACGGATAAGCGGCTCGAGTCCCTGAACACTCTGCTGACCGCACTGGACAGCAGTGAGCTGGGGGCGGATGTCACCCGCATCGAGTTCGAGGACCCGGAGCAGATGGCGTTTTTGTATCAGGGCCGCATCAGCGTGCTTCTGGGTACCCTGAATGAGCTGGACTACAAACTCCGGCTGGCAAAGTATGTCCTGCTCAACGAGGACGGCAAGGGCTGCTCGCCCACCGACACCGGTATGCTGGATCTGAGCCACCTGAGCGCCTCTTCCAGCCGCAAATTCCGCTTTGCACAGGGTGAGCCGACCCTGCCCTCGGGCTGGACGGCCCCGGAAGAGCCTGCCGCCCCGGCGGAGGCAGAAGCCGAGAGCCAGCCGGAGGAAGCCTCCGGCACCGAACCCGATACTGAGGGCGCGGAAGCCGCGCCCGCCGAAGACCCTACTGCCGCAGCGGCAGAACAGCAATAAGGAGCATTTGAACGATGAAACTGGAACAACTGTTGGAGGGCGTGTCCTATACGCTGGTGCAGGGCAGCCTTGAACTTGACATCGAGGACATCATCTACGACAGCCGCAAGGCGGCCCCGGGCCGGCTTTTCGTCTGCATCGTGGGTACCCAGCGGGACAGCCACGACTACGCCGCCCAGTGCGTGGCCGACGGCGTGACGGCGCTGGTGGTCCAGCACGACATCGACCTTTCCACCGTCCCCGGCGCTGCCGTGCTGAAGGTGGAGAGCAGCCGCTATGCGCTGGCACTCATGAGCGGCAACCTGTTCGGCAACCCCTCCCGCCGGATGACCATGATCGGTGTCACCGGCACCAAGGGCAAGACCACCACCACCCACATGATAAAGAGCGTGCTGGAAGCCGCAGGCCGCAAGGTGGGCATGATCGGCACCAACGGCATCTACTTCCTCGGCCACCATCAGGAGACGGCCAACACCACCCCTGAGAGCTATGAGCTGCAGAAGACTTTCCGGGAGTTTCTGGACGCCGGCTGCGATACGGCGCTGATGGAAGTGTCCAGTCAGGGCCTCATGATGGACCGCGTGGCGGGCATCCATTACGACATCGGCGTATTCACGAACCTCTCGCCCGACCACATCGGCCCCGGCGAGCACAAGACCTTTGAAGAATACCGCAGCTGGAAGGGTCAGCTTTTCAAGCGCTGCACCACCGGCGTCGTGAACATCGACGACGAGAACACCGAGGCCCTGCTGGAAGGCCACACCTGCAAGCTTGTGACCTACGGCTGCAGCGAGAAGGCCGACTACCGCGCCGGTACTTACCAGCTGCTCCGCACCCATGACTTCCTCGGCGTCCAGTTCCATGTCTCCGGCAAGGACGATATGGACGTCAAGGTGAATATGCCCGGCGAGTTCAGCGTCTACAATGCGCTGGCCGCTCTCACTGTGGGCAAGGTGCTGGGCCTGCCCGATGAGGCCATCCACGAAGGTCTGGGCCGCTGTGTGGTCAAGGGCCGCGTGGAGCTGGTCCCCATCAGCAGGAAGTTCACCATCCTGCTGGACTACGCCCACAACGAAGTCTCCACCGAGAGCCTGCTCACGACTCTGCGGGCCTACGACCCCCACCGCCTCGTGGTGGTGTTCGGCTGCGGCGGCAACCGCTCCAAGCTGCGCCGCTACGGCATGGGCGAGATCTGCGCCAAGATGGCCGATTTCTCCATCCTCACCGAGGACAACAACCGCTTTGAGAAGGTGGAGGACATCCTTGCTGATATCCGCGTGGGCATGAACAAGGGCAACCCGGACGCAAAGTTCGTGGAGATCCCCGACCGCCTCGACGCCCTGCATTATGCTGTTGACCACGCACAGGAGGGCGACCTCATCGCCGTCATCGGCAAGGGCCATGAGACCTACCGCGACCGCGAGGGCGTCAAGACCCCCTTCCTCGAGCGGGAGCTGCTGGAAGAGTACGCCCAGCAGATCGGCCTTGAGTAATATTCAGATATAAAAATACCGGCTGTGTTTTAAGCACAGCCGGTATTTTTGTAGTATTTGGACTTTAGTTCTTTTCCACCAGAGCCTTCTGAGCCTTTTCCTCAGGGATGAGGTTGGTCATGCTCTTGAGGCTGATGCCGATGGTGGAGAGGTTGTGCAGCATGGCAGAAGACGCAGGCTGCAGGATGCCCATTGCCCCCAGCGCGATGAGGGCAGAGTTGAAGGTCAGCACAAAGTGGTAGTTGGCGCTGACACGGCGCTGCAGGGAGTTGGCGATGGTCTTGAGGATGACCAGCTCCTCGAGGCTGTCGGCCTTGATGGTCACGTCTGCGATCTCGCGGGCGATGGCAGCGCCGGAGTTGATGGCGATGCCGACGTCAGCGGCAGAGAGGGCGGGGGAGTCGTTGATGCCGTCACCGATCATCACGACGGTGTGGCCCTCGCTCTTGGCCTTCTGGACGAAAGCAGCCTTGTCCTCGGGCAGGACTTCGGCGAAGAACTGGTCCACACCCACCTGCTTTGCGATGGCGGCGGCGGTGCGCTCGCTGTCACCGGTCATCATGACGGTGTTGGTGATGCCGAGGCCGCGCAGAGCGCGCAGCACGCGGGAAGCTTCCGGACGCAGCGGGTCGGCGATGCAGATGACGCCGGCCAGACGGCCCGAAGCGGCCAGATAGAGGTGAGAATACTCCGGCTCAAGGTTATCGAACTTCTCGCGCTCGTCCTCGGGGATGGTGCAGTGCTCGTCCTCAAAGACGAAGTGGTGGCTGCCGATGACGACCCGCTCACCGCTGACGCGGCTGGCGATGCCGTGGGCCACGATATACTCTACCTCGGAGTGCATCTCTTCATGGGAGATGCCGCGCTCCCTGGCCTCCCGGACGACGGCGTTGGCCATCGAGTGGGGGAAGTGCTCCTCGAGGCAGGCGGCCAGCTGCAAAACTTCGCTCTCGCTGCAGCCGGAGAAGGGGACGACCTTGACCACCTTGGGGGTAGCGCGGGTCAGGGTGCCGGTCTTGTCGAAGACGATGGTGTCGGCCTTGGACAGGGTCTCGAGGTACTTGCCGCCCTTGACGGTGATGTGGCTTGCGCCGCACTCGCGCATGGCAGAAAGAACGGCCAGCGGCATGGAGAGCTTGAGGGCGCAGGAGAAATCGACCATCAGGCAGGAGATGGCGCGGGTGGCGTTCCGGGTCAGGGCGTAGGTGACGACGGTAGCACCGAGGCACCAGGGGACCAGACGGTCGGCCAGAGCCAGCGCACGGTTCTCGGTGCTGGACTTCAGCTTCTCGGACTCCTCGATCATGGCCACGATCTTGTCGTAGCGGTTTGCGCCGCCCTCGGCCCTAGTGGTCAGGACGCACTCGCCCTCTTCCACCACAGTGCCGGCGTAGACGGTGGCACCGATGGTCTTGCGCACCGGCATGGACTCGCCGGTCAGAGCAGCCTGGTTGACCATGGCTTCGCCCTCGATGACGGTGCCGTCCAGCGGGATCATGTTGCCGGAGCGGACGACGATCTCATCGCCGGGGTGGACCTTGGTGAGCGGCATGAGCACTTCGGTACCCTGTGCGCGGACCCAGACCTTATCGACATTCAGGGCCATGCTGCGGGCCAGGTCGTCGAGGCTCTTCTTGCGGGTCCACTCCTCCAGCAGGGAGCCGACGTTGAGCAGGAACATGACGGAGCCAGCGGTGGCGAAATCGCCCCGCAGGATGGAAACGCCGATGCTCAAAGCATCCAGCACCTCGACTTCCAGTTTGTGGCGCCACAGGCAGCACACACCCTTCCAGAGGAACTCGATGGAGCGGAACACGGTATAGGCGGCGTTGAGCGGGGCGGGCAGGAACAGCTTGCGCAGCACCCGGCCTGCCAGGAGGTCATACATCTTTTCCTGATATTCCTGATTGATGCGGCGGCTGTCGGCGCTGGTGACAAGTGCGTCCAGCTCGGGGTCATCGAAACGGTAGGTGCTCAGGGCGGCGACGGCATCCTTGCGGGTACCGGTGTAATACACCACCACATCGCCCGTCCGCTCGTAGACCTTGGCCTTGCTCACGGCGTCGTGGTGGTTCAGATAGGCTTCCAGCACATCGGCCCGGTGCAGGGTCATCCGCACATTGCAGACGTGTACCCGCAGGCGGCCGCGGCTCTCATGAAGAATAGTACATTTCATATCAGAATATCCTCTGCGTATTGCAAAAAATAACCATAAAAAGAGCCGCCCGCAGGCGGCTCAGAGACTGCAAAATTACTCGTTGGTCTCGGTGGTCTCTGCCTCAGCAGCGTCCTCGATGACCTCAGCCTCGGCCTTGGCAGCGCGGGCCTCGTTGATGGCCTTTGCATCCTCGAGGATGTCACCGGCCTGCTCCTGGACCTTGCTGACGGTCTCCATGGTGGAGTCCTTCATGCGCAGGACAGCAGCGGTGGTCTGGGTGTAGACCTTCTTGGCATCGCTGCTGGACAGCAGCTTGAAACCAGCGGAACCGAACAGGGTGCCGGCAGCGAACAGAGCAATCTTCTTCATATCGACCATAGTAGTATACCTTCCTTTTTATCGTATTCCCTCATGTACCCCCAAAGGGAATGGAATAAGTGTTTCTGCGGATATTATAGCGCAGATTTCGGAATTTGCAAGGTTTTTTGACGATGTTAAGACGTATTAACTTTTTACGGGAAGTAGTTTGAAATGTCTATCTTTACGTGTTTTTTGGTACAAACTACAGTTTGTATTTTCAAACAAACTCCAAAGTGCTGAAGAAATATAACAAAGAGTCTTGCGCTGAGAGGTGCATTCATTGTACAATAAAAAGTGTGCGATAAAATCGACAGGGCCGGGACGTTCCGGCCTGTAAAAATAAGTGAGGCTGGATATGGAAAAGAAAGATATTCGTGTGCTGGCGCTCGACCTCGACGGCACCCTGACCAATGACCAGAAGGTCGTTACCCCCGCCACCCGCGCAGCGCTGGATGCAGCTGCTGCCAAAGGTGTGACCATCGTGCTGGCCTCGGGCCGTCCCACGGCAGGCATCATGCCGCTGGCAAAGGAGCTGGGACTGGATAAAAAGGGCGGCTGCATCCTCTCGTATAACGGCGGTGCCATCATCGACTGTGCCACCGGCGAGACGCTCTACCGCAAGCAGCTGGATGCAAAGTATGTGCCGCAGCTCTGTGCCTTCGCCAGGGAGCAGGGCGTGGTCATCATTACCTATAATAAGCAGGGCGTCGTCACCGAAAGCCCCGAGGACGAGTGGGCGCTGAAGGAGTGCTTTACCTGCAAGCTGCCCATGCAGAAGGTGGAGGACCTCGCCGCCTATGTGGATTATCCCATCTGCAAGATGCTCATTACCCTCGACCCCGCCCGCCGCGACGAGGTGCTGGAGGCAGGCCGGAAACAGTTTGCGGGCGAGATCGACCTCTACCCGTCCAGCCCCTTCTTCATCGAGGCTGTGCCGCTGGGGGTCGCCAAGGACGTGAGCCTCGGCAGTCTGCTGGAAAGCAGGGGTCTGACCCGCGACAACCTCATGGCCTGCGGCGACGGCATCAACGACCGCTCAATGATACGCTTTGCCGGCGTGGGTGTGGCCATGCAGAATGCAGAGCCCCCCGTCAAGGAGGCGGCGGACTATGTGACCGTCGCCGACAACAACCATGACGGCGTGGCTGAGGCCATTGAGAAGTTCATTTTTTGAAAGGATACCAGACGCAAATGCCGCGCAACTTAGTTTTATTTGATTTGGAGTGGAACATCGGCTATCGGCCGTTTATCTTTAATTATCACGGCGTCCAGCAGACGCTCCGGGGGGAGATCATTGAAATTGGCGCCGTCAAGATCGACGAGGACGCCAACGTGCTGGATACCTTCTCCATCCACCTGCGTCCCCGCATCTTCCGCTGCCTGCAGCACCACATCGCCAAAGTCACCGGTCTGACGCAGGAGGACCTCGACAAGGGCGAACCCATCATCCAGGGCCTCCGCCGTTTTATGAAGTGGTGCGGCCCGGACGCCGAGTTCGCCGAGTGGGGCATGGATGACGTGCCGGTGCTCAAGCAGAACCTTTTCCTCTGCAATCTCGACGAGAGCCGCCCGACGGTCTGGTACGACCTGCAGCAGCTCTTTCTGCGGGAGTACCCCCGCAAGGAAGGCGAGGGGATGAAGCTGGAAAATGTCGTCACCCGGATGGGCATCCCGCTGGAACGCCCCTTCCACGACGCTTTGTCCGACACCCTCTATACCGCCGACCTCTGCCGTATGCTCGACCTGCGGGCCGGATTGGCCGCTTACCCCAGCGAGGAGGACACCCTGCGCCAGAGCCTTTGCCCCACGCCGGGCGACTACCGAGACTTCAAGGTCTTCCGGGGCTATCTGGACCAGTCTATGTGGAAGCTGGACCCCGTCATCGGCACGATGGCCTGCCCGGTCTGCGGCACGGCCCTGCAGCCGGATGACGTCTGGCTGAAAAAAGGGAGCAGCGGCTGGTATACACTGTCCCAATGTCCCGTCTGTAAGGGCCGGGGCGGCGAGGCAGGCCGGGGCGTGTTCCAGAAATACCGGATGTCGCGCCGGGACGGCCTACACTGGGCCTTCGCCCGCTGCGTCCAGATGCCGGACGATGCAAGCCTGGTCCGCTGGAAAAAGCAGAAGGCCCAGTATCTGGAGCGTCAGCGCCTCAAGGCCGAACGGCAGGCCGCCGAAGCAGAGGCCGCCCGGCACATCTTCTGAGGCAGAAGAATAAAATATCGTGCAGGAAAGAACAACGCTGTTTCGTATTGTAAGGAGAGACAGGAAGAAAAAGGCAAAAATGCTCAGATTTTGTTCATATCCCGGTCATAGATGCTGGATATACTAAGAAGAAACATCAGGCAGAAACGAAAGGGATGGTATGAGCACGATGGAAACGACGCTCATCGACTGGCTCCACCAGCTGGGTACGCTGGAATTCTGGGAGGCATTGTTAGAGGGCTTTGAAGGGCTGGGGCCGTTGGTCCCTATCCTGCTGGCGATGGTGGAATCCATTTTTCCGCCGCTGCCCCTCATCGCCATCGTGGCCCTCAATGTCGCGGCCCACGGCGGATTTCTTGGCTTCGTCTACAGCTGGCTCGGTGTGGCCGCAGGCGGCACGGTGGTGTTTTTATTCTGGCGGCGGGTGGTCAAGCGCTTTTTCTGGAAGCTGGCCTCCCGCTCTGAAAAGCTGAAAAAGGCCCAGCAGTGGGTCAGCCATGTGGACACCGCCACCCTCTTCATGCTGGCGGTCCTGCCCTTCACGCCCACGTCGTTCCTGCATCTGGCCTTCGGCATCTCGGACTTTGACGAGAAACGCTATCTGCTCACCCTTCTGACGGGCAAGGCCGTTATGGTGGCCATGATGTCTCTCTTCGGCCAGTCGCTGCTCAGCTCGCTGAAAAATCCGGTGTATCTCATTCTCGCCATCGCCATCTGGGCCGGGATGTACTGGGTGAGCAGGAAGTTCTGTAAGAAGCACGATTTGGATTGATATAACGCAAAGAGGCCCCGGCAGCAGCTGCCGGGGCCTCTTTGCGTTATTCTTTAGTTCTCGGCCAGATTACCGGTATAGAGCTGGTAATACTTGCCCTTCTTGGCGATAAGCTCGTCGTGGCTGCCGCGCTCGATGATGCGGCCCTGCTCGAGCACCACGATGCAGTCTGCGTTGCGGACAGTGGAGAGGCGGTGGGCGATGACGAAGCTGGTGCGGCCATACATCAGGCCGTCCATACCGCGCTGCACCAGAGCCTCGGTACGGGTGTCGATGGAGGAGGTGGCCTCGTCGAGGATGAGCACCGGCGGGTCAGCAACGGCTGCGCGGGCGATGGCCAGCAGCTGACGCTGGCCCTGCGACAGGTTCGCACCGTCGCCGGTCAGCATGGTG
>ONZY01002091.1_pt1 | contig 12232 bp, 8 predicted proteins | sample 1671451 | NCBI WGS metagenome assembly ONZY01 (sample SAMN06348158, study PRJEB24527) | human gut metagenome | biome: human gut; feature: ankylosing spondylitis patient; material: feces | host: Homo sapiens | place: China | collected 2015-10 | reverse complement strand
CCAAAGCAACGGACCCGGGTAGCGGAGGACGTCACATGTCGAACCATTTCGCCAAACCGGAATGGCACATTGAAAACATCTCCTCTGCTACTGGTACACACGACCTTCACGCAGCAGGTGTGGCCAGAGCAATGGTATATTATGGACATAAAGGCGTAGCTATCACTTCTCACGGAGAGTCGGCTACTTCCGAAGGATTCGTTTACGAAGCTATCAATGGTGCCAGCCTCGAACGTCTTCCGGTGATTTTTGTAATACAAGATAATGGGTATGGTATTTCCGTACCCAAATCGGAACAGACTGCCAACCGTAAAGTAGCCGAAAACTTCTCGGGCTTCAAGAACCTGAAGATTATCTATTGTAACGGAAAGGATGTATTCGATTCGATGAATGCTATGACCGAAGCGCGGGAATATGCTATCAGTACCCGTAATCCGGTTATTGTGCAGGCGAATTGTGTCCGGATCGGTTCGCACTCCAATTCAGATAAACACACCTTGTATCGGGATGAGAATGAATTGGAATATGTGAAAGATGCTGATCCCTTGATGAAGTTCCGCCGGATGCTGCTGCGTTATAAACGTCTGGCCGAGGAAGAACTGCAACAAATAGAAGCTGATGCAAAGAAAGAATTGTCTGCTGCCAACCGGAAGGCTTTGGCTGCTCCCGATCCCGATCCTAAAAGCATTTATGATTTTGTAATGCCCGAACCTTATCAGCCACAGAAATATAAAGATGGTACACATGAGGCGGAAGGGGAGAAGACTTTTCTGGTCAATGCCATTAATGAAACATTGAAAGCTGAATTCCGCTATAATCCCGATACCTTTATTTGGGGACAGGATGTGGCAAACAGGGAAAAAGGAGGCGTGTTTAATGTAACCAAAGGTATGCAGCAGGAATTCGGCGAAGCCCGTGTATTCAGTGCACCGATTGCGGAAGATTATATTGTAGGCACCGCCAATGGAATGAGTCGCTTTGATCCTAAAATTCATGTGGTGATTGAGGGAGCGGAGTTTGCCGATTATTTCTGGCCTGCCGTAGAACAATATGTGGAGTGTACACATGAGTACTGGCGTAGCAATGGGAAATTCGCTCCGAATATAACTCTGCGTCTGGCTTCCGGTGGCTATATCGGTGGAGGCTTGTATCATTCTCAAAACCTGGAGGGAGCTTTGACCACTTTACCGGGGGCACGTATTGTCTGCCCGTCTTTTGCGGATGATGCTGCCGGATTACTTCGTACCAGTATGCGATCCAAAGGCTTCACGCTGTTCCTTGAACCGAAAGCATTGTATAATTCGGTAGAAGCAGCGGCAGTAGTGCCGGAAGATTTTGAAGTACCTTTCGGAAAAGCACGTATTCGTCGTGAGGGATCAGATTTAAGCATTATTACCTATGGCAATACCACCCATTTCTGTCTGCACGCAGCAGAACGATTGGAAAAAGAAGGTGGCTGGAAAGTGGAAGTCATTGATATTCGCTCCTTGATTCCGTTGGATAAAGAGGCGATATTCGAATCGGTCAAGAAAACGAGCAAGGCATTGGTGGTTCATGAAGATAAAGTATTCTCCGGTTTTGGTGCGGAGCTTGCTGCTATGATTAGTGGAGAGATGTTCCGCTATCTCGATGGACCGGTGCAGCGTGTCGGTTCTACTTTTACTCCTGTCGGTTTTAATCCGATTTTGGAAAAGGAAATTTTGCCGGATGAGGCCAAGATATACGAGGCTGCCCGGAGATTATTGGAATATTAAATAGTGTGGATTATGAAAAAGATAGGTTTATTTTATGCTACCAAAGCCGAAAGAACGAGTTGGGTGGCAGAGAAAATACAGAAAGAGTTTGGTGAAGACAAGATAGAAGTAGTGCCTATCGAGCAGGCCTGGCAGAATGATTTTGCTGCTTATGACTGCTTCATTGTGGGTGCTTCCACCTGGTTTGACGGGGAACTTCCTACTTATTGGGACGAACTGTTGCCGGAACTCCGGACAATGAAATTGAAAGGTAAGAAGGTTGCTATCTTCGGTTTGGGAGATCAGATACGCTATCCGGAAAATTTTGCAGATGGAATCGGTTTGCTGGCAGAAGTCTTTGAAGAGGATGAGGCTACCTTGGTCGGTTTTACTTCTTCCGAGGGTTACACTTTCGAACGTTCCAAGGCTTTACGTGGCGAGCAGTGGTGCGGGTTGGTTGTCGATTTGGATAATCAGTCCGAACAGGCGGAAAAGAAAATCAAAGCATGGTGCCAACAGGTCAAAAAAGAGTTCGCGTAACGACTTTATTTCTCTTTATAAGATAGTGACGCTATCCGATGCAAATAGTGACGGTATATGCTTGGGATAGCGTCACTATCCCACGCGTATACCGTCACTATTTTTTTTCTGCATTAATCTGGAGCCTTACGCTTGTTTATAGCGTATATCGACTGCGATTTTTGCTTGCTTCCTTATATCTCTTAATGATAAGGGAGCTTTCTCTTTTAAAGATATTTGTTGGCTCTTATCCTTTATAAATAAATTTCACTTCTGCCCAACGATTCTTCTCTTTATAATGAACGAAAGCCAGTCCGTTCTTCTCCGCTTCTTCGCGGATGGCGGCAATGTCGTCTACATAAAATCCACTCATATAGAGTTCGGAATTCGTATGCATACAGGCAACATATTGCTTCATATCATTTAGTAATATATTCCGGTTGATGTTGGCGATGATAACGTCGAAAGGTCCTTTTCCTGCAAGCGACGAGGCATCTCCTTCTGATACGGCAATATCGTCTACGTGGTTCAATTCGATGTTTTCGATGGAGTTTCGTACGCACCATTCATCAATGTCGATGGCCGTACAGGGACGTGCGCCCCGCATACGTGCGAGGATGGCAAGAATCGAAGTTCCGCAGCCCATATCGAGCAGGGATTTTTCTTTCAGTTCGCTGTCCAATAATTCTTCAATGATGAGGCTGGTAGTCTCGTGGTGTCCTGTTCCGAAGGCCATTTGAGGATTGATGACGATGTCATATTCCGCTTTGGGGACATCTTGGTGGAAAGTGCTGTGGATCACACATCGGTTTCCGATAATGATGGGTTGGAAGAAATTCTTTTCCCATTCTTCGTTCCAGTCCTTGTCTTCCGCTTCGGTATATGTATAAGTAATATCCGTATCGGGTAGGGGGAACTCGGTGATGGCAATCTTGATGGCGTTTTCATCACACAATGTCTGTTGGATATATGCGGTCAGTCCGCCTTCACACTCAACAAAACTTTCAAATCCGACTTCACCCAGTATGGCAGCCAGTACGTCATTGACGGTTTCGGTACAAGGCTGGGTGCGGAATGTGAACTCAAAATACTTCATAGTTGTTTTTAATGCTGGTGAATAATGTGCAAAGATACAGCAATCCGGGTATAGAAAGTCAAGTTTGCCTGAACTTTATGCCGGTGAGCGTTGTATCTTCTACAAAGATAGTTAGAAATAGGGATTTCCCTATTATCCTTTGGGGAAAATCTCCCCCGGACGAAAAATCTCTTCCTTATCTTTGTAACGTGAATAAGTTTAAGTAATTACATAAACCGAGATGATATGAAAAAGATTGTTTATTTCTTGCTATTTGCCTTGTGCCTTCCGATAGGTATCTTTGCACAAAGCGTTGATGACGACCTTTACTTCGTACCTTCCAAAGACAAACAGGAGAAGAAAGAAACTCCGGTTAAGAAGGAACCGAAGAAACAGGTGACGACTAACATCTATACTTCACCGGGTACTACAGTAGTGGTTCAGGACCGTAAGGGAAGAACACGGGATGTGGATGAATATAACCGCCGTTACGATGCACGTGATAATGAATTCGTAATGGATAATGATACCTTATATATAAAAGAAAAATCTAATCCGGATTTGGACGGAGAATGGGTGACGGGCGAATTCAATGGTACAACAGACGACTATGAATACGCTGAACGTATCATCCGTTTCCGCAATCCGCGTTTTGCTATCAGTATCAGCAGTCCGTTGTACTGGGATGTAGTTTACGGTCCGAACTCATGGGATTGGAACGTATATACCGATGGTATGTATGCTTATGCATTCCCGACGTTCAGTAACCCGCTTTGGTGGGATTGGCGTTATGGCTCTTACGGCTGGGGATGGAACTATGGCTGGGGATGGAATCGTCCTTACTACTCTTGGGGATATTACCCCGGTTATTGGGGCGGCGGCTACTGGGGTGGCTGGTATGGCGGCGGATATTGGGGACATCATCACCATTGGCATGGTGGTCCTAGCTGGGGCTGGGGCGGAGGTGGAAGACCTTATTATGCCGGACGTAGTGTGATTAATGGTAATAATCGTTCCTATTATTCTGGTTCGAGAAATTATAATTCTACTTCTTACAGAAGAGGTGTCGGTTCATCAACTACCAGACCAGCTAATTCTTCTGTTGGACAAAGTGTTCGCCGTTCAGGTAGTACAGGTACAAATAGCAGAGTTGTAGGTACTCGCGATTATACTCGTAGCGGTAGCAATAGCTCTGTTCGTTCAGGAAGTTCATACTCTCGTAGAAATACAGAAACGTATACACGTCCAAGCAGTACACGTACTTCTGGTACTAGTACACGCAATTCTGGTTCCTCTTATAATAGAAGTAATAGTTCGACGCGAAGTTCCGGAACAAATAGTAGCCGTAGCAGTAGTAGCTATTCACGTGGAAGTTCCACTTCTCCATCAAGAAGTTATACGCCTGACAGATCATCATCCCGCTCTTCTAATTCAGGTAGTTATTCAAGAAGTAGTGGAAGTAGCTATTCATCAGGTAGTAGCGGTAGTTATTCTCGTAGTTCTGGCAGCAGTGGCAGTTCTTCACGTAGTAGCGGCGGTGGTGGTTCTTCACGTAGTTCTGGTGGTAGCTATAGAAGATAGTTTATAATTTCAAAAGAGATTGATTATGAAAAGTAATAGAATATTAGCGATTTGTATTCTTTTGATAAGTGTAGGATTTCTAAATGCTCAAACAACTATCTATGATGCAAATCGATGGATGGGAAGTGATTTAAATGGAACTGCCCGCTTTGTAGGTATGGGCGGTGCCATGGGAGCTTTAGGTGGAGATATAACCACTATGGGAACCAATCCTGCTGGTATCGGAATTTATCGCAGTAATGATGTTATGGTGTCGTTTGGCTTTGATAATACAGGAACAAAAGCTAATGGAGCGAGTCTTGACAAGTTCCATGGTTCATTCGATAATGCCGGATTTGTATTCTCTACAAAAATAGGAAATACAACTGCTTTGAGATTTGCCAACTTTGGTTTCAATTATCGCAAAATGAAGTCCTTCAATAGAAGTATGCTGGTGAGTGGAGTATTCAATACTTCTCAAACAGTTCAGATGGCTAATATGGTGAACTTTGATTCATACGGAGACTTTGATCCGTTCAAGGAAGCTGCTTTGAGGAGCGATGATGCTTTTCAGAATCCTGAATTGCCTTGGTTGGGTATCATGGGATATAATGCACATTTAGTGAATCCTGTTTATGGAGAAGTAGATCCGAAGAAAGAGGATAAAGAAGATCCTCCTTTTGAGGGATATGAACCCTATTTTCAGGCAGGAGATGCTGTGAGCCAGTCTTATCGTTCGAAAGAAAGTGGAGGTATCCATTCTTTTGATTTGAATGGTGCGCTGAATTTTTATGATCGTTTTTATGTTGGAGCAACATTAGGACTTTATAGTGTAAACTATGACAGAACTAGTGAATATAATGAAGACTTTACTGATAAGGACGGAAATGGTCATGGAGGATATACGTTGGGAAATGACTTTTGGGTAGATGGTAGTGGAGTTGATTTTAAACTTGGTTTTATTCTTCGTCCTTTTGAGTCATCCTCATTCCGCATTGGTGCTGCTGTACATACTCCGACTTTCTTTAGTTTGAAGGAACGGAATACTGCTTATCTTCGTTTCGACTTGAGTGAAGATTTAAATGATATTACCAAACCTTATGATGCTCGTGGAAATGATACTGAAGGAGAATATGAATATAAGTTAATTACTCCGTGGAAGTTTAATGCAAGTATGGGATATACTATTGGTTCTTCTGTAGCATTGGGAGTTGAGTATGAATATTCAGACCGCACTTCAGCTAAAATGAAAGATCCGGACGGATATGAATTGGGACAGACTGCAGACATTAAAGCAATGATGAAGGCAGTTCATACACTTCGTGTTGGAGCTGAATTTAAGTTAGCACCGGAATTTGCATTCCGTTTAGGATATAATCATATTACTGCTCCTTTGAAATCAGATGCTTTTAAGTATCTTCCTGTAAATTCAATGCGTACTGATACGGAGTTCTCTAATCCGGGTGCTACAAATAATTATACATTGGGTTGTGGCTATCGTGGTGAAAGTTTCTATGTAGACATGGCATATATGTATAATACTTATAAAGAAACATTCTATGCTTTTGATAGTTTAGATTTACCTGGAACGAAAGTGACGAACAACAACCATAAAGTGGTTCTTACTTTAGGTATGCGTTTCTAACCTAAAAAAGACAGTTTTCAATTTCAATAATAACTTTTGTGTGTAAAAAATCCCTGGAATGCTGAGTGTCTACAGCGGTTCCGGGGATTTTTATTAGTATCACTTTTTATTCTTTAGTCTTATCTGAATAGTGGAGTTCGTTCGTCAATGATTCCGCGTCTTGCGTACATTTTTACCGCAACAGGAGTTCCGGCTTCTATGGTAATGTCCTCCTCTGCGATGATAGGTTCTTCTTTACCGTCCTCCAGGATAACCGTTCCTATTTTCTCGCCGGCTTTGATGATCTGTGGAATCAAGTTAGTCAAGATACCTTCAGATACTTTCCGAATATCAATGTATTCCGGTTTTGCATTGGGGTCAGCTTCGATTTTGCCGCTGAACAAGTCCTGTACACCTTTGTTCTTCAAGAACAGTTTAACGATTGCTCTACCTTCGTACGGCTGGTTGTTCTCGTCGAGCAGAACGACGGGCGTTGTCATTCTCTTGAATGAAAGAGCAACATTCTTAGAACCTTTGTTGGCTTGGGCTGTACCGAACAAATATTCTAAGCCACCCTTGATTTCGCGATAGCGGCTGCTCAATGATCTGGTAGTAGCAGCTTCGTCGGTCAATTCAGGATAATGAGCATAGAAAGTAACCGTTTCCGAATCGGTGCCTGCTTCGTTCCAAGTCTGGCTATCCATGCCTATGGCAAACGGATGATAATCCTGCTCGGCAACGGACATGGAGATGACATCTCCGGCAGCGAAATTGCTCTTTAACGGAAGTGTCAGACTACTGCTGTTACGAGTAAGAGCATTGTTGATACTTTGGTCAATAGAAGTAGAAAAGTCGATCACTCCATTACTGGGATCTTGCAGTTCTTCTTGCTGTTGACAACTGAACAGGCATACTGATGCCATAACAAATAAAAGGCTTTTTCTTTTCATTTGAGGGTAATTAATAGGTTAATAATAGTGAGAGGTTTTCTAATATTCTACTCTGTCTTCTTTGGCCACCCAGGCTTTGAAGGCAGTAAGGGCTTCATTATGTAGTAGGATTTCGGAAGGCAGCTTTCTGTCTTCAGGTTTCAGTTGCAGTTCGTCATAGATAAAAGAGTCGTCGAAGCCGATGTTTTTGGCATCGGTCTTGTTGTTTCCATAGTACATCTTATCCAGGCGTGCCCAATAAATAGCACCCAGGCACATGGGGCAAGGTTCGCAGGAAGTATAGATTTCGTATCCGCTAAGATCAAATGTTCCGAGTTTGGCAGCTGCGGCACGTATAGCGCTCACCTCGGCGTGAGCCGTAGGATCACAAGATGCAGTGACACGATTAACTCCTGTTGCAACTATTTCTCCGTCTTTCGTGGCAATCACAGCACCGAAAGGACCTCCACCATTTTCAACATTCTCTTTTGAAAGCTCGATCGCTTTTCTCATTAAAGCTTCTTTAGTCATGGCACAAAAATATATTGTTAGTTTCATTTCTTCTTTGCTTCTTTCTACAAAGATAGAAAAAACTAACAATATACAATGGAATGTCCCTATTAATTTTTTAACAATACCGGCAGAATCCGGAAAAAGAAGGAACTTTTTTTTGCTTTTTTTAGGGTTATAGCTTACCTAAGATCTTGTCCATTACCCAGTTAGTCAACGTTGCGCTTTCGCCGTCGCAAGAGCAAACCGACTTACCCAATAAGTGATCTACTACTGCTTGGATAAGAGGTTGTTGCACGTGTTCCGGGTTGCCGATACAAATTTCTTCCCGTCCTTTCTCGGTATGTAGTCCGATAGGTTCGTAAGTAAAGACAGAGAAGCAAATCATTCCTTTGTCACCGATAATCTCTATGCGGTCTTCGCGGGCAGAATCATGGGCTACGAAGCACCAGGAACCACTACCCACCAGTCCGTTGTCAAATTGGAAACAGGCGCTTAATGTATCTTCGGCAGGATAAAGCCCGCCGCGATTACTCTTGTAACCGCTTGCTTCGAGGATGCAACCGAACATATCCTGCAACAAATCAATCTGATGCGGAGCAAGGTCGTAGAAGTAGCCGCCTCCGGCAATATCAGCCTGCACACGCCAGGGAAGATTATCACGATTGTAATCCAGATCGCGTGGCGGCTGGGCAAAACGAATCTGTACATTGATAACGTTGCCGATCGTCCCGTTCTCTACTAATTCCTTTACTTTCTGGAAATAGGGAAGATAACGTCGGTAGTATGCTACGAAACAGGGAACCCCCGTTTCATTGGATATGCGGTTGATTCGGGTACATTCTTCATACGTCACCGCCATTGGCTTCTCAATATAGGCCGGTTTACCCGCTTTCATGGACATAATGGCATACGTAGCGTGTGAAGAAGGAGGAGTGGCGATATAGACAGCGTTTACTTCCGGATCATCTATCAGCTCCTGTGCATCGTCATACCATTTCTTGATTCCTCTCTCTTTGGCATACGCTTTCGCTTTCGCGCCGTCACGACTCATCACGGCTACGACTTCCGAATGTTCTACTTTCTGGAAAGCGGGACCGCTTTTCGTCTTGGTTACTTCTCCGCAACCAATGAAGCCCCATTTGATAATCTTTTCACTCATAATATAATATACCTATTGTGTCTGTTCTAACAAACCCCAAAGATAAAGCTATTTTTTGTCAAGAGCAACTTTATTGATTATTAACTTAGCGGGGACAGTTGGAAAACAGACATTATGTTTCGTTTCAACAGAAGCTCTATTTTATCGGAACAAAGGCTCTGTTTCAGGCAAACAGAACGTCTGTTTGAGGCGGATATATACTTCATTTCGGTAAGAAGCAAGGTGAACATTGCTGATCCTCCGGCTGAAGAACCATAACCACCGGGCAAAGCGAAAGGAAAAGTCGGGGCGGGGAGAGGTTTTTCCCGGATGGATAAAAAGAAAGGAGAGAATCGCGATTCCCTCCTTTGCGTGTAGTTTAATTGAAACTACTTTATCATTAACTCTGTAAAGATACGACATTCGAAAGCGAAAGTCAAGTCTTTGGGAGTTTATTTCTGGAAATAGACATGAATATATCTATCTTACATTCTGTTTTTGATTGTTTTCTTCTGACCTGTAAAGTGATGAGGTTATTCTTTGTCATAGTATTTTTTATAAATCTTCTGGTATTCTTTCTCTTTTTGGAATTTATCCAGCCATGTATTCAAACTATCGAGTAAAGCGGGTGATTGTTTGCTGACTGCCCATGAGTAGAATTGTGTAAAGCTGATGGCTGTATTTATATCTATCTGCGGGATGGAATCGGCGGCCGCGCGTGCGATGCTTTCGTCACAAACGGCATAGTCGATATCTCCATGAGCTACCATTGAGATTAATTGTTCGGAACCGTATTTATCTATTTCTTTGATATAAATGGTATCTCCGATTTCATTTCCCAGGTTTTGGATACGCAGGATGGAGGGAGAGCCTTTTACTACGTGAAGTGTCCGCCCCGCCAAGTCCAGTTGGTTACGGATATAGAGTGAATCGTTTTCTCCGTTTTCTCTCCGTTGCACGAGCACTTGTTTGTTGAGCGTGATGGGAGAGGTGAGGAGCAGAGAATCTTTCAGTTCGCTGGTAGCTAATATGCCGCAGGCAATTACATCGTAACGTCCTTCGCTTAATCCTTCCAGCCGTTCTTCAAAACTCATCAGGGGTGTTATTTCGGTTTTCAATCCCTTGTCATGGGCAAAAGCCTGTATCAGCTCGTAATGGAAACCGGAAACGGTATCGCCGTCCACGTAGAAACTGATCGAGTTATATTCAGTCGCTACACGCAATATACCTTCTTTGGCAATGGCTGCATAATCACGCGGGTGTCCTGACGGCTTTTCTTGATTACCGCATTGGCGGATAGAAAAGATGATTGCCAATACAATGATTACGGGCACTAAATATCGGGACAGTCTCAATTTGGGGCGTGTTACCATAAGCCATATAGATTTTGTTAATCATAGAAATTCCATGAAAGACCGAATTTCAGTACACGCGGGTTGATAGGGTAGTGAGGAGCCAGGAAGTAATTCGGGCTGCTCATACCTTGATTCACGTGATACATCATTACATAGAAACGTGTACGCTTTAGATGTAAGTTTGCGTATACATTCACGATCGGATAACCTCCTATCTCTACCTGGTCATTTTCCGGTTGCAAATAGAAGTTTTGGATAGCCGGCATATAAGCGGGTGCATTGTATTTGCTGAAATAACGCACGTCGGCACCCAATTGTACACTAAGTACTTTCTTTGCCAGCTTGAACTGCATATAGAAATTGTGATACAGCGAAAGATCAGGCAAAGGCAATACGGTCTGGTCGCTGGACTTTTGCCAGGTTACTTCATTATCTAAATGGAAGATTCCCAGCTTGAAGTCCTGATTAAGACTTGCTGACAACACCTGTATACTTCCGCTTTTCTGTTCCGGCACTGCTTGTTGGTTGAAATAAGTGTAATTCTTTATGTTTTCAACTCCTGCTTTCAAGCGTGTTCTCCAACGTGCAATGCTTAATTCTCCTTCAATACGGGTACGAAATTCTTTGTCCATATCATTGTCCCACATGAAGTGTTTGGAATGATAATGACGCATATAGAAAGGCGCAAGCTTATTGCTGACTTCACCACGGGCTATAAGGCTCACAGTGTCTTTCCATAACGGAAAGTTAAGGTCGATATCTCCTTTCACATTGAATTGTCCGATTGCTTTTCCGGCGAGTCCCACTTCACCAATGGCATGGTAATGAAGTACATTTCCTTCACGTTTGGATAATTCGCCTCCAACAAATATTTCATTTTCATTGTATTTGTCGGGCAACGGATTCCCCTCCATATTCATAAGAGTATACTTGCTGATTTTATAGGAAGCAAATGCCGTGAGTCCGGCTTTGGCATATTTATTGAATCCTTCGAGTAGAGCAATACCTATGGTATTCTTGATACCCATGTAGGTAGTACTGTCTCTGGCAATCGGATTATCCGGTTCCAAATAGGTGTTTTGATAATAGTTCTTTTCACGCATGTCATCATCAGAGTTGAAGCTATGACGTGCACGCTCTACCTGAATGGTATGTATAAAACTAGTGACCGGCACAAACTCTTGTTTGGCGGGAGTAGTGTCATTTTCGGCCTGCGGTATGTCACGGCTGAATCCCAAATTGTAACGTTGGGTCAGGAATACATAAAAGTCATGATTACGGTTGGTCGTTGCACTTAATACAGTCGGGATATTGGTTGATTCATATTCTCTTTGCCCTTGTGCCATCTCTTCAGGAGCAGTGATGTATCGGTCGTCCTCAATACCTCCGTTTTCATTTGTTTTGAGGTAATTGTTGCTGTAAATAGCTTGCATCTGATAGCGGTCGCCGATATAACTACCGAAAATTGCCGCATTGAAATAAGCCGTATTTTGGTTATTATAATATCCTCGTCCGTACAAGTAATCTATGTTAAAACCGAAAGCCAGCTTCTTGTTTACATTGACAGAGAAATAAGACTTAAAGCGTTCTTCTCCGTTTATTTTATTACCGGCTTTATGATACGTCAGATTGGTATAAGGTACGTTACTATTGGTGAAATTGAACTCCGTAGGACGAATAAAGAAACTGGAGAAAGGCTCCATAAAGATAGTAGGTTCCGGATCACGACGTTCAAAGAAGATGCGTGACATACGGGGAGAACCCATATTGGCCAGATAATTATAAT
>ONZY01002085.1_pt1 | contig 12251 bp, 9 predicted proteins | sample 1671451 | NCBI WGS metagenome assembly ONZY01 (sample SAMN06348158, study PRJEB24527) | human gut metagenome | biome: human gut; feature: ankylosing spondylitis patient; material: feces | host: Homo sapiens | place: China | collected 2015-10 | reverse complement strand
CATGATGTGCTGGGCCAGTGCCAGCATCTCGGCTGCGCCGGTCTTGTCGCCCGCCTTGATGGCCGCGCGGCAGGCAATGGAATGGAGCACCCACTCCGTTTTCTCCCGCAAGGCATCGCGGGCGCCATCGATCAGGCGGGCGGCCAGTTCGATGATCATATCCTCGACATCGTCCACCGGAACGTCCGCCGGGACAGCGCGCACCACCACCGTGGCACCGCCGAAGTCCTCGACTTCAATGCCCGCATCGGTCAGCAGGTCAATATTTTGCAAAACGGCCTGCTTTTCGGCGGCGGTCAGGTTGACCTGCACCGGCACCAGCAGCATCTGGGCGGGCACATTGCCGTAGTCCTTGGCCAGCTGCTCAAACAGGATGCGTTCATGCGCGGCGTGCTTGTCGATGAGGCACAACTCGCCCGCACGCTCGGTAATAATGTAGGTCTTGAACACCTCGCCCACCAGGCGCAGGGGTTCGGATTCTGGCGGCGGGGTCATGGCAGTCTGCTCCGGCGTGGTGTTGACCACATCCGGCAGGGCGCTTAAGGCGTGGGGGTCGTTGACGACGTAGTCCGGCTCTTCCGGGACAGGTGCCTCGGCCTCCGGCTGGGGTGTGGTCTGTGCGGACACTTCCTGCTGCAGGGCGGCGGGCTGGGCAGGCTCCCCTTCCGGTTCCGGCAAAATGTCCAGCACCGATTCGCTGGGGGCCTGGTAAGTCACCGGGCGGGGCGGCTGGCCCTGCAAAGGCTGAGGCGCAGCGCTGGCCAAGGTTTTGTAGACGGGCTTCGGGCTGTCCACCGCCGTCAGGCCGGGAACTTCTTTGGCCGGGATGCCCGCTGCCAGGCCCGCCAGAGCGCGGTACTCGGCCGCTGACAGCGTTGTGAAGCAGTTTTTATCGGGTGCCGGGCGGTGCTGTGCGGCAGGCTGGGCCGCAGGTGCCGCCGGGGCAGTGGGCTGCATGGTGGTCTGTTCGGCCTCGGAGGCGGTGTGGCCCATCTCAAAGCGGCACTCCCCGCTCCCCGGCGTGGCCAAAGCGGTGCGCACGGCGCGGTAGACGGCATCAAAGACATCGCTCTCTTTGGCAAAACGAATCTCCGTCTTGGCCGGGTGAACATTGACGTCCACGAGGTCGGCGGGCATTTCCAGCATCAGCACAGCGCCGGGGAATTTACCCTGCATCATCGTGCCTTTGTAGGCGTTTTCCAGCGCGGCCATCATCGTGCGGTTCTTGACATAGCGTCCGTTGACGAAGAAATGCTGGGCACCGCGGCTGGCGCGGCAGGCCCGGGGCGGCGTGACCAGGCCGGTGACCTTATACAGCTCACTGCCGCCGTCCACAGGCAAAAGGTCGCGGGCAAACTCGCGGCCCAGCACCGCGTAGACCGTGCTGCGCAGGTCTCCGTCGCCGGGGGTCAAAAACTGCTGCTTGCCGTCCCGCAGAAAGCGGAAGCTGATCTCCGGGTGGGAGAGTGCGGCGTGCAGGACGGTCTCAGAGACGAAGGTTCCCTCGCTGGCGTCCTTTTTCAGGAACTTCATGCGGGCGGGGGTGTTGTAGAACAGGTCCTGCACCCGGATGGTGGTGCCCACGGCGCGGGCGGCAGGCTCCCTGCCCTGCTCCTCGCCGCCGGCGATGCGGTAGCAGGTGGCAAACTCGTCCACCTCGGTGCGGGTGAGCAGCTCTACCCGCGCCACGCTGGCAATGGAAGCCAATGCCTCACCCCGGAACCCCAGCGTATGGATGCTGTTCAGGTCATCCGGCTTTTCAATTTTGCTGGTGGCGTGGCGGATGAAAGCCGTTGGGATATACTCGGCATCAATACCGGTGCCGTTATCGCTGATCTCGATCAGCTTTACGCCGCCGGATTCAATGCTGACGGTGACCTGCGTTGCACCGGCGTCGATGGAGTTTTCCAAAAGCTCCTTAACCACCGATGCGGGGCGCTCTACCACCTCACCGGCGGCGATCAGCTCCGCAGTATGCTTATCCAGAACATGGATGACTGCCATGGTCTTTTCCCTCCCCTGTGGTTGATTTTTACGGTCAGCCGTTCAGGCTGCCCTTGAGGGTCTTTTTCAGCTCGTACAAAAAGTTCAGTGCTTCAATGGGAGTAAGCGTTTCCACATCCACGGCTTCCAGCTTTTCCATCATCTCGCTGGGCACTGCCGGGGAATTGTACTCCTGCAAGGCGTCAAAATCCATCTGCTCCACCTTGTTTTTGGGAGCAGAGGCTTCCAGCGTGCGCAGCACCTCGTGGGCGCGGCGGGTCACGCTGCCGGGCAGACCGGCCAGCTTTGCCACCTCGATACCGTAGCTGTCATCGGCGGGGCCGCGCACGATGCGCCGCAGGAAAGTGATATCCTCACCGCGCTTTTTGACCGCGATGTTGTAGTTTTTTACGCCCTCCACGGTGCCTTCCAGCTCGGTCAGCTCGTGGTAGTGGGTGGCGAACAGGGTCTTGCAGCCCAGCCCCTTGGCGGGGTCTGCGATATGCTCCACCACGGCGCGGGCGATGCTCATGCCGTCAAAGGTGGAGGTGCCGCGGCCGATCTCGTCCAGCACCACAAGACTTTTGGCGGTGGCGTTTTTCAGAATTTCGGCTACCTCGGTCATCTCCACCATAAAGGTGGACTGGCCTGCAGCAAGGTCGTCCGAGGCGCCGATGCGGGTGAAGATGGCGTCCACCACGCCCACATGGCAGCTGGCAGCCGGTACAAAGGAACCGATCTGCGCCATTAGCGCAATGAGGGCATTCTGACGCATATAGGTAGATTTACCCGCCATGTTAGGGCCGGTGATGATCAGGCAGCGGTCGGTGGTGCAGTTGAGGGTGGTATCGTTGGGCACGAACATACTGCCCTTGAGCACCTGTTCCACCACCGGGTGACGCCCCTCGGTGATGGTCAGCACATCGCTGTCGTCCACCACGGGGCGGCAGTAGTTGTTTTCCGCAGCCACCTGCGCCAGCGCAGCTAGCACGTCCAGCTGTGCAATAGCGTTGGCGGTGCGCTGGATGCGATCCAGCTGGGCTCCGATGCTTTCCAGCAGTTCGTCAAACAGGCGGCGTTCCAGCGAGATGAGCCGCTCGTGCGCGCCAAGAATTTTGCTTTCCAGCTCCTTCAGTTCCTGCGTGATGTAACGCTCGCCGGAGGTGAGGGTCTGCTTGCGGATGTAGGTCTCCGGCACAAGGTTTTTGTAGGAGTTGCTCACCTCGATGAAGTAGCCGAACACATGGTTATAGCCAATTTTCAGCTTGGGGATGCCGGTCTCCTGCCGCAGACGGGCTTCCAGCTGCGCCAGCACGCCCTTGGTGTTATCGCGGATGGAGCGCAGCTCGTCCACCTCGGCATGGTAGCCCTTGGCGATGACACCGCCATCCTTGAGGGTGGAGGGGGCATCCGGGTCTACTGCGGCATAAATGCGCGTCTTGATATCCTCCAGCGGGTCGATACTTGCGGCCAGCTCGGCAAGCTCCGGGCAGTTGCAGCCCTCTGCCTGCTTGCGCAGACCGGGCAGACGGTCACAGGTCTGGGCAAGGGTGTAGATCTCCTTGGGGGTTGCAGAGCCGTACACCGTGCGGGTCATCAGGCGCTCCAGATCCGCGATGTAATGCAGTTCCTCGGTCAAATCGCCGCGCACCATGGTCTGGCGCACCAGTGCCTCCACGGCGTTCAGTCGGTGGTTGATGAGTGGGCTGGAAATAAGCGGCTGCTCGATCCAGCTGCGCAGCATCCGCTTGCCCATGGCAGTGCTGGTCTTATCCAGCACCCACAGCAGGGTGCCGCGCTTTTCGCGTCCGCGCAGGGTCTCGGTCAGCTCAAGGTTTGCCCGGGTAACCGGTGAAAGCCGCATGAACTGGGCTTCGTTGTAAGTAATGACGGTCTTTAGCCGCTCCACGCCCTTGATCTGGGTATCGTGCAGATATTCCAGCAGCGCGGCCATGGCAAAGCGCACCAGACCCTCGGCAGCTATGCCGGTGGTCTGCGGCCAGTCGCGGCCAAACTGCTCTTCCAGCGCAGACGCCACCAGCCCCGGCGCATAGCGCTCGTCCTCGACCAGTTCCACCGAGCAGCTCATGTTCTTTTTGATATAGGCGGTCACCTCGCGGCAGTCCAGCAGGCCGGGGTTCAGCAGCACCTCGCTGGGGTGGTAGCGGCACAGCTCGGTAATAACCGCCGGGGCGATCTTATCCGCCGCCAGTTCGGTGATATGCGCCGTACCGGTGGAAACGTCCGCAAAGCACAAGCCCGCCTTTTTGCCCTTGAGGTACAGGCTGGCAATGTAGTTGTTACGGTCGTCCTGCAGCATACTGCTCTCGATGACCGTACCGGGTGTGACCACCCGGATGATGTCCCGCTTGACAAGGCCTTTCGCCTTGGCGGGGTCCTCCACCTGCTCGCAGATGGCCACCTTATAGCCCTTGGCAATCAGGCGCGCCACATAGCCCTCGTAGCTGTGGAAGGGCACGCCGCACATAGGGGCGCGCTCCGCAAGGCCGCACTGCTTGCCGGTAAGGGTAAGATCCAGCTCCCGGGACGCCGTGACGGCATCGTCGAAGAACATCTCGTAAAAATCGCCGATGCGGTAAAAAAGAATTTCGTCCTTGTGTTGATTTTTGATCTCAAGATACTGCTGCATCATGGGCGAAAGCTCTGCCATGGTTTTTCCTCTTTCCCTTGTATGGTTCCGTCAGCCGGTTTGCGGGCTGTAACCGCCGGTGCAAACAAAACGCGGTCTGTGTTGCACAGCCGCGTTCCGGTCAAAAAAGTTTGCTCAGTGGCAGCCGCCGCAGGTGGAGCAGCTGCCGGTGCAGGAGGCAGAAGGCTCCTGCACGGTCATGGGGTCGCCGCCGTTCATGGCGGTGTTGATGATGGCGTCGATATAGTTGACCAGGTTCTCGCACTCGCGCTTGGCCTCGTTGTATGCCACCATGCCCTCGTTGCCCATGATCTGGCCGTAGAGGCTGTTCACCTTCTCGTTCAGCTCAGCGATGCGGGCGTCGTCGCGCTCGTTCTTGCCGATCTCGTTGTTCAGGTCCATGCGGGCCAGATTGAACTCGCCGATCAGGTTCTGCAGCTCCTCATCCTTATCGTTTGCCTTGCGGGCCTGATCCAGAATGACGTAGCGGGGGTCGGTCTGAAGTGCCATAGCGGCACGCTTGAAAAGATCAATGCAATCCATGATTGGGTTCTCCTTGTTGTTTTTATTCTTTCTGGGGCAGTTTGCCCCGGAATCACTTTTTTATGCTTCCACTTCACCCAGCAGCACGGTGGCGCGGGCACCGGTAAGATGTACAGTCGCGTAGCTGCCCAGCAGTGCCGGGTCCGCGGCAAACTCCACAGTCAGGTTATTGTCCAGTCGGCCGGAAAGGGTGCCCTCGTTGCGGCCAAAGCCCTCCACCAGCACCCGGACGGTCTGCCCCACCTGCGCCTTGACCAGCGCCATGGCGATCTCGTCCTGCGTAGCCAGCAGGCGGGTCATGCGGTCGGTCTTTTCCTTGCGGGGGGTGGGGTCCGGCATTTCGGCAGCCTTGGTGCCGGTGCGCTTGGAATAGATAAAGGTGAACAGTTGCATATAGCCCACCTCGCGCACCAGCTCCAGCGTTTTTACAAAGTCCTCCTCGGTCTCGCCGGGGAAACCCACGATGATATCGCTGGAGAAGGTGATGCCGGGCACGGTCTTGCGGGCGTAGTCGATGAGTTCCAGATACTGCTCCACCGTGTAGTGGCGGTTCATCTGCTGCAAAAGCCGGTCGGAACCGCACTGCACCGGCAGATGCAGGTGCTTGCACAGCTTCGGCTGGGCGGCGATGGTATCAATGAGCTTATGGCTGGCGTCCTTGGGGTGGCTGGTCATAAAGCGGATGTGGTAATCGCCGGGCACGGTGCACAGCAGGTTGAGCAGGTCGGAGAAATCGATCTGCTCTTCCAGACCCTTGCCGTAGCTGTTCACGTTCTGCCCCAGCAGGGTGATTTCCTTATAGCCCGCTTCCACAAGGCTGCGGAACTCCGCAAGGATATCGCCGGGCTTGCGGCTCTTCTCGCGGCCGCGGACGTAGGGCACGATGCAGTAGGTGCAGAAGTTATCGCAGCCGTACATGATGGGCAGCCATGCGCGGAACTCGCTCTCGCGCCGGATGGGGATGTTCTCCACGATGACCGGACGCTGTGCGGGGTCCAGCAGCACCCGCTTATGCTTTTGCAGTTTCTGGGCGATCAGCTGCGGCAGGGTGTCGATGCCGTCCACGCCGAACACCAGATCCACATAGGGGTAGCTCTTGCGCAGCTTTTCCACAACATGCTTCTGGTTGGCCATGCAGCCGCACAGGCCGATGATAAGGCCGGGCTTTTTTTCCTTGAGCCCCTTCAGCGCGCCCACGTTGCCGAACACCCGCTGCTCGGCGTGCTCACGCACGGCGCAGGTGTTGAACAAAATCAGGTCGGCATTCTCCGGCTTATCGCACAGGCCGTAGCCGATATCTACCAGCACACCCTTGATGCGCTCGCCATCGTTGACGTTCTGCTGACAGCCGTAGCTGTGCACAAAGGCCAGCGGCGGGGTGTCGTAGGTCTGCCGCACCAGCTCGGCGGCAACGGTATTATGTTCAAAGTTAATGTATTCCAAAAAAACCATCCTTCTCCGCCGGGCAGGGTAGCCCCATGCGGCGAAACTCTATTTTCTGCCATTCTATAAAAGACACTCTTTAGTATACCCTGTTTGGCCGCTGCGGGCAAGAGGAAACACGCAAATTTTATGCCTGTTTAGCCGCTGCTGCCTCTGCATCCTGCCTGCGGCAGCACTCTTCGCACACGCCCAGCAGCACCACGGCGCAGTCCTGCACCCTGCCCTTCTGGTTTTTGACCAGCTCCATCACCTGTTTTCCGTCTACCTCTGCATCGGTCACGCCGCCGCAGACGGTGCAGTACAGGTGGCTGTGCCACGGCAGGGTGTGGTCAAAGCGGTCTGCCTTACCGGGAATTGACACCCGGCGCACCCGCCCGGCTTCCACCAGACTGTTCAGGTTACGGTATACGGTGCCAAGGCTCAGGTTCGGGCACTCCTGCGCGGCTTTATCGTAGATTTCTTCCGCAGTCGGGTGGTCGCACAGCTGCTGCACCGTCTGCATGACAAGCTCCCGCTGTTTTGAATAACGCATATCCATCCTCCTTTTTCACACGGTTCAGACGTTTTCTTCCCCTTTGATCTTTGCCCAGTACGCCCGGGCGGCCTGTTCGGTCTTGTTGTCGCCAAAGGTGTAGTACTTGGTATCCTTCAGCACATCCGGCAGATACTGCTGCTGTACCCAGTGGTTGGCGTAGCTGTGGGCGTATTTGTAGTTCTGCCCCTTTACCAGCGCATCCTCGCCGTCAAAGTGTTTGTTTTGCAGCTGGCGCGGGATGGGTCCGGTGCGCCCGGCCTGCACATCCGCAATGGCTGCGTTGATGGCATCGTGGGCGCTGTTGGATTTGGGGCTGGTGGCCACCAGAATGACTGCATCCGCAAGCGGCAGACGCGCCTCCGGCAGACCCACCATGTTGGCGGCATCCACCGCCGCCTTGACGATGGGGATGATTTGCGGATAGGCAAGCCCCACGTCCTCGCAGGCGCACACCATCAGGCGGCGGCAGGCAGAGGGCAGGTCTCCCGCCTCCAGCAGGCGTGCCAGATAGTGCAGCGCCGCGTCCGGGTCTGATCCGCGCATGGACTTCTGGTAGGCAGACACGATGTCGTAGTGGTCGTCGCCCTCCCGATCATAGCGCATGGCGGTGCGGCGGGTGACCTGCCGGATCATATCTAAGGTAATGCGTTTTTCTCCGTTTTCCACCGGCGCTGCCGTGACCGCAAAGTCCAGACAGCCCAGCGCCTTGCGCAGATCGCCCCCGGCGCTTTCAGCCAGATAGGCACAGGCGTCCTCGTCCATGCACACCGGCACCTGCTCCCCCTCGGAAAGGCGCTGCACGGCGTTGCGCACCCCGCGCTCCACATCCGCTGCGGCAAGGGGCTTGAACTCAAACACAGTGCAGCGGGAAAGCAGGGCATTATAGATGTAAAAATAGGGGTTCTCGGTGGTGGAAGCAATCAGGGTGACGCTGCCGTCCTCGATGCATTCCAAAAGGCTCTGCTGCTGCTTTTTGTTCAGGTACTGGATCTCGTCCAGATACAGCAGAATGCCGCCCGCCGCTGCCAGCGTGCCGATATCCTTGAGCACCGCCTTGATATCCCCTGTGCCGCAGGAGGTGCCGTTGAGCTTGTGCAGGGTCATGCCGCTGTTCTCGGCAATAATGCGTGCCACCGTGGTCTTTCCGGTGCCGGAGGGGCCGTAAAAGATCATGTTGGGGATGCGCCCGCTCTCGATGGTGCGGCGGAACACCCGCCCCGGAGCCAGCAGATGCTGCTGCCCGCACACATCCGCCAGCGTTTTGGGACGCAGGCGCTGCGCAAGTGGTTCATTCATGGTGGTTTCTCCTTTCCTGCCCGCAAGGCACTTTTTATATAGTATAGCGCATTTAGAAAAGGAGGACAAGGGCTTTTCTGAAAATCATTCTCAGATAATGCCCTGCAAACATTTACAAATCCTGTCAAACATGGTATGATTCAGGTATTCCCTTTTAAAGGAGGTTTGTCCCATGCCGGTACGAAAAAAAGCCCCGGAGGATCTTACCGCAAAAAAAGCGCTGGCGCTGGAGGTCATCCGGCGTCTCAAGGCCGAATACCCGGATGCTGGTTGCACCTTGGACTACGACCACGCATGGCAGCTGCTGGTCAGCGTGCGGCTGGCCGCCCAGTGCACGGATGCCCGGGTGAACATTGTGGTGGAGGAGTTGTTTGCAAAATACCCAAGCGTAGCGGCGCTGGCTGCCGCCGAGCCGGAGGACATTGAAGCCATCGTCAAGCCCTGCGGGCTGGGACACTCCAAGGCGCGGGATATCTCGGCTTGTATGCGGATGCTGCGGGATCAATACAACTGCCGTGTGCCCAATACCTTTGAGGAGTTGCTCGCTTTGCCCGGCGTAGGGCGCAAGAGCGCAAACCTCATCATGGGGGATGTGTTCGGCAAGCCCGCCATCGTTACCGACACACACTGCATCCGGCTGTGCAATAAGATCGGCCTTGTGGACGGCGTTAAGGAACCGCAAAAGGTGGAGATGGCGCTGTGGAAGATCATCCCGCCGGAGGAAGGCAGCGACCTTTGCCACCGCTTTGTGATGCACGGCCGTGCGGTGTGCAACGCCCGCAAGCCGGAATGCGAAAAATGCTGTTTGAAAGACATCTGCCGCACCGCCCGCGAAGCCGCCGGGCAGCAGGCAGAGCCATAATTTTTAAGGAGGTATAACCTATGATCACTTTAACGATTTTGCTTATCGTTGCCCTGCTGTGCGTACTGGTGGGTTGCCTGACCGGCCTGCTGACGCTGGTGGGCGTGCTGGCCTCCCTTTTTGTGGGCGTGCTGGTGGGTGCGCTGGCCGGATATCTGGCCGGGCGCTTTATGGGCACGGAAACTTCCCTTGGCCGCAACATCCTGATGGGCGTGCTGGGCAGCTTTGTGGGCGAGTTTTTGTTTGGCCTGCTGGGCATCCACGCCTCCGGCAGCTTTTCTTCCTTTGCCATCTCGGTAATCGGTGCCTGCATCTGCATCTGGATTGGCCAGAAGATCTCTAAGTAAGTTTTTTGGATCAATACGCCGCCGCATTCTGCTGCCGGAGTTTCCGGGCAGGGTGCGGCGGCTTTGCTTTTCCGCACAAAGCAAAACCCCCGAAAACCGGCTTCACAAGCCAACTTTCGGGGGTTTCTCTTTGGAGCTACTGACCTGATTCGAACAGGCGACCTGCTCATTACGAGTGAGCTGCTCTACCAGCTGAGCCACAGTAGCATATTGCACATCTGCTGCAACAGGCAATATTTTACCATATTTCTGCGGCACTGTCAAGGCCGGATTTCCTGTAAGCGGAGCAAGCTTTTGCAAGGCGTTTCACAAAAAGTTATTGCATTTTAGCCCGGCGGCTTTATAATAGAATTGATTGCGCAAAAGGCCGTGCCTTTTGCCGGAAAGGACGAGCTGCACCATGATCTTTGTTCCCCTGCTGCACTACTTTTTGTGCAAGAATGATTACAGCGGCAACGAAGCCGGACTGCGCTACCGGCTTACCCCGGGTAAGCGCACCGTGCCGGACCCGGACGGCGGCGCGGATGCCACCAAAGAGGAAAAGATCCTCACAGTGGACTATTGGCCCGCGCCCTGGACGATTGACAAGACTGACCCCTCCCTGCGCCGCCGGGAGGTATTCCCGCTTACAGACGAAGGGCGTGCCGCCGCTGCGCAGTATCTGAAAGACGCCTACGATGCCGAGCCGGAGCGCTGGAACAACTGCCCGGACATGATGGACTGCGACCCCTGGGAGCCGCCTGCCGAACCGGATACTGTCAACGAATAAACCGAACGAGGAAACCATGATCTACCGTTTGAAAGAACTGAAGGGCGATACCATCGCCGTGCCGCAGCTGGTGTTCTCCAAGCTGGGCATTGCCGAAGAATACAATGTGCGGGTGGCGCTGTATGTGCTGGCCACCGGCGTGACCGACCCGGACAAGATCTGCGCCGACCTCAAGCTGCGCAGCCGCATCAGCGCGGAGAGCGCGCTGGCGTTCTGGGCAGGTGCGGGGCTTTTGGAGCGCTATGAGGAAAACGCCGCGCCGGGCGTCGTCGAGGATCTTCCCGTCCTCATAGGCGACTGCGCCGCGCAGCAGCACGGTGCGATGCCTGCCGAGGCAGCCCATGCCCGCGAACAGGCTGTAGTCCACGGCCATGTGCTCGTTCCTGTCGGGGATGATCCAGTCGTCTCCGGGATCGACGATGACCACGTCCGCATCCGATCCGGGGAGGAGGGTTCCCTTTCTTGGATACAGGCCGAAGCATTTCGCGGGGTTTTCGCACAGGAGCCGCACAAGGTCGGGGATGGCGACGCGGCCCTTGGCAATCCCTTCGTTCCACGTGACGCAGAAAAGCGTATCCACGCCGGGCGCGCCGTGCGGGGCCCGGAAGGTTTCGGCAAAGAGCGGCTCGTTGGCGGCGGTGGCGTGCCCCGCCGCGTCGGAAGCGACGACCTGTATTTCGCCGTTGCGGATCGCCTCCCAGAGCGCCTCGCGGTCTGCCTCCTTGCGCAGGGGAGGGGACATCTTGGCGAGGTTGCCGCGCAGCGCAAGCTGGCTGTCGTCCAGCGTCAGATAATGGGGGCAGGTTTCGGCGAAAAGCGTGGGCACCGTGCCCCACTTCCTGAACAGCCTGATGGCTTCGAGGGATTCCTTGCAGGTGACGTGCGGCAGGTAGATGTTGCAGCCCGCGACAGAGGCCAGCGAAAGCACGCGGAAGATGGCCTCGGCCTCGGAAATGTTGGGATGCGTCGCGGGGTAATCGCGGGGGTGCTCCCGCCCCTCGGCAACGGCCTTGGCTTCCAGATGTTCAAGGATGGCGTCGTTTTCCGCATGGAAGGCGAGGAGGGCCTTTTCGCGCGCGACCAGTTCCATGAGATGCAGGATCTGGTCGTCCTCCAGTTTCATGCCCCGTTTTCTGTAGGATGTGAACGCCTTGAAGGAAATGACCCCGCGCGCGACCAGTTCGGGGATGGCTTCGTCGGCCTCTTCCATGACGTTGGCGGTCAGGGTGCAGTGCAGCCCGAAGTCGATGCAGGAACCGGTTTCCCCTTCCCTGATGAAGTCGTCGATGGCCTGAACCAGCCCGCCCTGTTTGCCCCATGCGGCGACGGCCCCGATGTAGGGGATGACGGTGGTGACGCCGCCGGACAGGGCCGCCCGCGACAGGCGATCGATGCGGTCTGCATAGACGGGGTGGTTGTGCGCGTCGATGAGGCCGGGCAGCACGTAGCGCCCGGAGGCGTCGATGACCCGGTCGGCCCGCACCTCGGAGCCGCGTGGGAGGAGGCTTTCCACCCGTTCCCCGGAAATGAGGATGTCCAGCGGGCGCATGGTTCCGGCATCAACGACGATGCCGTTTGTGATCAGAGTCGTACTCATGGCGTGTCCCCAGTGAAGCACCCCTTGCCTTGTCCGGCGGCCTGATGGCTTCCCCCTCCCGTTGGCGGGAGCAGCCCCTCATGCCGCCCCCGGAGGGGTTCCGCCGAGGGGCGCGTCGGGGCGGTTCACCTTGCCGCTTCATCCCATCCCCGGAGGGGCCTCCGGCAAGGGCATTGCGGGAGCCCGGATGCCTCGCGGCAGCGCGGCGGGCGCTTCCTGAACGGGG
>ONZY01002080.1_pt1 | contig 12264 bp, 8 predicted proteins | sample 1671451 | NCBI WGS metagenome assembly ONZY01 (sample SAMN06348158, study PRJEB24527) | human gut metagenome | biome: human gut; feature: ankylosing spondylitis patient; material: feces | host: Homo sapiens | place: China | collected 2015-10 | reverse complement strand
ATAGCAGTTTGCGTTTTTAATGCACAAGCAACATCCGCAAACTGCATATCGCAAAGATGCCGTTTTGATTGGCACTATTTTTGAAAATTGCGATAAAAAAGAAACGGCCGAAAGGCCGTTTCTTTTTTGCACTTAGCCGACATCCGAATGCGCGGCGCTGGCAGCGCGGATGACATCCAGCGCTTCGGAGGCGATGGGGGAGGGCACGGCTGCCGGGCGGCAGAGGTAGTAGCCCTGCAGCAGGTCCACGCCCAGGTCGATGACCTTGCGCAGCTGGACCTCTTCCTCAATGCCTTCGGCGAGGATCTGCATACTGCGGGCGTGGGCGTAGGCCACGATATTCGAGACGATCTGCTGCTTGTCGGGATCCTTCTCGATGCCGCGGATGATGGAAATGTCGATCTTGATATACCGGGGCGACAGTTCCAGCAGATTGAGCTCGTTGCTGTAGCCGGTGCCGTAGTCATCCAGCGCGAAGGCACCGGAGAAGCCCGGCATGTTCCGCTTCCGCTCCAGACATGCGCGGTCCAGGTCTTCCTGTTCGGTGATCTCCACGACGAGCTGTTTGAGCAGGTCGGGGTAGCGGCGGTGATATTCCTGGCGGTCTTCATCGTTCAGGTCCACATTGGCGATGGAGTTGACGAAGAGCAGGGCGTCCTTCCGGATGAGGCCCCGGCTCTGCAGCTTCTCGAATGCCTCGCTGGAATGGAACATGGTGATCCGCTCGATGTCGTACAGGCGGTCCAGCTCGTGGGCCAGCGCCATCACCTGCGAAGGCGAGGTGAGGGTGGGCGTGTTCACCCGCATCAGCGCCTCGTAGGCCACCACCCGCCCGGTCTGTGCGCTGAAGATGGGCTGGAAGTAGTAGTACACCTGCTCTTCCCGCAGCAATTGCAGGAATTCGCGCTGGGTCTGGGCGGCATACTCCTCGCGGTGGTAGACGCCGATGTCAAAATCGCCCACCTGCCCCTTGCGGGACTGCTTGACCTGATACATGGCGAAGTCGGCGTATTTTTTCAGGGTCTTCAGGTCTTTGCCGTCCTCCGGGTACCAGGCCACGCCGCCGGAGATGCTGATGTTCAGTGTTTTGCCGTTGGGCAGGGTGGAGCAGCTGGCCCGCAGGGCGGCGCTCAGCTTGTCCAGCTCGGCGCGGATGGCGTCCTGTGTGTCGTACCCGTAGAACAGCAGCAGGAACTCGTCGCCGGACAGGCGGGAGCAGACGGTGTTCTTTGGAGCGTTGGCGGCGAAGCACTGGCCGGTCTGGTGGATGTACTGGTCGCCCCAGTCGTGGCCGTAGGTGTCGTTGATCTGCTTGAGATTGTCCAGATCCATCATCAGCAGAGCCGAGCAGTGCAGCTGGGCCGGGTGGGCAAAGAGGTCGGCGCAGACCCGGTTGAACGCCTGACGGTTGTACAGCCCGGTGAGGATATCGTAGTCGCGCTCCCGCTCGATGCGCTGCTGCTCCAGCGTGGGGATGGTCACGTCTTCGAGCAGGCCCACCTCCGAGGCGGTCTCGCCGCAGATGCGGGTCACACGGAGGATCACATACCGCACCTCGTCCTCTTTCTGGACGAGGAAGACGGAGTTGCCTGCATCCGTGGTGCGGTAGAGGCTGGAATGCGCGATCCGGGAGAGGGCGTTGCGGAAGCTGCGGGGCGTGAGAGGCTCCGGGGTGGCCAGCCCCAGCATCTGGAAGAAGTTGTCGGTGGCAAAGACACTGTCGCTGCGCAGCTCGTAGCCGCCCAGCTCCACCGTGGCCATCTCCATGATCCGCAGAAAGCGGGTGGAGGAGGCCAGCACATCCTCCGAAAGGTGGGTGATGGCCGAGGCAAACTGGTCTACTTCCAGGATGCCGGTAGTGGGCAGCTGCGGCATGGCCACAGCGTTTTCCTGCGCTTTGGCCACGGCAGCGGAGAGCTGATGGACGGGCTTGGACATCCGTTCACTGACCAGAAAGCTCGCCAGAAAGCCTGCGATGAGGGTGAGCAGCACGGTGAGGAAGAGCATCTGCTGCACCCGGTTGGAGAAGGCCGAGAGGTTGGCCGTGGGCACCATGCCCACCAGATACCAGCGATCCCCGGAGAAGGGGGCGTTCCGGTTGTAGAGATTCAGCGACATCACGGAGGCTGTGTAGGGCACATGGTCCTGCACCAGACGGAAGCAGCCGGTGCCGCGCCGGGATGCCACAGCGGTGGTGCCGCTGGCAAACGCCGAACTGCCGCTGCACAGGACCGGTGCAAGATCCAGCGAGAGGGTGTCCAGGTTCAACATCATATTGGAGCAGGCCAGCAGATAGAGGCCGGAGCCGTCGCCCTGCAGTTCGGCGCAGGGCAGCTTGTCGGCAAGGTAGCTGGTCAGAAGCTCCACGCCGATGACGCCGTAGACGGTGCCGTCCGGCAGGATGAGGGGCTGGCTGTAATAGATGGCCTGCCGGTCGTCACCTTTCAGAGCATAGGGGGTGATGGTCCAGTGGCCGTAATCAGCCGGGCTCAGCTGGGCACCATCGTCATAGGCCGCCTGGAACGGCGCATAGAGATAGCCTCTGGCCATCGCCCGATAGGTGAGGGCGGGGGACCAGCTCTTGTCGGTGGCGATGCTCTGCTCCTGCACCAGCCGGGCCGGTGCCCGTTCGAACAGCAGGTCGGAATTGTTTTCGGAGGGCGAGGCGTCGGGGTCCAGATCCCGCAGATAGATGGAGGGCAGGCGCTTGCCAGCGGAGCGCTCGTTCAGGTCGTGGGTGTTCAGCACCAGAAAGATGCCGGTCACCGGCCTGCTGCGCAGAGCGGCGATGAGCTTGGGGGTGGCCGCTTCCAGCAGGGGGTAGGCGGTGATGCTGCTGCTGTCCAGCGTGGCAAGGTCGATCCTGCCGCTGTCCAGCAGCTCCTGCGTCAGGGCATTGATCTCGCTTTCCAGAGTGGAAAGCTCCTGCGCATCGTTCAGGGTGGTCTGGATGTATCGGCTGCGGTTCTCCACCTGCATGGCGAGGATGTCCTCCGCGTTCTGGTCCAGCTGGGGGCCGACCCGCATCGCGTAGATGGACACGACGAGCAGTGCGACCTCCACCAGCAGCACACCGACCATCGCCTTGAAGATGGTGCCGAAAATGGAGCGCTCTGCGCGGGCCCCGGACGGTTTGTGCCGGGTGAAGTATTTCATGGGCCGGTGCTCCTTTCAAAACGTGTTGGGCGGCAGGTGGTCAGCCGGCGTAGGCTTCCAGCGCGGCCTTCGTGGATTCGTACCACTGGTCAAAGTATTCGTCGGTCAAAAATTCGGCCTCGGCCTCTTCGGCCGTCTGCCCGGCGGCGAGCCGCTCTCTCACGACAGCTCGGTCGGCCTCCGCCGCATCGGTCATGGCATTTTGCAGGGTGGTGCGGGCCGTGGAACCCTCCGGGAAGGCGTGGGTCGTGTACAGGGCGTCATGCTCCACGGCATCCAGCGAGAGGTCCAGCACCTGGGTGACGGTATCGGTCAGCTCCAAACCACTGGCCTGAATGGCGTTCAGGCTTGCGGCGGCGTGGGTCACGGGCAGATAGCCGGAGTTCACGGAGAACGCGATGTTGTTTTCCGGCTGGGTGAACCACTTCAGAAATTCAACGCAGGCCCGGATCTGGGCGTCGGTGCCTTTGGTCACGATCATGCCGGCACCCTGCTGGGCGGCGACCGGGCTGCAGCCCGCAAAGGATGGGCAGGGCAGGATGGCCGGTTCGATGGCGTGGCTCTCGGCGTCGTTGGTCATCACCTGGGCGGGGAAGAAGGGGCTGCTGGCCGACGAGCCGACGTAGGCCAGCAGATTGCCGGTCTTCACGTCGTCGCTGCGGAACCTGCCGCTGGCACCGAACCAGCCCTTGATGTAGGGCACATAGAAGTTATCCCACAGTTTGCGGATGACGTCTTTGTCAAAATGCAGGGTCATGACGCCGTTCTTGGCATCAAAGATGGTCAGGCCCATCTCCTGAGCACCGCACAGCAGGTAGTTGGCCAGCGCATCACGGCCGAAGAAGGCCTTGCCGTCGTTGGGGGTGCTGGTCATGGCATCCGTCCAGTCGTAGTATTGGCGGGCCACCTCCACGACGCCTTCCAAAGTGGCCAGGTCGTCGTAGGTCACACCGGTGGCCGCAGCAAAGGGGGCCCAGTCGGTGGCGTTCAGATAGAGCAGCTCGGTGGATTTTGCCACCGGGAAGATCTTCAGTTCCCCGTTGTTCATCAGGTCGCCCTCGGCCAGAAAACCGTCCACATAGGCGGCCTTCTCCTTTGCGGTCAGATAGGGGGCCAGGTCTACGACCTTGCCCATCAGGTCGAGGTCATAGGCCATATCGGCATAGCCGGAGTAGAGGTTGGGCAGGGCCGCAGCGCCCACCTTGCCCTGCGCAGCGGCCAGAACGTTCGCTTCCAGGTCGGTCACGTTGCCCTGATTGAAGCTCTCGACCACGATGTTCTTCTCTTTGCCGACGGTGGCGTTGAACTGGTCCACCAGAGCGTTGAAGCTGCTCAGAAGGTCGCCGCTGTAATAGTTCCACACCGTGATGGTGGTGGGTGCCTTGGCACTGCCGCCGCAGCCCACACAGCCCAGCAGCAGCGCAGCGCTCAGCACCAGACTGACGAGCGGACGAAAACGAGATCGCATGATGTCTCCTTCCCCAAAACGAGCCGGTCTGAAAAATGGAGCCCCGGCTCCCCGCGGCTCCATCCGGCACTCAATCGAGGGCGTTGAGGGCCTCGATGGTCTTGTGATATTCCTTCTCTACAAGGGCATACTGCTCGGCGGCACCGTCAAAGCTCCCCGCGCGGAGGATCTCCGTCAGGGCCACTGCAGAGGGCGTGAGGTTGCTGAAGCCGAGGTTGAGGCAGACCCTTTCAGGGTGTGCGCCGCAAGAAACGCATCCTTGACGTCCTGCCGGGCCATGGCATCGGTCAGCTGCTGAAAACTGGTGTCCTGCAAAAACATCCGGGCAAAGCGCCGGATCATATCGGGCTTATAAAAGCGCCGGAGCACGTCCTGATAATTCGCGCCCATGGCCGTGTAGCATTCTTCGATCGTCATGTGGGGGACCCCTTCCTGTCAAATGGCTTGTGATAGATAAAATTATTATAACACCTTTTGTTTCACAGGGCTACCATTTGTGCCGAAAAAGTTCAGATTTTGGAAAAACGGCGGGGCAGCATTCTGTTTTGCAGAAAAGTTTTGGAAAATCCCTTCCATTTGGGCTGAAAACCGTCTATAATAGGAAAGAAAAGCGCCTTTTCTGTTCCAACATTCGGAGAGGTGCGCAGAAAGGCGTAGGAAACGGCGAAGATGAAAACAATGCAGGAAGTTCAGACGCTCATCAGCGATCTGCAGCAGTTCTATACGGATGTGCGTCTGCTGGACGCAGCCGCCATTGAGCGGATCGAAGAGGGCGTGCGCTCCAACCCCAACGCGGAAGACCTGTGCTATGCCTGCCGCCACAGGAGCCGCCGCTGCCACCACTGCGCGGTGAAGAGTGCGTTCGAAAACCATGACCAGCGCTCCAAGCTGGAATATTTCTCGCCGGACATCGTGCAGGTGTCGGCCAAATATATGGAGGTGGACGGAGCCCCCTATGTGCTGGAACTGCTGCAGCGGATGCACAGCGATACCATCGTCGAACCCGATGACACCGAGGCACTGTTCAGCGCGCTCTCCGGCTACAACACCAAGCTGTACCACGACCCTCTGACCGACATGTACAACCGCCGCTATTACGAGGAGATCGTCCGCGGCATGAAAGGCCCCATCGGCGTGGCGCTGATGGACCTGGACGACTTCAAGGTCTACAACGATACTTACGGCCACCACGCGGGCGATATGGCCCTGAAGACCGCCGCCACCATCGTGCGCGGCTGCATCCGCCAGACCGATGCGCTGGTGCGCTTCGGCGGCGACGAGTTTCTGCTCATCCTGCCCGGCATCCCGGAGGATTACTTCAAAATCAAACTGGAGGGGATCTGCGAAAAGATCCATGACGCTATCGTGCCCGGCTACAGCCACATGCGGCTTTCGACCAGCATCGGCGGGCTGATCCAGATGCCAAGCGACAGCATGGACGCCGTGGTCCGGCAGGCCGACCGGCTGATGTATCAGGCCAAGGTCCGGAAGAACTGCGTCGTCGTCTCCGGCGAGGTGCTTCAGGAGGATGTGCCGGGCCGCCGGGAGGAAAAGCCGCAGATCCTCATCGTGGACGATTCCGAGATGAACCGCGCCATCCTGTCGGAGATCCTGTGCGGGGATTACCGCATCCTCGAAGCTGCGGACGGCGAGGAGTGCCTGAAAAAGATGCAGCAGTACATGGGCGATATCGCGTTGGTGCTGCTGGATCTTATGATGCCAAAGATGAATGGGTTTGAGGTGCTGGATTTCATGAACCGCAACCACGCCATCGAGGATCTGCCGGTCATCATGATCTCCGGCGAGGACAGCGAGGCCTCCGTCCGCCGCGCCTATGAAATGGGTGTTTCGGATTACGTGGCCCGCCCGTTCGACGCCCGCGTCGTCTACCGCCGGGTGTTCAACACCATCAAGCTCTATGCCAAGCAGCGGCGGCTGGTCAGCCTGCTGTCCGAACAGATCCGCGCGCGGGAGAGGAACACCTCCATGCTGGTGGGGGTGCTGAGCCAGCTGGTGGAGTTCCGCAACGGCGAGAGCGGGCTGCACGTTCAGCACATCCACCGCCTCACCGAGCGGGTGCTCGCAAAACTGCTCGAACGCCCCAACATCTACCACATCACCTCCGAGATGCAGGAGAACATCCCGCTGGCCTCGGCCCTGCACGACATCGGCAAGATCGCCATCGACGAAAAGATCCTGAACAAGCCCGGCCGGCTGACCCCGGAGGAGTTTGAGGTCATCAAGACCCATACCACCATCGGCGCGGATATGCTGAGCAAGCTGGACAACTTCTGCACGGAGCCGCTGCTCCAAACGGCCTACAGCATTGCCCGCTGGCACCACGAGCGGTGGGACGGCCGCGGCTACCCGGACGGCCTGAAAGGAAACGAGATCCCCATCGAGGCGCAGGTGGTGGCGCTGGCCGACGTCTACGATGCCCTGACCAGTGACCGCTGCTACAAAAAAGCCTGCCCGCATGAACAGGCGGTGGAGATGATCCTGAACGGCGAATGCGGCGCGTTCAACCCCATGCTTCTGGAATGCTTTGTCGAGATCAAAGATGACCTCAAGCGGGAGCTGGAAGAAGAGCGCCGTAACAAAGCATGACACCAGCCCGAAAAAACTTCGCGTACAGATGCGGAGTTTTTTCTTTGCAAAAATACTTGACTTTGTCAAGTAAACATGCTATACTCAGGCCGTTGAGAACGAAAGGAGCGGATCATATGGAACCGGCTACGGTGTCCTCCTGCATTCTGACACTGCACAGGAGATTTGCCGCCTACACCACCCAGCGGCTGCAGGAGCTGGGCCTGAGCTTCGGGATGATGTACTTTATCATCTATGTGGGCAAGCACCCCGGCTGCACCCCCTCGGAGCTGACGCAGAGACTGCATCTGGACTGGGGCCACTCCCAGCGCAGCCTCACCAAGCTGGCCGAGGATGGATTCCTCACCAAAGAAAAGAGCGGCCGCAGCTACCATCTGGAACTGACCGAAAAGGGCCGGACGGCCTTTGCGGTCTGCCACCGGGTGTTTTATGGCTGGGACGCCCGGAACCTGACCGGCCTGACCGCCGACGAGCAGCGCCAGCTGCTGGAACTGCTGCAAAAAGCAGCACAGAAAGGAAGCATGTGATCATGTACGAGACCATCCTGAGCCCTGTGAACTATGGGGGCCTGCAGCTGAAGAACCGCATCATTTTTGCGCCCACTACCTTCGGCCTGCCGGACGAAGAATACCTTGCCGAGATCCGGCGGCTGGCCGAGGGCGGCTGCGCGATGCTCATCATCGGGGATGTGCCGGTGGGGAAGAGCAAGTTCGAAAAATCCCTCTTCGATGCAAAGGGGTTCGCGTTTTATCAGCAGATCGTGGAGATCGCCCACAAGGCGGATTGCAAGGTCTGCGCCCAGCTGCACCAGAGCGATTCCAACATGCTGGCGATGCTCAAATACATCCCCGCCGTGCTGGCCAAAAAGCTCACCCCGGACCAGCTGCGCGAAAAGCTGAACGCCGAAGTGGAGCCTTACATCACCAAAATGCCGAAGCGGAAGATCGAGGCCATCCTCGCGGGCTTCGGCAAGGCGGCGGTGCTGGCAAAACAGGCTGGGTTTGACATGGTGCAGGTGCACGGCGACCGGATGTGCGGCAGCTTCAGCTCGTCCATCTTCAATCACCGCACCGATGAATACGGCGGCAGCGCCGAGAACCGCGCCCGCTTTGCCGTGGAAGCGGTCAAGGCCGTCCATGCCGCCGTGCCGGAATTTCCCATTGACTACAAGCTGGCCGTCCGGCAGGAAGACCCCCACTACGGCAACGCAGGCGTTCTGGTGGAAGAACTGCCCGTCTTTGTGCCGCTGCTGGAACAGGCGGGCGTGACCAGCTTCCATGTCACGCTGGCCAACCACTCGGCGCTGGAAAACACCATCCCGCCCGCCAGCCACCCTGCCTTCGGCCAGCCGGGCTGCTTCCTCAAGTTCTGCGATGCCGTGCGGCAGTACACCCGCCTGCCCCTCTGCGGCGTGGGCGGCCTGAACGACCCCGATTTCGTGGAGCAGCAGCTTGCCTCCGGGCGCATCCAGTGCGCCGCCATGAGCCGCCAGCTTCTGGCCGACCCGGAGTGGGTGAACAAACTGCAAAAGGGGCAGGCAAAAACGATCCACCGCTGTGTCCGCTGCAACAAAAAGTGCCTCGGCGGCCTGATGGCGCACCAGGGCACCCGCTGCATCTACGACGCACGGCGGGAAGAAAAATAAACACACACCGATGAAAAAGGAGAATCGTATGAGCTACTCGATCGTATACAGCAGCCAGACCGGCAACACAAAGCAGCTGGCAGAGACCCTTCGGGAAACGCTGCCGCAGGAAGGCTGCCGCTACTTCGGCACACCGGCAGAAGCCGCAGCGGAGGCCGACACCCTGTATGTGGGCTTCTGGACCGACCGGGGCCATGCCGATGCAGACTGCAACGCCTTTTTGAAAACGCTGCGCGGCAAAAAGGTCTTTCTGTTCGGCACCGCAGGCTTCGGCGGCAGCGCGGAGTATTTTGCAAAGATCCTGAGCGCCGTGCAGGCGGAGCTGGACCCCAGCAATACCGTTGTGGGGACCTATATGTGTCAGGGCCGGATGCCCCAGTCGGTGCGGCAGCGGTATGAAGCGATGAAGCAGCAGCCGAACCCGGCCTCCAATCTGGACATGCTGATCGAAAACTTTGACCGTGCATTGGCCCATCCGGATGCCGGAGACCTCGAACGCCTGAAGCAGGCAGTGCAATAAAACGCAAAAACGGCTGGCCCTCCTGGAGTACGGAGGGCCAGCCGTTTTGCTTATGGATTCAATAAAACCGGAAGGGAGTTACTCGGTGCGGGTCTTCTTGAGCAGGCTCAGGATGACCGCACCCACGACGCTGCCGACCGCCAGAGCCACACAGTACATCACAGCGTGGTCAACGACCGGGAAGACGAAGATGCCGCCGTGAGGGGCGCGGAGAGCGCAGCCAAAGGTCATGGACAGCGCACCGGAGAGGGCTGCACCGATGACACAGCTGGGCAGGACGCGCAGCGGGTCAGCGGCAGCGTAAGGGATAGCGCCCTCGGTGACGAAGCAGAGGCCCATGATGTAGTTGACGATGCCGTTGCGGCGCTCGTCGGGAGTCCACTTCTTGGGGCAGAAAGTGGTGGAGAGGGCGATGGCGATGGGAGGCACCATGCCGCCCACCATGACAGCGGCCATGACCTCATAGTTGCCGGAGGCGAGGGCTGCGGTGCCGAAGACGTAAGCCGCCTTGTTGAAGGGGCCGCCCATGTCGATGCTCATCATACCGGCCACGATAGCACCCAGCAGGACCTTGGAGGTACCGCCCATGGCGTTCAGCCAGTTGGTCATAGCGGTGTTGATCATGCCCATGATGGGGTTGATACCGCACATGACAGTACCCACGATGAGGATGCCGCCCAGCGGGTAGATGAGCATGGGACGGATGCCGTTCAGGCTGGCGGGAAGCTTTTCGGTGATCTTCTTGAGGAACTCCACCACATAACCGGCCACGAAACCAGCCAGCAGAGCGGCCAGGAAACCGCCGGAGATGCCGGTGGTCTCACCAGCGGCGATACCGGCGAAGTTGGTGCCGTTCATGGCCAGCACGCCGCCTGCGAAGCCGACAGCCAGACCCGGACGGTCTGCGATGGACATGGCGATGAAGCCCGCCAGGATGGGGAGCATATAGCTGAAGGCCGCAGAACCCACCGTCTTGAAGAAGGCGGCCAGCGGGGTGTTCATGCCGAAGTTGGAGGGATCGATGCTGTAATCGTCCAGCAGGAAGGCCAGCGCTATCATGATGCCGCCGCCCACCACGAAGGGCAGCATGTGGGAGACGCCGTTCATCAGGTTCTTGTAGAGGCTGCGGCCAAAGCTGTCGGAGGCAGAAGCGTCCTCCGCGGCCTGTGCGCCGCCCTTAGCGTGGAACTCCGGCACCTCGCCGGAGGTTATCTTATGGATGAGCTCTTCAGGCTTGTGGATGCCGTCGTCCACGCGGGTGAAAAGAACGGGTTTGCCGTCGAAGCGGGCCGTCTCGATCTTCTTCTCCGCTGCCACGATGATGCCGTCGCAGTTTGCAATTTCATCTTTCGTCAGGAGATTCTTTGCGCCGTCGGAGCCGTTGGTCTCGACTTTGATGGTCACGCCCATCTTGGCACCGGCCTTGTTCAGGGCTTCAGCGGCCATGTAGGTGTGGGCGATGCCGTTGACACAGGCGGTGACGGCCAGCACACGGTAGCCCGCCTGCTCGATCTCCTGGTCGGTGAAGCTCTCGTCGCCGAACTGGGCTTCTTCCTGCGCGTCGATGGCGGCGAGGAAGTCTTCCGGGGTCTTGGCGGTGCGCAGCTTCTCCACGAAGTCCTCGTTCATGAGCATCTGCATCATACGGGCCAGCATATCCACGTGGAGGCTGCCGTTCTTGGGGGCTGCGATGGCAAACAGCAGGTCGGTCTTGCCGTCGTCCTCGGCATTGTACTGCACCGGGGTCTTGAGGCGGAGAGCCGCCAGACTGGGCCGGGTCACGCAGTCGCACTTGGCATGGGGGACGGTGATGCCGTTATCAACATAGGTCGAGCCCTCGTCCTCGCGCTCATACAGGCCCTTTTTGTAGGCTTCCTTGTCTCTGATGTTGCCGTGGGTCGCCTGCAGCTCCACCAGACGGTCGATGATCTGGCTGCGGTCCTGCTGGGCTTCATCCAGCGCGATGGACTGTGCCGTGAACAATTCCGTGATTCGCATAGTGTGTCTCCTCTCCTTGTTTCCTTCTATCGCTCAAATCGTCGCCAGCAGAGCGTCGATTTTTTCCTTCTTTGCCAGCCCGAGGCTGAACGCAGTGGCACTGCCGCAGGCGGTACCCAGACGCAGGGCTTCCAGATAGCTGCCGCTGCGCAGGTAGCCTGCCACGAAACCGGCCACCATGCTGTCGCCTGCGCCCACGCTGTTGACTACCTTGCCCTTGGGCGTGCCGATGCGGTGGACCTCGCCCTTCTCGTCCAGCAGGAGCGCACCGTCACCGGCCATGCTCACCAGTACGTTCCGGGCGCCCTTTTCCTGCAGGGTGCGGGCGGCAGCGGTGATGTCGGCGTCGGTGGTGAGGGTGCGGCCCACGATCTCACCCAGCTCATGATTATTGGGCTTGATGAGGAAGGGGTGATACTGCAGCACATTCACCAGCAGGTCGCGGGTGGCGTCCACCACCGTATGCACACCGTGGCCTTCCAGACGGGCCAGCAGACGCTCGTAGGTGGTCTGGGGCAGGCTGGACGGGATGCTCCCCGCCAGAATGAGGATGTCGCCCTCGGCCAGCTTATCGAGCTGTGCTTCCAACTGCTCCATGGCGCTCTCGGGGATGTCCGGGCCTGCGCCGTTCAGCTCAGTCTCCTGCCCCGCCTTTATCTTGACGTTGATGCGGGTCATTCCCTGCTCGAGGTGGATAAAATCGGTGGTGATGCCCTGCGCGGCCAGACCCCGCTCGAGCCACGCACCCGTCTCACCAGCCACAAAGCCCAGCGCCGTGTTCCGGCAGCCCAGCTCGGCCAGCACGCCGGACACGTTGATGCCCTTGCCGCCCAGCACGCAGTCCTCGCCTTTGGCGCGGTTCACCTCGCC
>ONZY01002066.1_pt1 | contig 12374 bp, 7 predicted proteins | sample 1671451 | NCBI WGS metagenome assembly ONZY01 (sample SAMN06348158, study PRJEB24527) | human gut metagenome | biome: human gut; feature: ankylosing spondylitis patient; material: feces | host: Homo sapiens | place: China | collected 2015-10 | reverse complement strand
CACAGCTGCACGACCTGCTGGGCTATGTGCCCCAGAAGGGTGTGCTGTTCAGCGGTACCATTGACAGCAACCTGAAATTCGGCGGCGAGGATATCACCGATGCACAGGTGCACAAGGCCGCCGCCATTGCACAGGCCACTGATTTTATCGAGGCAAAGCCCGAGGGCTACCAAAGCCCCATTGCACAGGGCGGCTCCAACGTATCCGGCGGCCAGAAGCAGCGGCTTTCCATTGCCCGGGCAATTGCCAAAAATCCCAAGGTCTATCTGTTTGACGACAGCTTCTCGGCACTGGACTACAAGACCGATGTAGCGCTGCGCCGCGCTTTGAAAGCACAGACCGACAACGCCACTGTGATCATTGTGGCACAGCGCATTTCCACCGTGCTGCACGCAAACCAGATCCTTGTACTGGACGAAGGCAGGCTGGTGGGCAAGGGTACCCACGCCCAGCTGATGGTCAGCTGCCCGGAATATCAGGAGATCGCCCGCAGCCAGCTGAGCCAGAAGGAGCTGGCGCTGGATACCCTGAATACAGAAAAGGAGGGTGAGTGATATGCCCAGACCCGGACGTCCCACCACCGAGCGCGCCAAAAACTTTAAAGGCACGCTGCGGCAGCTCATCCGCACCATGAGCCACTACAAGCTGCCCCTTACGGCAGCCATGCTGTTTGCTGTTCTGTCCACCATCTTCAACATTGCAGGCCCTAAGGTGCTGGCAAAAGCCACCACCGCCCTTGCCACCGGCTGGATCGCCCGGCTGCGCGGCACCGGCAGCATCGATTTTGCGTATATCGGCCGCATCCTGCTGTTCTTGCTGGGAATGTACCTGCTGAGCAGCGCCTTCAGCTTTATTCAGGGCTGGCTGATGACCGGCCTTTCTCAGAAGGTCTGCTACGACTTCCGCCGCCAGATCAGCGAAAAGATCAACCGCCTGCCGCTGGCTTACTTTGAAAAGCGCACCGTGGGCGAGGTGCTCTCCCGCATCACCAACGATGTGGACACACTGGGCCAGAGCCTGAACCAAAGCATCACCCAGCTGATCACCAGCGTGACCACCATGATCGGTGTGCTGGTGATGATGCTCTCCATCAGCCCCCGCATGACCCTGATTGCCCTGCTGATCTTACCGGTATCGCTGGCACTGGTGCTGGTGGTGGTCAAGTTCAGCCAGAAGTACTTCAAGGCACAGCAGGCCACCCTGGGCGTGGTCAACGGTCAGGTCGAGGAGATCTACGCCGGCCACAATGTGGTCAAGGCGTTTAACCGCGAGGCCGTGGTACTGGCAGACTTCAACGCCGCCAACGATAAGCTGTACGAATCCGCATGGAAAAGCCAGTTCCTCTCGGGCCTTATGATGCCCATCATGAACTTTGTGGGCAACCTGGGCTATGTGGCGGTGGCCATCGTGGGCAGCATTTTTGCCGCAAACGGCGTTATCACCATTGGTGATATTCAGGCCTTTATCCAGTACGTCAAAAACTTTACCCAGCCCATCCAGCAGCTTTCGCAGGTGTCCAATATGCTGCAAAGCATGGCCGCTGCCGCCGAGCGGGTGTTCGAGTTTTTGAACGAGCCGGAGGAGGAGCAGCTGGCCGACCCCGCCCGCCGCGCCGACCCCGCCGACATTGACGGACAGGTCACCTTTGACCATGTGCGTTTCGGCTACACCCCGGACAAGACCGTCATCCACGACTTCAGCTGCACGGTGCAGCCCGGCCAGAAGGTAGCCATCGTAGGCCCCACCGGTGCGGGCAAGACCACCATGGTCAAGCTGCTGATGCGCTTTTACGATGTGGACGCCGGTTCTATCACCCTGAACGGCCACAATGTGCGGGACTTTGACCGCAGCGCCTTGCGCGAGGGCTTTGGCATGGTGTTGCAGGACACATGGCTGTTCAAGGGCACCATCATGGAAAACATCCGCTACGGCCGGCTGGACGCCACCGATGAAGAGGTGATTGCTGCCGCAAAGGCTGCCAACGCCGACCACTTTATCCGCACCCTGCCCGGCGGCTACCAGATGGAGCTGAACGAGGACGCCTCCAACGTCAGTCAGGGACAAAAGCAGCTGCTCACCATCGCCCGCACCATTCTGGCAGACAACCGCATCCTGATTTTGGACGAGGCCACCAGCAGCGTGGATACTCGCACTGAGCAGCGCATCCAGACCGCCATGGACCGCCTGATGGAGGGGCGCACCAGCTTTGTCATCGCCCACCGCCTTTCCACCATCCGGGATGCCGACCTCATCCTTGTGATGCGGGACGGCGACATTGTGGAGCAGGGCACCCACGACCAGCTGATCGAGGCCGGCGGCTTCTACGCCGACCTGTACAACAGCCAGTTCGAGGATGTGGTGGATTAAAGCACCTGTCATCACGATATAATTGCAAAAAGAGCACCTGTCGCCTTTTTAGGGCAATAGGTGCTCTTTGTTTTACCCTCTCAGTCATCGCTGCGCGATGCCAGCTCCCCCCGAGAGGGGGGAGCTTTTCTACATCTGTCGGTACCTGAGAGGGTTTTCGTCTTTTCTTTATGATTCCTCCACCGGTTCCAGCTTCAGGCCGAACAGCTTTTCCGAGAGGGACGGCAGCTGTTGCTGCAAGGCGCGGACATAGGCCATCACCACCGAGTCCGGCTCCGCTTTCGTAACAATACCAAACCGCATTCCCTTGTTCCAATCCAGAATAAACACCTGTGAAGGATCCGGTCTGCGGTAGTACACTGCCGGGGTCAGCATCAGGCTGGGCAGTTCATACTGTACACTTTTTACGCTGCGAATGATTTCTGCCTGTCGTCTCGCAGCCTCGTGCAGCAATGCGGTCTCATACAGTGACTGCTCTGGTGTTTCTGCAAACATCCACCGATACTGCACCGCCTGTTCCAGCGTAATATATCCACGGGGCACCTCCGGCGGCGTATGAAATGGGACGCCGATCTCTGGCATATACACTACCGGATAAAAGTGCAAGCCTCGCGCCGCGATCTCTGCACACTCGATCTGTAATGAAAGATCGATCTCATCATTCAGCAACGCCCTCCAGACATCCTTTATGCTGGCACAGCGGTGCATTATAGGAGAAAAGCGGTTGCTCAACTCCCCTGTAGCGGCAAACAGGTCAAAGCCTAGCATTTGCAGCGGCATATTCTGATGTCCGATCAGTAGATGCCGTTTGGGTGGATTTGCATTCAGCTTTACTGCCTGCGCATGATGCACCGCCTCATCGTACAATTCCAGCAGCTGCTTTGCCTTGGGGTAAAAATCCCATCCCGCCGGGGTCAGCACCACACGGCGCGGCACATGCTGGAACAGTTCAAACTGCAATTGCCCTTCCAGCGTGCGAATCTGCTGCGAAAGTGCCGACTGTGAAAGATACAGCGCCTCTGCCGCCGCAGAAAAGCTGTTCATCTCCACGATCTTTACAAAGCCCGCCATCGCGCTCTGGTTCATTCTTTCCTTCCCCCCAAATACATTAGGTTTTCCTTAATTATAATATGATAAACTTGAATTGTAAACAGCATTTTTCTACGCTACAATTGTTAAGGATTCAGCAAAGTGGCCTTCACCTTGCTGCACAACAAGAAGGAAAACAAGAAGAGAAAAAAGAAAGAGAGCGTACCTATGAACAAGATTTCCCGTAAGGGCTTTATCAAGATCGCCGCTGCTGCTGCCATGAGCGGTGTGACCGCCGGTGCTCTGGCTGCCTGCAATGCCGCTTCCGGTTCTACCTCCGCTTCCACTTCCGGTGCTGCCGGTCAGTACATCCCCGGCACCTACGAGGGCACTGCCGAGGGCATCTCCTCCACCGTCAAGGTCACCATGACCTTCTCTGACAGCGCTGTCACCGACGTGGTGGTGGACACCTCCGGCGAGACCGCTTCCTACGGCGCTGCCGCTGCCGATGAGCTGCGCAAGCAGCTGATGGCCGCCGGCTCTGCCGAGATCGACGGTGTTTCCGGCTCCACCGTCACCTCTGACGCCGTGATGAAGGCCGCCAAGAGCTGCTACGCACAGGCTAAGGGCGAGGCCGTGGTCTCCAGCGTGCAGCTGCCCACCGGCGATGAGAACGACTGGCTGGGCAAAGAGCCTGACATCGACGAGGCTTCCATCACTGAGACATGGGATACCGATATCGTCATTGTGGGCGCTGGCAACGGTGGTATGTGCGCAGCCGCTTATGCTGCACAGAACGGACTGGACTTCCGCATCATCGAGCAGAATTCTGCCGTTATGGATACCCGCCACTGGTACGGCACCATCGACAGCAGCGAAGCAAAGAAAAAGGGCATCGCTCCTGTTGACCGCGCCGAGCTGCTGAGCGAGATCTCCCGCTCCATGGGCGGTCGCTGCGACCAGCGCGTAGTTAAGACCTGGATCAATGAGTCTGCCGCCATGCACGATTTTGTTTCCGGCATTCTGGAAAGCGAGCCCTACAACTATGTATGTAACCTGACCTCCGGCGATGAAGCCAAATGGCCGGATGATACGCAGGTGAGCCAGAGCAAGCTGATGTTCCCTGTGCAGCAGGTCGACTACAGCAGCGCCGAAAAGCCCCGCAACGTGGTATTTCAGGAGTATATCGAGAGCAAGGGCTACAGCATCGACTTTAACACCGGCCTTGCCAAGCTGGAAAAGGATGCCGACGGCCGCATCACCGGCGTTATCGCCCAGAGCACTGCCGACGACCACTTCATCCGCATCAACGCAGCCAAGGGCGTACTGCTGGCCTGTGGCGGCTATGCAGGCAATCCCTACATGATGGAGCAGCTGGACCCGCTGGGCACCAGCGTGACCACCGCCTGCTCCTATACCCCTGCTGACAAGGGCTATGGTATCCGCGCCGCTATCTGGGCAGGTGCACATCTGGATGCAGAGCCTGCTCCCGTGTTGTTCGACCGCGGTCTGGTGGCACCCGGTGTGGATGCCGGTTATGCGGACAACGGCTCTGCCTTTGGCGGCAAGGCCTTCCCCGGCACTGTGGGTCAGTACAACCCCGGCAGCCAGCCCTTCCTGAAGGTCAACCGCCATGGCGAGCGTTTTATGAACGAAAGTCAGGAATACGACAATGCCTCCCATGCTTCTTTCCAGCAGCCGGGGCACGTTTATGCCATGATCCACGATGCAAACTTCCGCAGCGACGTAGATCGTTTCCACACCATCGGTTGCTCTGCACTGACCCGTTACATCCCCGGCATGATGGAAGCTCAGCTGGAGCAGTACGAGGGTGAGGGCCTGATCATGAAGGCGGACACCATTGAAGAGCTTGCCGACAAGATGGGCTTTACCGGTGCTGACAAGGACAACTTTGTAGCCACCGTTGCCCGCTACAATGAGCTGTACGACAAACAGAACGACGAGGACTTCGGCAAGCCTGCAAGCCGCCTGAGCGCCATCCGCACCGCGCCCTTCTACGGCTGCTGGCTGGGTGCCTCTCTGCTGTGCAGTATGCAGGGTATTTCCATCACTGAAAACTGCCAGGCGAAGGATAGCAACAACGAGCCCATTCCCGGCCTGTACATTACCGGCGATATGTCCGGTAGCTTCTTCCAGAACAACTACCCCTGCGTCATGGGCGGCACCGCTTGTGGCCGCACCCTGACCTTTGCCATCAAATCCGTCAAGCAGATGGCTGGTCTTGAGAACGCCTGATAAAGCGCAGTTCTCCGGCATACTCTAAGCGTTTCTTCTTTTTCATGTGAAGAGGGGCGGTCCCATTTGGGGCTGTCCCTCTTTGTGTTTTTGCCCCGCACGCCCTCTACACAAATGCCCGCGATTGTGCTATGATAAGCGTGGAACCGGGCAGTTCATCCCGCCCGGTCAGAGATCGAGGTGTTTGTACAAATGTCGGATATTCTGGATACCTTACGGCAGGAAGGGGTAGACCCCGCCCTGCTTGCGGCGGTGCAGGAATACCGCGCCGCTCATCCGCTCAGCGAGGCGCTGCGCCCGCGCATCCCCGCCCCTGCCTTTACCTACTACGGCAAAGAGGTGTGGGAGCAGGCGCTGGCGGCCATCCTCTGCGGCGAAAACCTGCTGCTGGCCGGCGGCAAGGCCACCGGCAAAAACGTGCTGGCCGAAAACCTTGCCGCCGCCTTTGGCCGCCCCGCATGGGACATCTCTTTTCATGTAAACATGGATGCCGCCTCCCTCATCGGCATGGATACCTTTGCGGGCGGGCAGGTAGTGTTCCGTCCCGGGCCGGTGTACCGCTGCGCACAGTGCGGCGGCTTCGGCGTGCTGGACGAGATCAACATGGCCAAAAACGAGGCGCTGGCGGTGCTGCACGCGGTGCTGGACTTCCGCCGCGCCATCGATGTGCCCGGGTACGACCGCATCCCGCTGGCCGAGGAGACCCGCTTTATCGCCACCATGAACTACGGCTACGCGGGCACCCGGGAGCTGAACGAGGCGCTGACCTCTCGCTTTGCAGTGGTGCAGATGCCCACCATCACACAGGATAATCTGGAAAAGCTGCTGCGGGCGCAGTTCCCGGATCTTACCGCAAAATATGTGCATCAGTTTGCGCTGCTGTTTCTGGACCTGCAGAAAAAATGCGACAGTGCAGAAATTTCTACCAAAGCGCTGGATTTGCGCGGTATGCTGGACGCGCTGCGGCTGATCCGCAGGGGCATCCCGGCCGGGGCGGCGCTGGATATGGGCATTACCAATAAAGCCTTTGACTCCTACGAGCAGGGGCTGATCCGGGACGTGATCGCCGCACGCATCCCGGCCAAGCTGGATGCCGGAAAGCTGTTTGCCTGATGGACGCCCAAAGCTACACCGCGCAGGAGCGGCGTGCGGCCAATCAGGTCTGGGCCGCTGCCGGAGCCTACGGCTTTGAGCCGCTGTTTCTGGCCCGCAACACGGACGGCACCATTGATTTTTACATGAACTGCATCGTAGGGCTGGTGCACAAATACTACGGTGACGCGCTGATCCGGGACATTTTTTCCGCTTGGGAGGGCGACACACGTCAGCCCATGCTGGACGATATGGCGTGGCTGTACTTAGAAAACGCCGCCTACCGGCTGGAGCTGCCCCGCCGCCCGGTGCTGGAGGCGCTGCGGTTTGCCCACGCGGACTACTTTTTTGCCATCCAGTACAAGCTTTCGCGACAGGAGTGGATGGCGAAAAACCAACTGGTGTACACCATGCAGGCTGCGCGCTGGCGCAAGGTGCTGGGACGCGCCGCCCCGGTCATGACCCCTTACGAGAGCAGCCTTGCCGCCGCGCTGGAACCGGAGAACGTACCGGAACCAGCACAGCTCAAAAACGACCTGCTGGCGCTGTTTGCAAAATTCGCGCTGTTTGACGGCAAGGTGCGCCAGAAGCCCGCGCTGCATCTGCGGTTGCAAGGCTTTTGGGCAAAGCTTGCCACCAAAACCATGCCCACCCAGATGATCAAGACCGACCGGGTGACAGTGGAGCATTCCGGCGCGGTGGATGCCACAGGCGGCGGGCTGGCGGTGGACAAGCGCCGGGCAAACATCACCCTGAAGCAGCGCGCCGCGCAGGATCGCGCCTACATTGAAAGCTGCTTCGGACGCTGCTTCTACCCGCCGGAGCAGCTGCGCAAGGCCGAGCAGGAGTTGTGCACCGGGGTGCATCTGGGCTGTCATTTGTGGTTCAGCGCCGGTGTGCCCAGCCCGGCGCAGGCACCCACCCCGGAAGCGCGGCAGTTGGCACAGCAGGCCGAATTGCAGGCCGAACGCAACCGCGCCTACTATGCAAAAAATCAGGAGCTGCACCGCAGCGTGGTGCTGCGCCTTACCGAACAGATTCGCAACTGTATTCTGGTGCATCAGCAGCCCAACCAGCGGGTGGCGCGCAGCGGCAACCTGTGCGCCGGGCGGGTGTGGCGCGCCCCTTACCTGAACGATAACAGGGTGTTTTTGTGCCCGGAGGAGGAAAACTGCCCCGCCTTTACGGTGGATCTGCTGCTGGACGCCTCCGCCTCCCGCCTGCACTGTCAGGAGGTGATTGCGGCGCAGGGTGTCATTCTGGCCGAAAGCTTGGCCAATTGCGGTATTCCGGTGCGAGTAAGCGCCTTTAGCAGCCTGCGGGGCTACACGGTACTGCGGGTGCTGAAAGGCTTTGCGGACAAGAACCGGCAGAACATCTTCCGGTACTTCGCCTCAGGCTGGAACCGGGACGGTCTGGCCCTGCGAGCTGCGGGCGATCTGATTCAGTATGCCCCCGGCCCCGCCCCGCGCCACCTGATGATCCTTCTGACCGATGCCAGCCCCAACGACAGCCGCCGCATTCCGCCCACAGCAGAGAACCCGCTGGGCTGCGCCTACGAGGACGCCGCCGGTGTAGCCGATACCGCCGCGCAGGTACGCACCTTACAGCGGCAAGGAGTGCGGGTGTCTGCTGTTTTTATGGGCGAGGACAGCAGCGCCGGTGCCGCCGCGCAGATCTACGGCAAAAATATGGCGCGTATCCGCGGCATGGATCAGCTTGCCCGCGCAGCCGGACGGCTGATCCAGAACGAGATTCGGGAACTTGGCGATTGAAGATAAAAAACGACCCCTGCGGGAGTAGCTCCGGCCTTAGTCGGTAGCTCCCGCAGGGGTCGTTTTTTACAACTGCTTATTATAAAGCACAACCATATTTTGAACATTCACTTTGCTTAAGCTTTATTTTTCTGTCATTTCGGAAACTTACAGTTGTTTTTTGCTCAAAAGTATGCTATACTACGTTCAGAGAAGTTTTATGCAGCCTGTCGGCCCGATCACCCGGCTGGTACTTTTACAACGTTTCGCTGTTTGCTTTCAGGAAGGAGATCAATCATGGATGCTTCCCGTTATTTTGACGCCATGCACAACGCCATGTCCACCCAGCACGCCGGTGCACAGTTGCTGCTTACCGTCCGTTTGCAGGACACCTGCGGCAACGATGCCTATCTTGAAGTAAAACAGCTGCCCGGGGAGCAGAGCGCCCTTGTGTGCTACTCCACCATGGGGCGGCGCTGCCTGAATTTCCAGCTGTTCCGCAAGGGCTGGCAGCTTTGCCACAATGCCGATGGGCAGCTGACCGGGCGTTTTCCCTCCAGTGCCGACAGCCTGCTCAGCCAGACCGACTTCCGCGCCTACTGCCGGGAGGATCGGCTGGATGCCGCCCGCACCCAGCGCCTTGTGGAGGAGCTGGGGCACTGTGCCGGGACGAACTATGTTGGCTCCATCCCGCAGAATGCCCGCACCGGCGCACAGATCACGGTGGAAAGTCACCTTGGCTGCGGCGCACGCTGGAGCTACTGGAATCAGGACGCTTCCCCTTGCCTGCCGCTTGCTGCCATTTTGTACTGGCTGGCTGATTTTCTGGCCGGGAACGAGCGCCGCGCGTTGCAGTCTGACCCGCAGGCCGCCGCACTGGCTGCGCAGTGGCTGGCAAAGGACACCGCTGTGTTCTTTTGCCCCTCCCCTGCCCTGACGGTATCCTCTGCGACCGGTCATAGTGCCCCTGCTGCACGGCGCACCCGCCCCGCGCCGGTGCCTGCTGCACGCAGCAAGAGCTGGCAGAGCGTTTTGGCTGCCATGGCTGCGGTGTAAGCAACAGCTGCTTTTATAGCTTTTTTGCATAATCTGTATCTGCTGCTGTCCCGCACCCTCATCCGTCACCTACGGTGACAGCTTCCCCCCGACTGGGGGAAGCCTTTAGAGCAAACCACACGGTTATCCCCTCATCCGGCGCTGTGCGCCACCTTACCCCAAAGTGGAAGGCTTTTGCTCCGGCAAACATTCATATAAATTCAAAAGCGGCTGTTGCACCAAATGCTGTGCAGCAGCCGCTTTGTTTGTTTTTCCGCACCCCGGCAAACGCAAAAAAGCACCCCGCCAACCGTTTCCGGTCAGCGGGGTGCTTAGTGCTTATAGTTTACGGTTCAGCTTACGCTGCACAGCACAGGGAGGAAATCACTCCTCGATGTAGCCGTACTGGAGGTACCAGTAGCCGTACGGGCTGTGCCAGGTGCCCTTCAGAGAAGAGCTCTGCAGCCAGAATTCGTTGTAGTAAGCAACGGGGATGCAGCCCATATCCTCCATCAGGATGTCCTCAGCCTTGTGCAGCTGTGCAAAGTGCTCGGCGACATCTGCAACCTTGGAAGCCTCCATAGCAGCATCGAAGTCAGGGTTGGAGTACTTACCATCGTTGTTGCCGTTGCCGGAGCAGAACAGCTCGATCATGTTGGAAGGATCGTTGTAGTCCATGACCCAGCCGTTACGGGCAACATCGTACTCGCCGGCACGGCGAGCAGCGGTGAAGGCAGACCACTCCATCTTGCTGATGGTCAAAGTGATGCCCAGATCGCCCCAAGTCTGCTGCAGGTACTCTGCCAGAGGCACATGGTAGCCGGAATCGTTGGTGCTGTACTCGATGGTGGGGTAGCCCTCGCCATTGGGATAGCCAGCCTCTTCCAGCAGCTTCTTAGCCTCGGCCATATTTGCCTCGTAGTCAGCTGCAATGTAGGGAGAACCGCCGTTTGCGTTGTCGTAGAAGTAGCCCTGCGCGTCCACGATGCTAGGGCCGACCAGGTTGGAAGCAGCAGAGTAGGTGCCCTGCATGATGGTGTTGGCAACGTAGTCGCGGTCGATAGCCAGAGCCAGAGCCTTGCGGACCTTGGCATCCTTGAAGGCATCGCGCTGCAGGTTCATGCTGACGTAATAGGTGCCCAGAATGGGGTCAACATAGAAGTCGCCGCCATCCTCTGCCTTGGTCAGGCTGGGGATCTCGTCGGTGGGCACGTCCTTGATCAGGACAGCCTCGCCGCTGTTATAAGCAGCGAAGCAAGCGGAAGAATCCTCCAGCAGCAGCAGGGTGATGCTGTCGGAAACGATCTTAGAGCTATCCCAGCCGCCAACGTAGTTGGGGTTCTTGGACAGAACGATACGCTCGGAGGGGGTCCACTCGGTGATCATGTAGGGGCCGTTGGAGACGAAGGTCTCAGCGGAGGTGCACCATGCATCGCCGTTGGCCTCAACGGTAGCCTGCTGCACAGGGCTCATGGATGCGAATGCAGCCATCTTGTCGAAGTAGGAGCAGGGGTAGGACAGCACGATGGTCAGGGTCTTGCCGTCGTCGCTTGCCTTGACGTTCAGCGCATCGGGGTTGGGCTCTGCAGTGGGGTTGCCGTCTGCATCGGGGAAGCCGGCAGCTGCGTCAAAACCATCGATCATGCCCAGGCAGGTCTCTGCGTAGGGAGCTGCGGTGTCGGGGTTGACCATACGCTTGAAGGTGTACTCGAAGTCCTTAGCGGTCAGGTCGGTGCCATCGCTCCACTTCAGGCCGTCACGCATGGTGAAGGTCCAAGTCAGGCCGTCCTCGCTTGCTTCCCAGCTCTCAGCCTGGCCACCAATAACTTCGTTGTTCTCGTTGATGATCAGCAGGGGCTCGAAGATGGTGATGATGGTGTTGGCGCCATCAACAGCGCTGTTCAAAGAGGGATCCAGAGTCTCGGGGTTGGGGCCGTACTGGACGGTGAAGCCAGCGGTGTTGACACTGCCGGTAGAAGAGCCAGCAGCGGAAGAAGCAGAACCGGAGGTTGCGGTAGAACCGGACTTGCTGCCGCCACAGGCTGCCAGACCCAGAGCAGCGGCACCCACGCCTGCAACCTTGAGGAAATTACGACGAGAAATGCGTTTCATAATAATATCCTTCCCTTATATCAAATTTGAGTGTGCCAGGTTCCCCCAGCCGCCTCTATATTCGATCCGGTGCAAATGTACACCGGAGGAACACGAATGATTATAATGCGTTCTCATACCGGTTACAAGCCCAAAACTTGGACTGTAACCATTTTGTGACAACATTTCAGCACTAAGTTGAATTGCTTTCACTTTTTACCGGCGTGAAGTGTTCTCACTTCACGCGGTCAAGGTGATGGCAGGCTGCCCAGTGGCCGGTGGAGACCTCCTTGAACTCGGGCACCTCGTTTGCGCACTGCTCGTCTGCATAGGGGCAACGGGTGCGGAAACGGCAGCCGGACGGCGGGTTCAGGGGGCTGGGCACATCGCCCTGTAGCACGATACGCTTGGACTGGCGGGCCGTAATGGGGTCTGCCACCGGAATTGCGGAAATCAGGCTGCGGGTGTAGGGGTGGATGCTGTGGGTGATCAGCTCGTAGCTGTCGGCCAGCTCCACCATCTTGCCCAGATACATGACGCCGATGCGGTTGGAGATGTGCTTGACAACGCTCAGGTCATGGGCGATGAACAGGTAGGTCAGACCCATCTCCTGCTGCAGATCCTCGAACATATTGACGACCTGTGCCTGAATGGAAACGTCCAGTGCGGAAACAGGCTCGTCACAAACGATGAACTCGGGGTTCACAGCCAGTGCACGGGCAATGCCCACGCGCTGACGCTGACCGCCGG
>ONZY01002063.1_pt1 | contig 12384 bp, 10 predicted proteins | sample 1671451 | NCBI WGS metagenome assembly ONZY01 (sample SAMN06348158, study PRJEB24527) | human gut metagenome | biome: human gut; feature: ankylosing spondylitis patient; material: feces | host: Homo sapiens | place: China | collected 2015-10 | reverse complement strand
CTTTCCCTACACGACGCTCTTCCGATCTGGCCATCTTTGCCACCGATGAGCAGCTGAAGAAGTTCCCGGAAACGGTCATCGTGGCCGCTGAGTACGACTACCTGCGTGTCGGCAGCGACTACGCCGCCAAGCGGCTGGCAAGCCTTGGTGTACCGGTACGCTCCATCCGGTACTGCGGCTGTGACCACGGCTTTTTGGATATGCTGGGCACCATCGTCCAGTCCGAAGAGCTGTGCCTGACCATCGCCGCCGAACTGAAAGCACTGTAAGCTCAAAATCCCCCACTTCATTCACCATATTCCTCCTGTTCCGAAGGAACAAGAAAGCTCCCCGCCGGGTTCGGCGGGGAGCTTTCTGTTATATGTTCCGGAATACCGCTCAGCAGCCTTCTTTTTCAGCCAGCTTGCGGCCCATGAGCACGCCCATGACCGAGGCCATCATCAGTCCGCGCGTCCAGCCGGAGGAGTCGCCCAGACAGTGCAGACCCTGAATGTTGGTGTCAAGATTCTCGTCCATCTTCACCTTGTTGGAGTAGAACTTCAGCTCCGGGCTGTACAGCAGCGTCTCGTTGGCGGCAAAGCCGGGCACGACCATGTCCAGCATCTTGATGAACTCGATGATGTTGGTCATGGCGCGGTAGGGCATGGCGGCGGTGATATCACCGGCCACGGCATCCTTCAACGTGGGCTTCACGTTGGACTGTGCCAGCTCCTTCTGCCATGTGCGCTTGCCGTCCAGAATATCGCCGTAGCGCTGCACCATGATGTGGCCTGCGCCCAGCATATTGGTCAGCTCGCCCACCTTCTGGGCGTAGGCGATGGGCTGGTTGAAGGGCTCGGTAAAGTTGTGGGACACCAGAATGGCAAGGTTGGTGTTCGGGCTCTTCTTTTCCTTGAAGCTGTGGCCGTTGACCACCGCAAGGTCGTTGTCGTAGTTTTCCTGCGCCACAAAGCCGCCGGGGTTCTGGCAGAAGGTGCGCACCTTGTTCTTCCACGGCTTCGGGTAGCCGATGAGCTTGGACTCATACAGCACCTTGTTCACCTTTTCCATGACCTCGTTGCGGCACTCGACGCGGACACCGATGTCCACGGTGCCGGGCTTGTGGGCGATATGGTGCTCTGCACAAATTTTCTCAAGCCAGTCTGCGCCGCGGCGGCCGGTGCCGATGACCACGGTGTCGCCGTAGACGGCGCGGGGCTCCCCGTTGCCCTGACGCAGCAGCACGCCCTTGCACTCCTCGTTTTCGAGGATGATGTTCTCGCACTCGGTGGAGAAGAGCATCTCCACGCCGTTGTCAGCCAGATAGTTCTGGATGGCGAGATAGAGCTGCTGTGCCTTCTCGGTGCCGAGGTGGCGGATGGGGCAGTCCACCAGCTTCAGACCGGCGTGGATGGCGTTCTTGCGGATCTCCTTGATGTCCTCGCCGGTGTAGATGCCCTCCACATGGGGGTCAGCGCCGAACTCGAGGTAGATCTTGTCGGTGTAGTCGATGAGCTCCTGTGCAAACTCTTCGCCGATGAGGCTGGGCAGGTCGCCGCCGACCTCATAGGAGAGGCTCAGCTTGCCGTCGGAGAAGGCGCCTGCACCGGAGAAGCCGGTGGTGATGGCGCAGGTAGGGCGGCAGTTGACGCAGTGGCCGATCTCGGCCTTGGGGCAGTGGCGCTTTTCTACCGGCTTGCCTTTTTCCACCAGCAGGATGTGCTTCTTGCTGCCGCAGCGCAGCAGCTCCACAGCGGTGAAGATGCCGGCAGGGCCGGCACCAACGATGATGAGATCGTACTTTTCCATAACTCTTTTTATCCTTTGTGTTGAATTGATTTTGGGTTTCGTTTTTCAGCAGAGGGTTAGTCTGCGGTCAGCGTCCTTGCCCTCTCCGTCTGCTCCCGCTGGTCGCATCCACCGCCCGGGTTGCGGCACCCAGCATCCGCAGCGCTTCGCTTGCGTCTTGCTGGCCGCTGCCCCAACAATGATTCTCTGCTTCCGCCACTGGCGGCGGTCATCATTGTTGCTCCCAAAGGGAGAGGCAAAAATCTTCCGGTAGGCCAGAGGCTCTCCCTTTGGGAGAGCTGTCACCGAAGGTGACTGAGAGGGCAAGCCCGCTAAAGTTATTTGTTCTCCTGCTCCACTTCGGCGCTCTCATCCACATAGTCGAGCTCCACAGCGGTGGACTCGACATCTGCGTGGGAGACATCCGGGGCGATGACGCCGTCGCCGTTCAGATCTTGGCCGGTGATGGCTTCCAGCATGGACTGGGTCTCCGGATGCAGCTTCATGAAGCGCCGGACGGCCAGCATGGTGTACAGGGCGCTCAGCAGGTTCAGCGCACTTTCCAGAATGAGGATGAGGCCGATGGCCATCACCAGCGTCTCCATGGTGCCGAAGGGGTCCACCACCATCACGATGCCCAGCACGACGCTGAGCACGGCCAGCAGCAGAAAGATCTTCCAGCTCGAATACTCGCACCGGCGCAGTTCGAGAGCGTTCTGGATGCGGCCCAGACTGTCAAAGATGACGAACAGGCCGAACACGATGGGCAGCACCCGCACCACCACATCGCTGCGGATGATGAGGAAGGCGCCCAGCGCCAGACAGACAAGCCCCGAGATGAGAGTGAGCTGGCTCTGGAACACGCCGCGCTCTACGACAAAATACCGCACCAGCTGCACTGCCGCGCAGGCCAGCACCACGCCGCCCAGCGCGTAGCAGACCACGTTGAGGGCCGTGCCGGGCACCATCAGCAGGAAGATGCCCAGCGCCAGATAGAGCAGGCTCATGAGGATAAGGTTCCACTTCAGCTTTTTTGCCATAGAGTTCACGTTCCTTTCAGGTTATACGGCCGCGTCCTGCTTTTCGGAGAGCGGGACGATGACGGTACGGTTGATGCGGGCCATGAAAACGAGGCTCAGCGCAAGGCTGACCACCTCCGCGATGATGAAGGCCCACCAGACCATGTTCACCTCGCCGGTGCGGCTCAGCAGCCATGCAGCGGGGATGAGCACCACCAGCTGACGGCAGATGGAGACGGTCAGGCTGAACACGCCGTTGCCCAGCGCCTGGAACACCGAGCTCAGCACGATGCCGGCACCCGCCAGCAGGAAGTGGGGGCAGATGATGCGCAGCGCCGGGACGCCGATGGCCAGCATGGCGTCGCTGGCGGCGAAGAGGCCCAGCAGCTTATCCGGCAGGAACTGGAAGATGCAGAAGCCCACCAGCATGATGCACTCGGCGTAGAAGACTGCGAGGCGGATGGTCTTTTTGACCCGCTCCGGCTTCCGTGCGCCGTAGTTGTAGCTTATGATGGGGACCATGCCGTTGTTCATGCCGAAGATGGGCATGAACACGAAGCTCTGCAGCTTGAAGTAGACGCCGAAGACGGCGACAGCCGTGGCCGAGAAGGCCATCAGGATCTGGTTCATGAAGAAGGTCATCACGCTGCCCACGCACTGCATGGCGATGCTGGGCAGGCCGACGGTGTAGATGCGGCCGATGGCCTTGGCGCTGGGTCGGAAGCCCCGGAAGCTGATCTGGATGTCGGGGTTCTTATTGAGGTTGAAGTACAGCGTCATGCCCGCGCCGCAGAACTGGCCGATGACGGTGGCCGCGGCAGCGCCGGTGGTGCCGGACAGGGCCTCGCCGCAGTAGCCGAAGATGAAGATGGGATCGAGAACGATGTTCACGACAGCGCCCACCAGCTGGCTTATCATGCTCAGATGGGTGCGGCCGGTGGCGGCCAGCAGTTTCTCGCCCATGGTCTGGGTAAAGAGGCCGAGGCTGAGCACGCAGCAGAGCTGCAGATACTGGATGCCCTGCCGGGCGATGTCCATGTCCGAAGTCTGTGCGTAGAAGTAGGGTCTCATGCAGGTGAGGCCGATGACGAGGAAGACGGCGTAGCTGCACAGGGACAGGAAGATGCCGTTCTCGGCGGTCTTATTGGCCCGTTCCTGGTTCTTTTCGCCGAGGCTCTTGGACAGCAGGGCATTGACGCCCACGCCGGTGCCGACGCCCACGGCGATCATGACGTTCTGCAAAGAGAACGCCAGAGAAACGGCGGTCAGGGCGCTCTCGCTGACGTGGGACACGAAGATCGAGTCCACCACGTTGTAGAGGGCCTGCACCAGCATGGATACCATCATCGGCACGCTGAGCTTAATGAGCAGAGGGTTGATGTCCATGGTACCCATGATGTTTTCCCGCTCACCGGCGGGAGAGAATGAGGGCTGCTTGTTTTCCACGATTTCTCCTTTTGATGTTGATAACTTGGGGATGCAGAGTTCTTCTATGCCGCAAACGTGGGCAGAGCGCAAAAGCACCCCACCCACGCAGCATCATTATTTATTTTGCCCCATCCGGGGCGGCGGGCATCAGCCCTCCATGGTCTTCTCCTTGGCCTCTGCGGCGGCAAGGATCATGTTCACGCAGGCGTCATGGCCCAGTGCGGCGTTGATGGCGAGGTCATAGTTGTGGGCATCGCCCCAGCGGTTCTGGGTGTAGTAGTTGTAGTAGGCGGCACGGTTGCGATCGGTCTTGTCGATCTCGTCCTTGATGCCCTTTTCGTCCTTGGCCTGCAGCATATTGTTCTCCTTGCCGTAAGCCAGACGCCACTCCTTGGGGGCGTAGACGAAGATGCGCAGTACGTCCTTGCGGTCGCGCAGGACATAGTCGCCGCAGCGGCCCACGATGACGCAGGGGCCTTCGTCGGCCAGCTGCTTGATGATGCGGCTCTGCAGGATGAAGACCTGGTCGCCCAGCGGAAGGTCATTGCCCATCGTATACAGGCTGTACAGCAGGCTGTGGGTGTGCCGCTTCTCGCTGGCGGCCACGGCCTCCTCGGACAGTCCGGAATTCTTGGCGGCCATCGTGATCAGTTCCTTGTCGTAGAGCTTGATGCCCAGTGCGCGTGCTACGTCCTTGGCGATGTAGCGTCCGCCGGTGCAGTACTCACGGCCCAAAGTGATGATCGTCTTTGCCATAATATGTTCCTCCCATATTGATGATTTATCCCAAAAAGCTCTTGGCTGTGCTGCCTCTCAGGAGACAGAAGGCTCGGTGCTTTGGTTTGCTTCCAATAGTGGCGGCGGAGGCGCAGGCAGGCGCACCTCTGCAAACTGCATGGTGCCGGTATGGTCCACGATGTAAACGCTGCACCGCCCGCCTGCGGCGGTCTGCTCGGGCGGGAAGCGGAAGCCGCCGGTCCGTGTCCGCTCCATCCGCCGGAAGGTGCGGTGGGCTGTGGTGGCGTGGGCTACTCCGTCGTGGGGGCTGCAGGCCGCCCAGCCGGAAAATTCTGCCGGGAGCAGCTGCCGCTGGCCTTTCTGAGCCAGATACCAGCAGTCATCCTCGGCACTGTACACAAAGTCGCAGGAGACCCGCCGGGGGCGGTTGGCCTCGGTGTCCCGGGGCTTGGGGCGGAGAGCGATGGCCCGCCCGGTGAAGTAGCGGGCAAAATCCGTCACCGCCATCGTGCAGTTCACGGCCCCGTCGCTGTCGGCGGTGGGGTCGTTGAGCAGGACATAATCGGCGAGGACTGCGTCGTCATGGCCGAAGCCCCGCAGACCCATCCAGACTCCGATGGGGTCCCGCTGGCCCCGGATGCGGCGCTCGATGCGCACGGCTACGGAACAGCCGTCGTGTATCTGCTCCCGCAGGTCCTGCAGGTCCATCCACGCCTGCCAGCAGGGAAAACCGCAGCAGCCCGCTGCCGCGGCGGCGAAAGCGCCGTTGCTGGTGCTGCCGGTGGTCTTGTCCTCCATGACGTAGGCCACCTCTTCGGGCAGGATGTCCTCGCCCCAGCGGTTCATCAGGGCCGCCATCACCAGCGGCAGGTCCATGTCCCGGCCAAAGCTGGGGTCATGGGCCGAGAGGCAGTATTCCGGTAAGTACAGGCGGCGGTTGATGGGGTGGCCGCTCTGCTTATCCCACGCAAGGGGGCGGACCGCCGCCGCCAGCAGCCGGAGCGCCGGGGTGACTTTGTCGTTGTTGGTCGAAAGATTGACCTGAAGCTGGACGCCGGTGCCGCCGCCGGGCAGCGCCACCGTCACGGTGTCGCCCATCAGGAAGATGAGGCCGTCGTCGCTGTGGGTGCTGATGCTGGCCCGGGGGTAATCCGGCGCCCACTTGCCAAAGCTCATCCAGCCCGTCCAGCTGCCGCCTGCATAGACGCGGCAGCGCACCTCCACCATCGTGTTTTGGGGCGCATGGGCGTTCCAGCTGACGTTCAGGTTGCAGAAGGCCGGCATAGCGAACTCGGGCGTCGTGTAGCTGCCGTATTGCAGGTACCGCCCGGCCACGCTGTCCAGCACGACGCTGCCGTTGTCCAGCGCTACATTATCGAGCTGTCCGCGGGAAAATGTCTCCGTGCCCTGCAGCACCAGATTGTTCCGCTGTTCCATTGCACGCATCCCCTTTCCGCGTCGGTGTGTCGTTTATTCCTCGTCGTCGCTGCGCTCCTCGGCCATCTCGGCTTCATACTCGGCGTCGTGGAGCTTGCGGATGTTCTCCTCGATGTGGAACACCCGGTCGAGGTCGCCGTAGACGATCTGGCTGGTGATCTCCACCTGGAACCAGAAGCCGAACACCAGCATGAGCAGCAGACCCAGCGGCATACAGAGGATGACGAGGCCCCAGAACAGTACCGTCACGAGAGACGCAGCCAGTGCGTGGGGCAGGAAAGCGATCATGCAGTTGACGCTGTTCTTGAGCGTCTGGCCGAAAGGCTGGTCCAGCAGGACCACCTGGGGCCACATGTAGGAGAACAGCATGTGGAAGATGACGAGGTTGAGCACCGTGGCCACCCACATGCCTACGCCGACATTGGTGCCGTGGTAGAGCAGGTTGAAGCAGAAGTACACGAGGAAGACCTGCACCGTGACCACGACGCAGTAGAGCACGCCCGGCAGGATGCTAGCTTTGAAGTTTTGCTTGAAGGCCTTGCGGTAGGTGGTCCACCAGTAACCGGCCTCATCGCGCAGAGCGCGCAGGACGGTGTCGTACATGCCCGCCAGCACCGGCCCGGCCAGGATGCCGCCCACGGCGGCGCTGAGCACCATGACGGGCAGGCTGTTCATCAGGAAGCCGATGTACACCAGACAGATGACGGGCAGAAAGCCCAGACAGGTGAGCAGGTTTGCAAGGAACATCCCGCTCATATCCCGGCCCACCAGCTCGAAGAAGCGGCCTACGCCGGTCTTGCGGGGGGCGTCCTTTTCGACACCCGGCCCGGACTTGAAATCGTTTGCAGAAGGGAACAGACTCATGTTGTGTGAATATCCTCTCTCGCTGTCCCGAAAGACGGCTTACATTGCGCAGCACGGTTTTGGCAGGAAACGCCATTGTGCTGGCTTTCTGATTATAAATATACCCGGATTTTGTGGATTTTGCAAGCCGCAAAGCCCTCTAAATGTAAAAAAAGTATTTCCTCTCCCTTTTTGGGGCGGAGTGTGATACAATAGAAACGGCTTTTTGAGCCAGAAGGAGGTATCGCTCTGTGAGCATTTTCCGCACCATTGCGTTATTCGTTTATCTGTTCGGGTACATGATCGTCCATTACAGTGTGCTGTGCAAAGCCGAGCGTGCGCTGGCCGCAGGCGACACCGAGACGGTGCGCCAGCTGGTAAAAAAGCACATCCCCCATTGGAGCAAAGGCATCCTGAACGTCACCGGCGTCCGGCTCAGCGTCGAGGGACTGGACAACATCCCGAAGGATGGCCCCTGCGTCTTTGTGGCGAACCACCGCAGTTATTATGACATCCCGCTGCTGCTGGCCGGCCTCGATGAGCCCTACGGCATCCTCGCCAAGGAAGAGCTGGGAAAAATTCCTCTGCTCAACCGCTGGATGAAGCTGCTGGGCTGCGTTTTCGTCCAGCGCGACGATGTCCGCGCCTCGGTGCGCGCGTTGAACGACGCCACCGCCATCGTGGAGAGCGGCAGGAGTTTCATCATCTTCCCTGAAGGCACCCGCTACAAGGGCGAAGAGGGCGGCGCCGGTGAGTTCAAGGCCGGTGCCTTCCGCATTGCGGTCAAGACCGGCGCGCCGGTGGTGCCGGTGGCCATCTCCGGCGCACGGGGCCTGTTCGAGGCCCGCGGCAACCGTGCCACCCCCGGAACGGTACACGTCCGGGTGCTGCCGCCCATCCAGACGGCAGACATGAGCCGGGCCGAGCAGAAGCAGCTGCCTGACGCCGTCCGCCAGACCATTCTGGCAGAGTTATAACTTTTTTGGAGGACACTGCCTCATGGCAAGTTACCGTTACGAGCGCGACATCGACCCGAAAGACATTGCCCCTCGCAAAGAAAGACAGTACACCCGCAAGGAGCGCTGGGCCAACTGGTGGGACTATAATCTGAAATGGGTCATCATCATCGGCATCGCCGCGGCTTTTGTGGCCTACAACTTCATCGGACAGTATTTCTTCGTCACCAAGCCCGATTATAACGTGGCCGTGGTGGCCCCCTACTATCTGCCCGAGGACACCGTGAACGCTTTGCAGGATGCACTGGCCGCCTACGGCGAAGACCGCAACGGCGACGGCAAGGTGGTCGTGACCCTCAACGTCTACACCCTCGACTACTCCGACACTGAGACCCAGACCGAGAGCGCCGCCTATCTGACCATGGCTGGAACTACCAAGCTGGCCACCGACGTACAGGGCGGCCTCAGCTCTGTTTTCCTGCTCTGGGACCCGGCGGGCTTTGAAGAAAGCACCGGCTCGCTGCGGTATCTCGACGGCACTCTGCCCGCCGCCGACAGCGACGAGGACTGGTGGAACATGGTGTACAAGTGGGACGACTGCCCGGTCCTGGCTGGCCTCGACCTCGGTGATTACGGTCCCGACACTACCCAGAGCAGGAGTGGTTCCAGTCAGGAGTATATGTCCCAGTTCTATGTGGGAATGCGGGGCGCGTGGAACAGCGGCACTGCTGATAACCTCGCAGGAGGCGAAGAATTCTGGCAGAAGCTGACCGAAGGCGCTGTCTCCACGGCAGCTCCGGAGGGCTGAGCCATGCGGTACCGTGTTCTCTCCAAGGGGAAGGCAAAGCATCTCAGCATCCCTGAAAAGCCTGCCGAAAAAACTGCATCTCTGAAGGCTGCCGACCTCGACAACCCCTATGGCCGGGTGTTCGGCACCCCCCGCAGCAGGGAAGACCTGCGCAAATAAGCAAGAACGCCCTCTCCGTCATTGCCGGAGGGGGCGTTTTGGTTGCAATCTCTTCGCGTTGACGGCCCCGGATTTGAAATATTATCTACCCTCAAAGAGAGCCGGGCTTGTTGTTTCCTCATCCGGGTTATGGTATACTTACTAGGTATCATCGCTGTAAGAACTGAAACTTTACCCAAAGGATGTGGAAAGATGGACACACTGGAACAAGCCCGCGCCGAGATCGACGCGGTGGACGCGCAGCTGGCCGCCCTGTTTGAGCGGCGGATGGCCGCTGTGCTCAGCGTCGCCCAATACAAACAGGCCCACGGCCTGCCGATTTTTGACGCCGCGCGGGAGGCGGTGGTGCTGGAAAAGGCTGCGGCCCGCATCCAGAACGCCGCCCTCCGGCCTTACTATAAAGACCATGTTCAGAACATGATGGATGTCGCGAAGCAGTACGAAGCCGAGGTGCTGGGCCGGAACCGCGCCGCCTATCAGGGCGTGGAAGGCGCTTTCGCCCATATCGCGCTGCGGGCGCTCTTCCCCCACGCGGAGGCCGTCAGCTACCCGACGTGGGACGAGGTGTTCGATGCCGTCAGCCGGGGCGACACCGCCCACGGCGTTGTGCCGTTTGAGAACAGCCACGCAGGCGACGTCTCCGCTGTCCTCGACTTGTGCTACAACCACCCCGAGCTGTGGGTGGTGGACGTCTACGACCTGCCCATCTCCCAGAACCTGCTCGTCCTGCCCGGCACCCAGCTGGCCCAGCTCAAGCACGTTTACAGCCATCAGCAGGCCATCGCCCAGAGTGAGACGTTCTTAAAGCAGTTCCGTCTGCCCGCCACGGCCATGCCCAACACGGCCATGGCCGCAAAGTTCGTGGCCGAGTCGGGTGACCCGTCCAAAGCCGCCATCGCCAGCGCCGAGACAGCCGCCCTCTACGGGCTGGAAGTCCTCGTCCCCAGCATCAACACCGACGGCGACAACACCACCCGCTTCATCGTCCTCAGCCGCGAAAAGCCCACCGTGGGCAACCGCTTCTCGCTGCTGTTCACACTGGACAACAAACCCGGCAAGCTGGCTGAGGTCATCCAGGTCATTGGCCGCTTCGGCTACGACATGGAGTCCATCAAGAGCCGTCCACTGCCCCATGTCCCCTTTGATTATTATTTTTACGTCGAGCTGGTGGGCGACCCCTCCGCCGACGAGACCGCCGCGCTGCTGCGTGAGCTGGACCATACCTGCCGCACGGTGCGGCTGTTAGGAGTGTATACAAAATGAGTGGATTTATCGGCACCAAGCTCACCATGAATCTGGGTGAGCGCAGCTATGACATCATCCTGAAAAACGGCGCACTGGAAAATCTGTACCAGTTTGCCCGCCTCGACCGCCGGGTGGCGGTGGTGACGGACGCAGGCGTTCCCGCCGAGTACGCACAGCGTGTGGCCGACCAGTGCCGCGACGCAAAAATCATTACTGTCCCGCAGGGCGAGGCCAGCAAGAGCATGAAAATTCTGGAAAGCGTCCTGCGCCAGATGCTCGAGTTCAACATGGGCCGCGGCGACCTCGTCATCGCCGTCGGCGGCGGCGTCGTGGGCGATCTGGCGGGTTTTGCCGCTTCCATCTATATGCGCGGCATCGACTTCATCAACTGCCCCACCACCACCCTCTCGATGATCGATTCCTCTATCGGCGGCAAGACCGCTGTGGATCTGGGGGAGACGAAGAACATCGTCGGTTCCTTCTGGCAGCCCAAGCTGGTCATCGTAGACCCCAGCACCCTCGCCACCCTGCCCCGCCGCCAGTACATCAACGGTCTGGCCGAGTCGGTGAAGGCCAGCCTGCTGGCCGACCCGGAACTGTTCGCCATCTTTGAAAAGGGCGACATCGACGAGCAGATCGGCGAGATCATCTACCGCAGCCTCCGTTTCAAAAAGAGCATCGTCGAGCAGGACGAGACGGAGCATGGAATGCGCAAGGCCCTCAATTTCGGCCACACCATCGGCCACGGCATTGAGGCCGTCAAGGGCGTCAAGGGACGCCGCACCGTGGGCCTCTACCACGGCGAGTGCGTGGCTCTGGGGATGCTGCCGATGATCGAGTCCAAGGCACTGCAGAAGCGCGTCCGTGCGGTCTACCGCCGTCTGGGCCTGCCCCTGCGTACCGCCTACAACAAGGACAAGGTCTACGCCGAGATGCTCCACGACAAAAAGGCACAGGGCGGCCAGATCACCGTCATCAAGGTGCCGGGTCTGGGCTGCTGGCGCGCGGAGACCATCCCGGTGGAGGGTCTGCGCCCCCTGCTGGGCATGGAGGACTAAAGCCATGAAAAATACCTTTGGCAGCGCATTGGCGCTGACCATCTTCGGCGAGAGCCACGGCAGGGCCATCGGCGGTGTGCTGGACGGCATGGCCGCTGGTGTGCCGGTGGATGAGGAATTCATTGCCGCCTGCATGGATCAGCGCCGCGCCCGGGGCGACGGGCTTTCGACGCCCCGCGTGGAGGCCGATAACGTACAGCTGCTCTCCGGCGTCGTGAACGGTCACACCACCGGCACGGCCATCGCCCTGATGATCGAGAACCAGAACACCCGCAGCGGCGACTACGCCAAGACGGCTGACCTTCTCCGCCCCGGCCACGCGGACTATACCGCCTACGCCAAATACCACGGCTTTCAGGACGCCCGGGGCGGTGGACACTTTTCGGGCCGCATCACTGCCGCACTGGTGGCATGCGGTGCCATCGTGCTGGGTGCGCTGAACCGCGCCGGCATCGACATCACCACCCACATCGCCCGCTGTGCCGGCATTTCCGATACGCCCTTTGCGCTGGACGATGCCGCCGCACTGGCCGCTCAGGTGAGCGTGCTGGAAAGCAGGGACGAGGGCTTCGCCCTGCTGGATGCTTCCGTCGAAGAGCCGATGAAAACGGCCATCCGTGCCGCCGGTTCGGAGGGCGACAGCGTGGGCGGCATCCTTGAAACAGCCATTCTCGGCCTGCCCGCCGGTGTGGGCGAGCCGTATTTTGACAGCGTGGAGAGCCTTATTTCCCACATGGCGTTTTCAGTGCCTGCCGTGAAGGGCATTGAGTTCGGCACCGGCTTCGGCTTCGCCGACCTGAAAGGCTCTGAGGCCAACGATGCCTTCCGCATGAAGGGCGATTCGGTGGTCACGGCCACCAACCACAACGCGGGCATCAACGGCGGCATCACCAACGGAATGCCTGTCGTCTTCCGCACCGCTGTCA
>ONZY01002057.1_pt1 | contig 12429 bp, 6 predicted proteins | sample 1671451 | NCBI WGS metagenome assembly ONZY01 (sample SAMN06348158, study PRJEB24527) | human gut metagenome | biome: human gut; feature: ankylosing spondylitis patient; material: feces | host: Homo sapiens | place: China | collected 2015-10 | reverse complement strand
ACGGAAAAAACAGAAGGCAAGTAAAGGAAAGCGAAGCATTAGATAAATTATTAAAAATAAGATTACATGATGCACAAGTTAGAGCAAAAAAGAAAAATCTATATATAGATATTACTTTAGAGTATTTGAAACAATTGTGGAATAAACAAGAAGGCAAATGCGCTTTAACTAATTTTCCTATGAGTTATCAACAATCAAACGGTAAACGCAATCCTTATAGTTTGAGCATCGATAAAATTGACCCAAATAAAGGTTATGAAGTCGGAAATGTTCAGTTTGTATGTTTTGCTGCGAATATGATGAAAGGTGAACTTTCTTTATCAGAATTAAAAAAATTTTGTCAGGCAATAATAAATAATTAAAATTATGCTTAATCATGTGAACACAGTACTTATTGGTACTGAAGCACCTGCATCTTATACGACAGCAGATGCATTGACAGAAGGTCAGATCGCATTATTTGATCAAAATAGAGCAATTGTAAAAGATGCAGCTGGTGCTAAAGCTGCTAGTTCATTGTATATTGGTGTTTGCGAAGGCAAAGAAGATGTTTACAATGAAGCAGGTACAAAATCAACTAAGTCAGTTATTCGCTTCTCAATGCCTATCATGAAAGGTTCTAAACCTCACATGGTATTTAGTGAATATGTAGCTGCAGCTGAAGATAAAATTGTAATCACAGCTACTAATGTTACTCCGGAAGTTGGTCATCGTTATGTATTACGTTTAGTATACAATGACATCTATGAGGCACCTGGGCAATTTACTCATACTTATGAAGTAATTGCAAAGAGTACTAATGCAACTGATTTGATTACAGCTTTCAAAAACAAAATCAACAAACACAAAGAAGCCAGAGTAGTAGCAACTAGTGATGCTGCTGTTCTTACATTGAATGCTAAGGAAATGCCGTACAACGAAGGTATTATGTTAGACTCAAATTATTCTCAGGTTTCTGTGGAAGCATTTATGTGGAAAACTATTCCTTCCGGTTTGTTGAGTAATGTAATGTATCCTATTGCTAATTTAACGATTGCTAAAACTCAAGGTACTCCAGGTAATGGTAATCCGAAAATTGTTCGTGATCGTGAAAATGCAGCTCTTGGTTACAGAGGTATCACACACCGTGCAAATGGTATATATCCGTACATTGCTCCTGAGTTGAAAGCCGATTTAAGTGCTACTTACGATACATTGTCTATCGAATGGGATAATAAATATCTTAGTGATGATAATCAATATATTAAAACAACTCCATTAGCTTGTGAATTGTATGTAAATGCTGGTGAACTTGATGACTCTGCATTTATGACAGCTTTAAAAGCTTTTGTAGAAGTTGCTTAATCAAAAAATATAATTCAAACCAAAAAGGGGATTGGGAGTAATATCCCTTTCCCCTTTTATTTTATATACGATTGATATGGAAATGAATGAATCATTGTATTATGCAGAAATAAAACTGCTAACTACGTATTGCCACAACTGCCTAGATAACAAAATGAAGGATAAAATAATGATGTTTCTGTTTAAGAAAACACTTTATGATAATGCTACTACTTTGAATCTTGCAGATGATGCAGAACAGTATTATAATGAAATGCTGAATTTACTTGATATGAGAACGTGTAATTGTACTATTGATGACTGTAAAAATTGTAAAGATGGATATTGCGAATTATGTAAGTAAAGTTGGTGAATTAGTTAATCAGTCTACTAAGTACAATACAAAACTGGATAGAACTTCTATTACTAATTTAGTATTATTGTTACATTTAGACAAATTATCTAGTTGGGCCAGTACTAAATTGGGTGATGAAGATTTTCCCATTACTCAGGAGGATGTAGATAAAATTATAGGATATATACATTGTTTAAAAAAACAAATTAATTTCTATCCAGAAAAAGATATCGACAATGATTGTATATTGACAGAAATTGAAGAACACATAATCCAAGAGTAATATGAATAAAAAGATATCACAATTTGAACTAACAACTAAACTACAGGAGCAAGACCTCATCACCCTTGTACAAGATGGTAGTAATAAGAATATTACTAGTGGAAGTTTTACTACATCACTATCTGGTACATTTGCTACTAATGAGAGAGTAGATGCTGTAGAAGAAGATGTTGAGATACTAGATACTAAAGTAAATGATAATTATAAGGATCTTAGTAATAAGATAGTAGAAGGAGATACTAGTGTAACTACTAATCTTAATAGTGCTATTACTAGTTACTATGATGTATTGAATAATAAGATCATTACTTTAGATACTAAGCATGACACCGATATGTCAGAGATTGGTGGTACTATGCAAGAATGGATAGATGATATTGATAATAGATCTACATTACAACAATTACAAGATGCACTTAGTAGACTTACTGTAGCTGAGAATACTATCACTGCTTTAGCAGAAGTAATTGCAAATGGTGGAGGTAGTGGTTCTACTCCAGGCTATCACACTCAAAGTACTGCTACAATATTTCCTTTATCTGGTTATTATAAAGCGAATGATGCATCTCCGTTGGCTACATCTGATACATTAAATCAAGCATTGTCTAAACTTGAAAATCAAGTAGAGGCGGTATCTAGTAGTTCTGGTTCTTTACCTGTAATCAAGTATGGAGAAAGTACGCCTCCTGCAGATAACTTCTTATATACTTCTTTAAAGACTGCAGAAGATTATTTAAATAAGCATGGAGATACTGCGGATGGTAAAATAACAATGTTACAAGGTTTACAAGCAGGAAACACATTTCGTTCTGGTTGGGACGGTGTTGGAGCTAGTTTATATCCATTAGGCTCTAAATGGAATATGGAACTAGACAATCTGTTTGTTAGAGGTAATATGACAATAAACGAACTTACGGTAAATGAGATTAAAGCTGTAGGTGGTGACATTCTAGTTACTGTAGCAGATATGAAATGTATCGAAGTAGAAGAATTGGCAGATTCTTATAAATGTTACTTTGATGATCAAGAAGGTACTAAGTATAATCAATTTATAGTTAACGACTTAGCAATATGCCAAAAATTTGATGGTAAAAATGTTAAGAGATATTGGCGTAAAGTAAATGCTACTGGTAGTAATTATATCTTGTTGTCTAAAGACGTATGTGAGCCAGGTAGTGGAAAACCAGAAGCAGATGATGAAATATTGCAATTAGGTCACATGTACGAATCTGATCCAGATTACAATTTACAAATGGATGAGAGACGTAACGCAATTTTTATCAGTGCTAAAGGTGATAATGCCCCTAGAATCTCTTACTATAAGAATGTTGATACTTTTTCTCTAGCTGATGAGGATGGTGTAGTTCGTGAAAGAGTTGTAATTGGTGGTGATCAAACTAAATTTGTAGGTACGATTTATCAAACTTCTGACACAGGAATCGTTAGAGTACCTGTATACAGAGGTATTTGGATTTCTGGCAACACTTACTATTATTATGACCAAGTAAGTCACAAAGGTAGTTTATGGATCTGTATGGACCCTAATGGTACTAAAGATGAACCAAATGAGAATGATGATCAATGGCAAAAGCAAGTTTCAAAAGGTGAAGATGGTAAATCAGGGGATGACAAAGCTAAATGGGTAGAAATTGTAGGTGATAGATTGTTCTTATTTGATACTCCGGATTTCTCAGGAACTCCTACTCCAAGAACTATTCATTTAACTGCGAATGTATATGGAATGGAAAATCCTACATACGAATGGAAAATGCTTAATGCAGAAGGAACCAAATTGTCTGCACAAAGTTCTATAGACTTTCCATATACAGCAATGCCGACAGATTCCCGTACATTAAGTATTCGTTGTACTGTTACAAATTCTGATGGTACTACTTACTATGATGATACTCAATTAGCTAAATTATCAAATGGTGCAGAAGGTCTCGATGCATATTATATTGATTTAAGTAATGGTACGGTTGCAGTACCATTCGATGCAGATGGAGTTACACCATTAGTAGATTTATCTACTATTACTACAGATGTTTACGCATATCATGGTATTAATCCAATTGCTATTAAAAGTATAACATATTCTACTACTTCTGGTGGAGCTACTGTAAGTATAACTGGTTCTAAAGTAACCCTTACTTCAATAAGTCAGAAACAGGCTAGTATAGATTTAAATGTAACATTAGAAGATGGAGTATCTATAGTTAAGACATGGTACGTTAATAAAGTATCTAATGGTGAGAATGGTTTTAATGGAGAAGATGCAGCATATGTGTACTTATCTGGAGAACAATTCTTTCACTATAAAACAGGTAAAACTGTTCCAGAAAACACTACAATCACTCTTACTGCAGATTCATTTAATATAATTAATCCATCTTATAAATGGTATTGGGCGATAGCGGGTACATATGATTGGCAATTGTTAGCTAATGAAACAAATAGTACATTAGTAGTTAGTTATAATGGTATCTATTTCACTAGTACAAAAAAAGATGAAATTAGTTTTAAATGTGTGGTATCAGGAGCAGGAGCAGAATTTTCAGATTTCATGACTATTAATAATGTTCGTGATGGTGAAAATGTATATAGAGGTATCCTTACAAATGAAAACACTGGTGTACCAGCAGATTCAGGTGGAGTAGTAACAGATTATTCTACTGCTACTACTACAGCTAGATTGAAGTATGGTTCTCAAGATATTACTGATTTTAAACTTACTACTTCTTTACAAACTGGTACTGGTAGTGTAACTTATACCCAAAGTACACAAACAATCAAGTGTACATCATTGACTTCTGATTCTGCCATGTGGAGGATAGATTTTATATCACCAGCAAGTAGTAATAAGGTAGTAGATAGTGTTGATTTTGTTGTCACTAAATCTAAAGCAGGAGTAAACGGTGATGTAGGCAATAGTCCTATACAAATATTCTGTAATACTTCGAGTGCTAGTAATAAACCTAGTAGACCTACATTTACATATAGACCCTCTTCTGGTGGTGCAACTTCTGGAGGATATATATGGTATCCAGATCCAAAATACAGTTCATCTCAAACTACTTGGATTAGTTCAGGTAATTATGATCCAAATGCTGGAAAAATGGCTTATGATGAAAGTATAGGTGGATACTGGACTGATCCATTACCACATTCTGGTAAAGATGGTGAAAAGGGTGATAAAGGAGATAAAGGGGATAAAGGAAATACTGGAGCACCTGGTTCAGATGGATGGAATGGTCCATCTTTAAGTTATCGTGGAAAATACAGTTCTAGTAAGTATTATGCATGGACAGTTAACCCTGATGTAAGAGATGTCGTTAAATATGGTAGTGTCTATTATATGGTTGCTAATGGAAGAAGAGGTTTATCATCTTTTAAGAATGTAACCCCAGGAAGTAATACATCATATTGGTCTTCATTTGGAGCATCTTTTGAATCTATAGCTACTGGGCTATTGTTTGCGGAAAAAGCTACTATTGCAGGTATGGATTTTTATAACAATTGTATTGCAGCTAGTAGTGGTAGATTTTTCTTAGATGGTAGATATGAATCCGATATAACTAACAAATGGCCAATTATGTCATTTGGTAACGATGCCGTAACAAATGGAAGACCGAGTAACAGTGCAGCATTAAAGATCTATGGTGGAGGAACAATAACCGTAGGAGATGGAGAAGTTGCAGCCAATGCAGGTATTACTGGTGGAGGAACTGGTAGTAGTGCTGTAAGATTTTGGGCAGGAAATAATTTTGATAATAGGGGGTCTGCTCCGTTTAGAGTAACTCAATCAGGATATGTGTATGCTAGTAATGCTAGCATTACTGGTACTATTTCTGCATCTACTGCTACTTTTACAGGAAACGTATCAGTAGGTTCATTAAGTGGATGGAATATTCCAGGTGTTAAAACTATCTGCCATTACGGTAGTGGATTAAGAGGAACAATCTATTCCCAAGGAGGATGTCAAATTAGCTCTATAAATAGAAGTGGAACTGGAGAATATATAGTGTATCACAACATCGGTCATACAAATTATGTAGTATTGTGGCAAGGACAAGCACGAACTGGTTCTCCTTATTCAGATAGTGCTGGATTTAGAGGAACTATTGGAGTAACTTCCACATCTTCCAGTTCATTTAAAATAATTTGTGTGGACACAGATAACAATAGACATGATGTTGGTGATAAGGATGATGCAATTGATTTAGTAATTTTAGGTTACGCTCAATAATATGGAAGAAAAAATATATTTACTTTGTTCAAGTGGAATGATAGAAGCCCCAGAGGATTGGTATAAAGGATTAAAAGAAAGTGAGTTTGTAGACTCTTACGAAGGATTACTTCAAGGAGGTTACATGCATCCATCTAGTGAACAAATAGAATTTAATTTAGCAAATCCTAATCTAGATTTATATAACGCTTTCTATATGATTCCTAAAGATACAGCTGTGGTCAATGAGGAAATAAGAAAGCATAGAGAGAATTTATATAATACTAGTACAGATAGACTGTATATGGCTTATGTAAAATATAGAGAATTTGGAGAGGAAGAGAAAGCTGCAGCAGCATATCAAGAATGGAGAGAAGCAGTAGAAAAAATAAAACAAGATAATCCATACTCATTATAATATGATTAAGAATAATGTATATTATGAATGGTTCGCAAGTATAACCGTACCCAATCCAGATCAGGTTGGGTACTGGATTGACTTGGGAGCAGATTCAAAAGGTAGAATAATTAAAGTTTACAATCACGATATAGAAAAATGGATTGTACTCTTTGATGTAAGTAAAGATGACTATGTACCACCATTTATTGGTTCTAATGGCAACTGGTGGGTAGACAATAGAGATACTGGAGTAAAAGCTACTGCAGAGACCCCATATATAGGTGAGAATGATCATTGGTTTACTTATGATCCTATCAACAAAGTATATGTAGATACAGGTATAGAAGCTCGTGGTCTTAGTGCTTACGATATTGCAGTTAAATTAGGTTTTAAAGGTAGTGAACAAGATTGGATTGATAGCTTAAGTAAAGCATCTGAAGATGCAGCTATTGCTGCACTAGAAGCAGCTAACAAAGCAAATGAAGCTGCAGATAAAGCTAACCAAGCTGTAGAAGAAATTGAAGGTATAGTTGACGATGCAATAGCTGCTACTGATAAAGCTGAAGAGATTGCTAGTAATCCACCAAAGATCGTAGATGGTGATTGGTGGATCTATGACTATGATACTAAACAATATGTTAATACTGGTATAGCTGCTATTGGTGATGCTTTCACTTACAAGAAGGAATATCCTTCAGTTGAAGCAATGGAAGCTGATTGGGGTACTGCAGATGTAAAGTTAGGTGAGTATGTACTTATTAATACTAATGATGTAGAAGATCCTGATGATGCTAAGGTTTACTTAAAGACTCAAGAAGGTTGGAAGTTTATTGTCGACTTATCTGGTATGCAAGGTATTCAAGGTTGGTCAGCATATGAAGTTGCAGTAAAACATGGTTTTGTAGGTACTGAAGAGGAATGGGTGCAATCATTAAAACAACCTGCATTAGATGCAGCAGCAGAAGCATTAGAAGCTAAAGCACAAGTAGAAGCTACTGAACAAGCTGTTAAAGAAGCAGAAGCATTACGTGTTACTGCAGAACAAGGTAGAGTCAATGCTGAGAATACCAGAGTAAGCAATGAGAATACACGTATCTCTAATGAAAACAGTAGGAAAGCAGAAGAGTCTAAAAGAGTAACTGCTGAGAATGAACGTATTGCTGCGGAGAATACTAGGAAATCTGAGGAGGAGATTCGTAAGACCAATGAAGCTAATCGTATATCTGCTGAAAGTGCTAGAGTTAGTGCAGAAACATTAAGAGCATCTGCTGAAGTTGAACGTAACACAAATGAGCAGAAAAGAATTGAGGAAGAAACAAAAAGAATCAGTTCTGAAGAGGGGAGAGTTGCAGCTGAAACAGAACGTGTAGATAATGAAGATGCTAGAATAGCAGCTGAAACTACTCGTGATACAGCAGAACAGGAAAGGATAGCAAATGAAGCCACTAGACAGGCAAATGAAGCGATTAGAGAGACTCAAGAGGCTGCAAGGGAAAAGAATACAGCTGATGCTATAACTGCCGTAAATGAGGCTAAAACAGCTGCACAACAGGCTACTACAAATGCTACTACTGCTGCTAACAATGCCAACACTCAAGCAGCAAGAGCCAAAGAATATGCAGACAATCCACCCAAAGTAGGGGAAGATGGATATTGGTATCTTTGGGATGAAGTCAATGATGTGTATGTAAACACAGGTTGGCCATCTTCAGGTATTCTCTTGAAAGGTAGTCTTAATAGTCCAGAAGATTTAAATGACATTGTAGACCCACAGCTTAGTGATTCTTATATTGTTGGTACAGACTTATACTTTTGGAATGGTACAGAATGGGTTAACATGGGTAGATTCCAAGGGCCTCAAGGAGAACCCGGTAAAGATGCTGAACTTAGTAAAGCAGCTATTGAAGCTGTATTAGTAGGTGAAGTAACTACTCATACTCATGATACTAGGTACTATACTAAGGATCAAACTGATGCTAACATAAAAGTAGTAGCAGATGACCTTGCTAACAATTACTATAATAAATCCCAAGTAGATAGTAAATTTACTTCTGTATATATTTTCAAAGGATCTGTAGATACGATTGGAGATTTGCCTACTGAAGGTAATGTTATTGGTGATGTGTGGAATGTTCGTAAGAATGATACTAACTATGCATGGACAAGTGAAGGTTGGGATGCATTAGGTGGTACTGCTGAATTAGCATCATTGACAGCTAATGGTTTGATGTCCAAGGAAGACTTTGCAAAGTTACAAGGTATTGAAGCAGGTGCACAAGTTAATAAGATTGAGACTATTACTAAAAGGGTACTTTTGAATGCTGTAAATAAGAATGTAACTATACCAGAGGATATTAAGATCTCAGATACTGAACCTACTGAGGAAGAGATCATGTGGTTAGATCCTAGTGAAAACTATGATTTTACATTTGATGGTTATAGTCAAGCACAAGCAGATGCACGATTTGTACAGAAAGAAGAAGGTAAAGGTCTTTCAACAAATGATTATACGAATGCAGATAAAACTAAAGTAACAAACTTAACTGATTATGTTACTGGTGGTACTGGTGCTGTTACAGATGCTAATGCAGCTACTATTACTTTATCTAAGAAGAATCCAGTGAATGGTTCTGCAAGTACTGATACAGTAGTAATCAACAAAGCCACTACTACTACTGCGGGTGTAATGTCTGCTGCTGATAAGACTAAGCTTGATGGGTTGAGTAATTACGATGATTCTACAATTACTCAGGACATTACCAACATAAAAGCAAACAAACTTGAGACAATTGAAGTAACTGGTACAGGTAATGTAATTACTACAGTTACTAAGAATGGTACAAAAATAGCTTTTGCTAAAGGTATCACAGCAATGACACAAGATACTAGTGATGCTAGATATGTGAAAAAGACTGGTGATACCATGAGTGGCAGATTAAACATAAAAACGCCAGCAAGTACAGGCTTTACTTTACGTTTAGCTAAAGAAACTAGTGATACTCCAGAAAATGATGAAATATTTGTTCGTATGGATATTGATGATAACAATAAAGGTTCATTTGGTTATCACAATACTCACGGTACAAGTATGTACAATTATGGATCCTCTAGTAGATTTCACATTGCAAATGATGGAGAATTAAAATACTTAACAAATGGTGTAGACGGAAAAGTATGGCATGCTGGTAATGATGGTTCAGGTAGTGGTTTGGATGCTGATTTGCTAGATGGTTATCATGCTGGATATAAAAATGGTGATCTTGCATTATATATTAATCTTCCAAAAATAACTGATTTAATAAGTCAGGGTTTATTAAGATCAGATTATGAGACAGTTGGCTATCCGACAGAGGATTTTTTGATTGCATTATGTAAATGGGCAATAAACAATTATACGGATGAAACTTCCCATGTATTGCTACAAGGAGAGATTACTCCTGCTGTCTCGGGGTGGTGTGTTTTGAATCTTTATGCTAATGATGGAAAAGATAACGCAACAGGATTACCAAAATATTGTTCAGGTCAAGTAAACTTAATTAATAAAAGCTCCATATTATTTGGTTCTTATAATGGAACCTGGTATTATAAAACATTAGTAGATACTTCTAATCTAGAAGATACTCTAGCATACTGGTATGAAAACAATGAGAATGCTTCATCCACAACGTGTTTGACAGGTGGTAATAGAAATGTAATTGAATCATTAAGAAGTAAGTTTAAGAGATGTATTGCTAAACCCTATGGAGATGATGCTGCATTGATTAGTTACTTAAACGAAACAGATAGTAATAAATGGCCTGATGGTACAGGTGCTACTTACGAAACCGTTAGAAAGGAGAGTTTAATGGTACATTTCCCTAAATACTATCACAAAACTATAGAAAGAAGCCCAGGTATTTGGAGAACATACATATCAGAACAACAAATTGATAATGACTACATTGAGGAACCAGAATTATTATTAGGTACATTTGAAGGAATAATTTCAGATGAAAATGGAGGAGCGTTGACTAGTACTGGGTCTTCTATATCAACAGCATCTAAAACTATAGCACAGTTCGTTGCAGCAGCAAAGGTAAATGGTTCAATGTATGGCATTGGTGATTATAGGTCTCATGCTACTATAGCTAGAATGTTTTGTGCTTACTATAAGACTACTAATATTAGTACAAGCAATAGTGCTATTCCTTGTTCAGGAGGTACTAAGAGATATAACTACGGTTGGACTGGTGGAACAAAGGCTTTAGGTAATAGAGATGGGAAAGCAGCTGTAAATAATGATGCTGGATATTACTCAACTAACTTCTTAGGACTTGAAGACTGCTATTACAGTAAGTGGGAGTTTGTACAAGGAATAAACATTTTGAAAGGTAAATACGTTGTATATGACGGAGGTTCATTCCCAGATAAGGATGTAGCAGAGCTTGAAGCAGCAGGTGCTACTAATATCAGAGTTGTAGTGTATGAACCTAATCCAGCTGCAACTGATGGATATCATGGATGGACTAAAGCCGTAGCTCAAGGCAAATATGGTGATGTAGTTCCTACAGCACATGGTGGATCTGAAACTACTTACTATTCCGATTATAGCTGGTTTAATCCAACAGGAAATAGAATCTTTCTACGGTCGGGTGGTTCGGATGATGGTTCTCGGTGCGGGGTCTTCGTGGCTGATGCTTCTGTTGCGTCCTCGGTTTCATGGGCGGGTGTCGGTGCAAGATTAGCCTTTTATGGTAAGATCGTTGTAGTTGATTCAGATACATTTAAGAAAATGCAGGCATAGTCCTGAGTAATACAGATAATTAAATATTAATAACAAGGGCGGGATCTAAAAGAATTACTATGAGATGACTTTATAGTAAGACTGCTGTCACATTATTTCATACTTGAAAAAACAGTCAGGTAATTCAGATAATGGTTCTCAATGCAGAGTCTTCATAGCTAATGCTAATGATGCATCCTCGAATTCATAGACGAATATCAGTGAAATTTTGGAACTAACAGATACTTTCAGATACTTACAAAAATGTTTGTTGAACTTAGATCAGCCTTACCTCTAGGTAAAAGATAACAGGTGCTTTGAAGAGACCCTAGTAGTATTGGGCGAACGGGTCTTACCACCAAAATAGCTTATGAAAAGAATAGGCAATTTATTTAACAGGATAATATCATATGAAAATCTGGTCCGGGCCGACAAAAAGGCAAGATTAGGTAAAACTAAAAGATACGGCGTTAAGAAATTTGACAGGAATCCATATGAAAATCTGGTCCGGTTACAAAAGGCATTAATAGAAGATACGTATCGTACTTCGGAATATTGCGTATATACAATCATCGCCGATCGTGGTAATAAAGAAAGAGAGATATATAGGCTACCGTATTATCCAAACAGAATAGTCCATCATGCTATAATGAATGTTATAGAACCTTACCTTGTTAGTAGATTTACTGCAGATATCTTTAACTGTTTAAAAGGAAGAGGTATCCATTATGGAGTAAAGAGATTGAAAAGAGATTTAAAAGCTGATAAAGAAGGCACAAAATATTGTTTAAAATTAGATATTAAAAAGTTCTTTCCTTCTATAGATCAAGATGTGTTATACTCACAGTTTGAAAAGGTATTTAAGGATAAGAAACTATTAAGATTATTACATCATGTAGTTTATTCTACACCAAAAGGTTTACCAATTGGAAATTATATATCTCAATTTGCAGCAAATTTGAATTTGGCTTGGTTCGATAGGTGGATTAAACAAGTATTAAAAATAAAATATTATTACAGATATTGTGATGACATTGTTATATTACACCCAGATAAAGATTACTTAAGATATTGCTTACAA
>ONZY01002056.1_pt1 | contig 12433 bp, 9 predicted proteins | sample 1671451 | NCBI WGS metagenome assembly ONZY01 (sample SAMN06348158, study PRJEB24527) | human gut metagenome | biome: human gut; feature: ankylosing spondylitis patient; material: feces | host: Homo sapiens | place: China | collected 2015-10 | reverse complement strand
TTACTACGGCCGTTATTCGTGGAGCAGCTGCGCAAGGATATAGTTCCGGACAGGCAATGGAGATCATGGAGCAGATTGCCCGTGACCATCTTCCCGATAATATCGGTCTTGAATGGAGTGGCCTTTCTTATCAGGAGAAGCAGGCGGGAGGTCAGACAGGTATGGTGATGGCATTGGTATTCCTGTTCGTTTTCCTTTTCCTTGCTGCTCAATACGAAAGTTGGACAGTGCCTATTGCCGTGTTGCTCTCTTTACCTGTTGCCGCTTTGGGAGCCTATTTAGGAGTCTGGGTTTGCGGATTGGAGAACGATGTCTATTTCCAGATTGGTCTGGTAATGCTGGTGGGACTTGCCGCTAAGAACGCGATTTTGATTGTAGAGTTTGCAAAAGTACAGGTAGATAAAGGTGAAGACTTGGTGCAGTCGGCTATCTATGCAGCCAAATTGCGTTTCCGTCCGATTCTGATGACTTCTCTCGCATTCGTACTCGGTATGCTTCCGATGGTATTGGCAAGCGGTCCGGGGTCGGCAAGCCGGCAGGCAATCGGTACAGGTGTATTTTTCGGAATGATATTTGCCATTGTATTCGGTATCATTCTTGTGCCGTTCTTCTTTGTGATGGTGTATAAAACAAAGTCGAAAATTTTAAAACATAAGAAATAATGAAACGAAAGAAACTATATATTGCTATCCTGTTACTTGCCGGGGTCTTGACTTCCTGCAAGGTAGGGAAAAGCTATGTCCGCCCTGATCTTCATTTGCCCGACAGCTTGGAAAGAGCGCAAGACTCGATCAGCTTCGGCGATCAGGACTGGAGGGATATTTATACGGATGCTACCTTGAGAAGCCTGATAGAACGTGCACTGGATCACAACAAGGATATGTTGATTGCCGCTGCCCGTGTGAAAGAAATGGCAGCACAGAAACGTATTTCCACCGCTGCGTTACTTCCGGATATCAAAGGAAAAGTAACGGCAGAACGTGAACTCGAAAATCATGGAGGAGATGCTTTCAAGAGATCAGAGACCTTTGAAGCACAATTTCTCGTTTCATGGGAACTTGATCTTTGGGGAAATCTGCGTTGGGCACGTTCGGCCAGTATTGCCGAGTATCTGCAATCTATCGAGGCGCAACGCGCATTGCGGATGACGATTGTTGCTGAAGTGGCACAGGCTTACTATGAATTGGTTGCTTTAGATACAGAACTGGACATTGTAAAGCAAACATTGAAAGCCCGTGAAGAAGGAGTACGTTTGGCACGTATCCGGTTTGCCGGCGGATTGACTTCCGAGACTTCTTATCGACAGGCGCAGGTGGAGTTGGCACGTACGGCAACTTTGGTTCCTGACCTCGAACGTAAAATCTCCCTGAAAGAAAACGATATTGCCTATCTTGCGGGTGAATATCCTAATAAGATAGCCCGTTCCCGTTTGCTTCAGGAGTTTAACTCTCCGGAAACACTTCCTGTAGGGTTGCCGTCTACTTTGTTGGAACGCCGTCCCGACATTCGTCAGGCAGAGCAGAAATTGATTGCTGCCAATGCGAAAGTGGGAGTGGCTTATACAAATATGTTCCCGCGTCTTGCCCTGACAGGTGGTTTCGGTAGTGAAAGTACTTCTTTGTCGGAACTTTTGAAATCTCCTTATGCAGTGATGGAAGGAGCTTTGCTGACTCCGATCTTTGGCTGGGGAAAGAACCGTGCGGCATTGAAAGCAAAAAAGGCAGCTTATGAGGCTGAAGTACATAGTTATGAAAAAGCCGTACTGGAAGCTTTCAAGGAAACACGCAATGCGATTGTCAACTTCAACAAGATCAAGGAAGTGTACGAACTTCGTGCCAATCTGGAACGTTCGGCCAAGAGCTACATGGACCTGGCACAACTGCAATACATCAATGGAGTCATTAATTATCTGGATGTATTGGATGCCCAACGTGGATATTTTGATGCACAGATTGGGTTGAGTAATGCTATCCGTGACGAGTTGATTGCGGTAGTTCAACTCTATAAGGCTCTTGGTGGAGGCTGGGAACAAAATCCCTAGAATTATCATATCGATTCACTCATTGAAGAAAACGTAAAGGCTATCTCCCGCACCGGGAGGTAGCCTTAATTTTTCTTTCTTCTTCCTTTTGTCTTAAAAACAACAACAGAAGAATTTTCATAATTCGGAAAAAAGTGCGAAATTTGCAACGCTTTTCAAGTTTGACAAGAAACTTACTAACACCTTTAAATAAAAAATTAAAGAAAATGACTAAAAGTGCATTGCAAATCGCAAGGGCTGCTTACCAGCCCAAACTTCCGAAAGCATTGGCATCAGGAGCTGTTAAGGCTGTAGCAGGTGCTGCTACTCAATCTGTAGCCGATCAGGAAGCTATCAAAGCATTATTCCCGAACACGTATGGAATGCCGTTGATTACATTCGAAGCTGGTGAAGCTGTTGCTCTTCCCGCTATGAACGTAGGTGTAATTCTTTCCGGTGGTCAGGCTCCGGGCGGACACAATGTAATCTCCGGTTTGTTCGACGGTATCAAGAAATTGAACCCGGAAAACAAATTATATGGTTTTATTCTGGGTCCTGGTGGTCTGGTAGATCACAACTATATGGAACTGACTGCTGATATTATCGACGAATACCGTAACACAGGTGGTTTCGATATCATCGGTTCCGGACGTACGAAGCTGGAAGCAGAAAGCCAGTTCGAAAAGGGATATGAAATCATCAAAGAACTTGGCATCAAAGCATTGGTTATCATCGGTGGTGACGACTCTAACACAAATGCTTGTGTATTGGCTGAATACTATGCAGCTAAGAACTACGGTGTACAGGTAATCGGTTGCCCGAAAACAATCGACGGTGACTTGAAGAACGATATGATTGAAACTTCTTTCGGTTTCGATACAGCATGTAAGACTTATGCAGAAGTAATCGGTAACATCCAACGTGACTGTAACTCTGCACGTAAATACTGGCACTTCATCAAATTGATGGGTCGTTCGGCTTCTCACATCGCACTGGAATGTGCTTTGCAGGTACAGCCTAACGTGTGTATCGTTTCTGAAGAAGTAGAAGCTAAAGATATGTCTTTGGACGATGTAGTGACTTACATCGCTAAAGTGGTAGCTGACCGTGCTGCACAGGGAAACAACTTCGGTACTGTATTGATTCCGGAAGGATTGGTAGAATTCATTCCTGCCATGAAACGCCTGATTGCTGAATTGAACGACTTCCTGGCTGCTAATGCTGAAGAATTCGGTCAGATTAAGAAATCTCACCAACGTGATTATATCATCCGCAAACTTTCTCCGGAAAACTCTGCTATTTATGCTAGTCTGCCGGAAGGTGTTGCCCGTCAGTTGACTTTGGATCGTGACCCGCACGGAAACGTTCAGGTTTCATTGATCGAAACTGAAAAACTGTTGTCTGAAATGGTAGCTACTAAGTTGGCTGCATGGAAAGAAGAAGGCAAGTATGTTGGTAAATTTGCTTCTCAACACCACTTCTTCGGTTATGAAGGACGTTGTGCTGCTCCGTCAAACTTTGACGCTGACTATTGCTACTCTCTGGGTTACACAGCTTCTATGTTGATTGCTAACGGTAAGACTGGTTATATGTCTTCTGTACGCAACACAACTGCTCCTGCTGCAGAATGGATTGCTGGTGGTGTGCCTATCACTATGATGATGAATATGGAACGTCGCCACGGTGAAATGAAACCGGTTATCCAGAAAGCATTGGTGAAACTGGATGGTGCTCCTTTCAAGGCATTTGCTGCGCAACGTGATCGTTGGGCTATCGAAACGGATTATGTATATCCGGGTCCGATCCAGTACTTCGGTCCTACAGAAGTTTGCGACCAGGCAACTAAGACTTTGCAACTGGAACAAGCTAAATAAATACACTTCAAAGTAGTTGTTAATACAACAGCTGCAATGAAGGGTTCTTTCAGGCACGGATTACGCGGATTAATACGGTTTTTAGTTATTTCTTATAACCCTGTATTCCGTGTAATCCGTGCCTATCTCTAAAAACATTGATCGTTTAAAGTAAATGCCGCAACGCAACAACCCGATGTCTGCCGTACAGAAGAAAAGAACTGTTTCCACTACCAAGAAAAAGGGAACGACCTCTTCTTCCAAAACTTCCCGTACCTCAAAAAAGGAACAGATGAAGCATCGAACTGTGATGCCTGTCTGGATTCGTAACATTTTGGCAGTGGTGATTATCGGTTGTTTTTCCGTTGTATTCTACTATTTCTTTATCCGTCCTTATGCTTATCGATGGAAACCTTGTCATGGTTTAAAGGAATACGGAGTTTGTATCCCTGACGGATATGATATTCATGGTATTGACATTTCTCACTATCAGGGAAAGATTGACTGGAAGAAGCTGTTGCAGAATAAAGAGACGGCTACTCCTTTGCATTTTGTCTTTATGAAGGCAACAGAAGGAGGAGATCATAACGACACAACCTTTGAGGCGAACTTCGCCAATGCCCGTAACCATGGATTTATCCGTGGTGCTTATCATTTTTATATTCCTGGTACGGATGCTTTGAAACAGGCGGACTTCTTTATTCGCACGGTGAAACTGGATACGGGTGATTTACCTCCCGTACTTGATGTGGAAGTGACCGGGCGGAAGGAAAAAAAGGAATTGCAGCAAGGCATTAAACGCTGGCTGGACCGGGTGGAATCTCATTATGGAGTGAAACCTATTCTTTATACTTCTTATAAATTTAAAACCCGTTATCTGGACGATTCCATCTTCAATACATACCCTTACTGGATTGCCCATTATTATGTTGACTCTGTAAAGTATCAGGGGAAATGGGACTTTTGGCAACATACTGATGTGGGAAGTGTTCCCGGCATCAAAGAAGACGTAGACTTGAACGTGTTCAATGGCTCGTTAGAGGAACTTAAAAAGCTGACAATTAAGTAACAGGTATTTCTTTTCCCAACAACTTATCTCTTCTCTCATTTGTTATAATCGTATTATTACTAAAAAAGATACGATTATGAACTTTGATATAGCTATTATTGGTGGTGGTCCTGCCGGGTACACAGCTGCCGAACGGGCAGGGGCCAACGGATTAAAAGCCGTTCTTTTTGAGAAAAAGGCAATGGGTGGAGTGTGTCTCAATGAGGGGTGTATTCCTACTAAAACTTTGTTATATTCTGCTAAAATACTGGATAGCATCAAAAGTGCTTCCAAATATGGCGTTTCTACCGAATCTCCTTCGTTCGATTTATCCAAGATTATGAGCCGCAAAGACAAAACAGTGAAAATGTTGACGGGTGGCGTGAAGATGACTGTGAATTCTTACGGAGTGACGATCGTGGAGAAAGAAGCTTTTATAGAAGGAGAGAAAGAGGGGATGATCCGCATCACCTGTGATGGAGAAACCTATTCCGTGAAATACTTGCTGGTATGTACCGGCTCCGATACAGTGATTCCTCCCATACCGGGATTGTCGGGAGTCAGTTATTGGACTTCCAAGGAGGCGTTGGAGATAAAAGAACTTCCCAAGACGCTGGTTATTATTGGCGGTGGAGTGATCGGGATGGAATTTGCTTCTTTCTTCAACAGTATGGGAGTAAAGGTGCATGTGGTAGAAATGATGCCGGAGATTTTGGGAGCGATGGATAAGGAAACGAGCGGTATGCTTCGCGCCGAATATGCCAAACGGGGAGTCACTTTCTATTTGAATACGAAAGTAGTGGAAGTGAACGCTCATGGAGTCGTGATAGAAAAAGAAGGAAAAGTTTCCACTATTGAAGCGGAGAAAATCTTGCTTAGTGTAGGCCGTAAGGCAAATTTATCCAGAGTGGGGCTGGACAAGCTGAATATAGAATTGCATCGGAATGGGGTCAAAGTAGATGAACATCTGTTGACTTCGCATCCCCGCGTATATGCTTGTGGGGATATTACAGGTTATTCTTTATTGGCACATACCGCTATTCGTGAAGCGGAAGTCGCTATCAATCATATCTTGGGAGTGGAAGACCGGATGAATTACGATTGTGTTCCGGGAGTTGTTTATACCAATCCCGAAGTGGCAGGAGTGGGAAAGACAGAAGAAGAATTGATAAAATCAGGACTTTCTTACCGTGTATCCAAATTACCGATGGCTTATTCCGGCCGGTTTGTAGCCGAGAATGAACAGGGAAACGGCCTTTGTAAGTTGATTCAGGATGAAGAAGGGAAGATCATCGGTTGCCACATATTGGGAAATCCGGCGTCGGAACTCATAGTGATCGCAGGTATTGCTATTCAGAGAGGCTATACGGTGGAAGAATTTCAGAAGACTGTATTCCCGCATCCTACGGTCGGAGAGATTTATCACGAGATTATGTTTTAACTCTTATTCTGTCTGACCTATGATTCGATGTATCTATAGTCCGTTTACTGATATTTACTTTCACTTGGCTGCAGAAGAATATCTGTTGAAGCAGGGAAATGAAGACATTTTCATGCTTTGGCAGGACACTCCTTCTGTGGTAATAGGGAAGCATCAGCGGTTACGGTCGGAAGTCGATCAGGAATGGGCGGAACGGGAGCAGGTACATATTGCCCGTCGTTTTTCCGGTGGGGGAGCAGTGTACCATGATTTGGGCAATGTCAATCTGACTTTTATAGAAACGACTCCCCGCTTGCCGGAGTTTGTCACGTATTTGCAGCGGACGTTGGATTTCCTGAACTCTATGGGACTGATGGCAACAGGAGGCGAACGATTGGGGATTTATCTGAATGGATTGAAAATATCAGGAAGTGCGCAATGCCTGTACAAGGATCGGGTATTGTATCATTGCACGCTATTGTATGATACGGACCTTACAGCGTTGCATCAAGCATTGAATCCGGAACCGATGGTCGATGATGAAACGTTATCGTCTGTATACGCTGTTCCTTCCGTTCGGAGTGAGGTTACTAATATTCGCAGGCATTTGTCGGCGGGGACTGTCACTGATTTTAAAGAAAAGGCTTTTCAGTATTTCAGTAAGTCGCAATCCGTCAGTGCTTTCACCAGGGAGGAGATAGAAGCCATCAATCAGCTCCGGGAAGAGAAATATATTCAGAAAGAGTGGATATATAGCCGTTGATGCTTGGTTGTGCCGATTGGCATCCGGTTAAAATTTACTTAACTTAAAACTTTCTATTTCAGCCCATTGTTGTAATATATCTAAGGTTGAATAATAAAATTACTGTCTATGTCAAAATTCGAAATAAAAATGCCTAAGTTGGGCGAGAGTATAACCGAAGGGACCATTGTCTCTTGGTCTGTAAAGGTGGGTGACATGATTCAGGAAGACGATGTGCTTTTTGAAGTGAATACTGCTAAAGTAAGTGCAGAAATCCCTTCTCCCGTAGCGGGAAAAGTGGTGGAGATTTTATATAAGGAAGGTGACACGGTAGCTGTAGGAACAGTTGTCGCCATTATTGATTTGGATGGCGAAGAATCATCCGGTACGGAGCCGGCAAGCGAAGGTGCCACAAACGAAGGAGCTGATGCCAGTCAGGTTGCCGCTGATGTTTCCGGAACATCACAATCAGCAGCAGACATTGCTAAGAGTCAATCAGTGAATACTGCATCAACCTCCGTTGATACATCCAAACCCGTTGCTGTTGAGGAAGAACGTTGGTATTCTCCTGTTGTGATTCAGTTGGCGCGGGAGGCTAAGATTCCGAAAGAAGAGTTGGATGCTATACAAGGTACGGGTTATGAAGGGCGATTGAGTAAGAAAGATATAAAAGACTATATTGAAAAGAAGAAAAGAGGAGATATGGCTGAACAGAAGCCAGCCTCTGCCGTTGCTGCTCCGGCTGCAAGCAAACCATCGGTGGCTGTTGCTCCCGAACCGATAACTCCGAAAACGTCTCCGGCTGCATCTGTCCCTGCTGCACAGTCGGCTGCTACTTCATCCAAATCGTCTGCTCCTGTTGCCATGCCTGGAGTTGAAGTGAAAGAGATGGATCGTGTCCGCCGGATTATTGCCGACCACATGGTTATGTCTAAGAAAGTATCTCCTCATGTAACCAATGTGGTAGAAGTAGACGTCACCAAACTGGTGCGTTGGCGTGAAAAGAACAAAGATGCTTTCTTCCGTCGCGAAGGAGTGAAGTTGACTTATATGCCTGTGATAACCGAGGCCGTAGCGAAAGCATTGGCAGCCTATCCTCAAGTGAATGTGTCAGTAGACGGATATAATATCCTCTTTAAGAAACATATCAATGTAGGTATTGCCGTCTCTCTGAATGATGGAAATCTGATTGTGCCTGTGGTGCATGACGCCGATCGTTTGAATCTGAACGGCCTGGCAGTTGCCATTGACTCTTTAGCCCTGAAAGCAAGGGATAATAAATTAATGCCGGAAGATATTGATGGCGGTACATTTACCATTACCAATTTCGGAACGTTCAAGAGCCTGTTCGGTACACCGATTATTAATCAGCCGCAGGTTGCTATTTTGGGAGTAGGATATATTGAAAAGAAACCTGCTGTGATAGAAACACCGGAAGGCGATACGATTGCCATCCGCCATAAAATGTATCTGTCTTTGTCTTACGACCATCGGGTATTAGACGGAATGTTGGGAGGTAACTTCCTCCACTTTATAGCCGACTACCTCGAAAACTGGCAAGGCTGATAACTGATTGTTTCACTCATTAAGAACTTCATTCACTATGAAAAAGAAATATGATATAAAAACAACAGATGTAGAAACCCTGAAAAAGTGGTATCATCTGATGACATTGGGGCGTGCTTTGGATGAAAAAGCACCGTCATACCTGCTACAATCTTTGGGTTGGTCTTATCATGCTCCTTACGCGGGGCATGATGGTATTCAGCTTGCCATCGGTCAGGTATTCACTTTGGGCGAAGACTTTCTGTTTCCTTACTACCGCGATATGCTGACTGTACTTTCTGCCGGAATGACTCCGGAAGAAATCATCCTGAATGGTATCTCGAAAGCGACAGACCCGGGTAGCGGCGGACGTCACATGTCGAACCATTTCGCCAAACCGGAATGGCACATCGAAAACATTTCTTCCGCTACGGGAACGCATGACCTTCATGCGGCAGGTGTGGCACGGGCAATGGTATATTATGGACATAAAGGAGTCGCCATCACTTCTCACGGAGAATCTGCCACTTCCGAAGGATTTGTATATGAGGCTATCAATGGCGCCAGCCTTGAACGTCTTCCTGTCATTTTTGTGATACAGGACAACGGATATGGTATCTCTGTCCCTAAATCGGAACAGACAGCCAACCGCAAAGTTGCGGAAAACTTCTCCGGTTTCAAGAACCTGAAGATCATCTATTGCAATGGAAAAGATGTGTTCGACTCGATGAATGCCATGACCGAAGCTCACGAATATGCAAGGGAAACCCGTAATCCGGTGATTGTGCAGGCCAACTGTGTTCGTATCGGTTCCCATTCCAACTCGGATAAACATACCCTGTACCGGGATGAGAACGAACTGGAATACGTAAAAGATGCCGATCCGCTAATGAAATTCCGCCGGATGTTGTTGCGTTACAAACGCCTGACGGAGGAAGAGTTGCAACAGATCGAAGCTGACGCAAAGAAAGAACTGTCGGCTGCCAACCGAAAAGCGTTGGCTGCTCCCGATCCTGATCCTAAGAGTATCTACGATTTTGTGATGCCCGAACCTTATCAACCCCAGAAGTACAAAGAAGGTACTCATGAAGCAGAGGGTGAAAAGACCTTCCTGGTAAATGCCATTAACGAGACATTGAAAGCCGAATTCCGCTACAATCCCGATACGTTTATCTGGGGACAGGACATAGCAAACAGAGAGAAAGGCGGTGTGTTTAATGTCACCAAAGGGATGCAGCAGGAATTCGGCGAAGCCCGTGTGTTCAGTGCGCCGATTGCCGAAGATTATATTGTAGGCACCGCTAACGGAATGAGCCGCTTTGATCCTAAAATCCATGTCGTGATAGAGGGAGCGGAGTTTGCTGATTACTTCTGGCCTGCCGTAGAACAATATGTAGAATGTACGCATGAGTATTGGCGCAGCAATGGTAAGTTTGCCCCGAATATAACGCTGCGGTTGGCTTCCGGAGGTTATATCGGTGGAGGGCTGTATCACTCTCAAAATATAGAAGGAGCTTTGACTACATTGCCGGGAGCACGAATTGTCTGCCCTTCTTTTGCCGATGATGCAGCCGGATTGTTACGTACTAGTATGCGCTCTAAGGGATTTACTTTGTTTCTTGAACCGAAAGCATTGTATAATTCGGTAGAAGCCGCCACTGTGGTGCCGGAAGACTTTGAAGTACCTTTCGGAAAAGCACGTATCCGCCGTGAGGGTACGGATTTGAGTATTATCACATACGGAAATACGACCCATTTCTGTCTGCATGCTGCCGAACGATTGGAGAAAGAGGGTGGTTGGAAAGTAGAAGTGATCGATATTCGTTCTCTGATTCCGCTGGATAAAGAGGCTATATTTGAATCGGTCAAGAAGACCAGCAAAGCATTGGTTGTACATGAAGATAAAGTATTCTCCGGTTTCGGTGCGGAGCTTGCAGCAATGATTGGTGAGGAAATGTTCCGTTATCTCGACGGACCGGTGCAGCGTGTCGGTTCTACGTTTACTCCCGTCGGTTTCAATCCGATACTGGAAAAAGAAATTTTGCCGGACGAAGCTAAGATATACGAAGCTGCACGGAAATTATTGGAATATTAAAAGAGAAGAATTATGAAAAACAAACATTTCAGGTTTCGAAATAGAGAACCGCCCGCAAGATATATAGATGCAAGGCGTAGCATATATAGATGCAACACGTTGGATATATAGATGCTACACACAGGATATATAGATGCTACACGACAGATATATATACTCAGTCAACAGGATATACTTACTAAGAACATTTCACTATGGAACAGACACTTACCCCTACCTTATACACTTGTAGATATTGCTTGAAGGAACTTCCCGCCGAAGCCTTCTACATAGACAAACGTACCCGGAAACCGGAAAGTCGCTGCAAAGCATGCCGCAGCGCCGCCTATAGAAAACGCTACGTAGATTCGCGCTTTGTGAACATCGCTTCACACACTCCCCTCCTAATCACCGACATACAAGATCAGAAGCGGCGTATGACCCTCATTCTGCATGCCCTCCAAGTGGTGAAAGAGAGCGTAATCCGCAAACGAAGAAAACTCATCGAAGCTGACCTTCACCAAGAATCATTAATTATTAATCATTAATAACCACCACCATGTCCAGAATCAAAAAACGGGGACTCGATTATTTCCCCGTCGACATCGGCTTCATGAACGACCGCCTCGTGCGCCGTATCATGAAGCGCGAAGGCGAAGGTGCCCTCGCCACCTTAATGTGCGCCTTCTCCTGCATCTACGGCGGCGAAGGCTACTATGTCCATGCCGACGACCTCTTCTACGACGACCTCTCCGCCAACCTCTACAATCAGTCGGCCGCCGATGTGAAACGCATCCTCGGCCTCGCCATTGAGTATGGTATCTTCCATCCCGGTATTTTCAGACAATACGGTGTGCTCACCAGCGGAGAAATACAAAGCCAATACCTCTTCAGCACCAAACGCCGCAAGTCCAGCGTTATAGACGAGCGATTCCGTATCAGCAACGGAAGAAAGGAAGAGCCAAAGGAAGTGACTCCAGAAAAGACAGAAGAAGAAACCAAGGGAGAGCTCGAAGCTGTTACAACTGAATGCCAACACATTACTGCCGGCAAAAAAGAAATAGCTTCTTCCGAAAAGAATGAAATGGAAGAAAATAATGTAACATTTAAGTTCCAAAATGAAACATCCGGTACACATAGCATAGCACAGAATAGCATAGCACAGCAAAGCATAGCACAGCGGAGCATAGAATACCCCCTCCTCAATAGTTCCCCCTCGGGGAGAACTCAGGACGCGGACCGGGAGTCCGCGGAGGGGGATGGAGAGGAGGAGAATTTTCTTTCTTCACCTGCGACTCCTGCTTCACTTGCAGCCTTTGCTACTTTTGCAGCCCCTGCTGCTTTTGTGGTTCCTGTTTCACCTGCGGTTCCTGTGTCATCGGTAGTTCACGCCTCCTCGGCAGTCCCGCCGTCAGTGCCTCCTGCTTCCTCGGTAGCCCCTTTGCGCCATCCCCGCAAGGAGTGGACAGATGAGGATATTTGCCGGATGCAACCGCCCTCGGATGGGGTGAACCGCAATCTTGACGGGTTGCTCTTCAATCTCCGCCAGTTACGGATCTCCCCTCCGGAACAACGCGCCATTATCCTCAAAAGCAACTTCGGCGCCATCGGCCATCCCATGTGGAAAGGCTTCTCGACGATACGCGAAAGCTGTGGGAAGATTCGTCAGCCGGGAAGGTTTTTGCTGAGTTTATGCAATAAAACAGGTGTTCACGAGGAGTAAATGATACA
>ONZY01002050.1_pt1 | contig 12451 bp, 7 predicted proteins | sample 1671451 | NCBI WGS metagenome assembly ONZY01 (sample SAMN06348158, study PRJEB24527) | human gut metagenome | biome: human gut; feature: ankylosing spondylitis patient; material: feces | host: Homo sapiens | place: China | collected 2015-10 | reverse complement strand
TGCCGGCAGCCAGGAAGTCGATGCCCAGAGCGGTGATCTTTGCGCACTCCTCGGGATCAGCAATCTCGCCAGCGCCTACAACGCCGTCCTCAACGCCGCCGATGGAGCCGACCTCGGCCTCGATGCTCATACCATGAGCGTGTGCCAGAGCAACCAGCTCCTTGGTCTTTTCCACGTTCTCCTCGATGGAGTAGTGGCTGCCATCGAACATGATGGAGGAGAAGCCGGCCTCAACGCAGGCCTTGCAGCCCTCGTAGGTGCCGTGGTCCAGATGCAGAGCAACGGGAACAGTGATGCCCATGGAATCGACCATGGCGCTGACCATGGCGGCAACGGTCTTGAAACCGGTCATGTACTTACCAGCACCCTCGGAAACGCCCAGAATGACGGGGCTCTTCATTTCCTCGCAGGCGGTCAGGACTGCCTTGGTCCACTCCAGATTATTGATGTTGAACTGCGGCACACCGTAGTGGCCATCGCGTGCCTTGAGCAGCATTTCGGTTGCATTTACCAACATTATTCATTACCTCCAAAAATTATCGGGGTTCCGGCTCTGCCACACACCGCATTGTGCATGGTTTAACGAGCCCACATGGTTAGTATACCCCAAACTGCGCCTAAAATCAATCCGGACAGGCGCTTTTTCTTGCGCAGAGCTGCTGCGGAACGGGCACGGCACAAAGCGGCTGATGCGGCTGCGGCAGAAATACTCTGCGCTTGGCGACAAAAATCCATATACAATGCAACATCTGCCTTGCGCGGAAGCGGCACGGGTTTTCAACATATTTTAACATTCGTCAAAATGATGTTGGAGGAAATTGCAAAAGTGGACAATTTCCGGTTCAAAAAATTGTCATAATTCCAACTTGAATTTTACAAATTGTAAGGCTTTTGCCAGGATATGGGGGAACCTGCTGTTGAAAACCCGGTGGAAACTGTTTAATTCCACCCGAAAAACAGGCGCTGCGGCTGAACTTTTACACACTTTCCACTGAGTTTTCAACTTGTGGAAAAATCACAGGCTGTTTACGGAATGTATAGACACATTTTGTGGAAAACTTTTTGCTTTGGCAAAACAGCGGAAATGCGCCGTGCTGCCCGGGCAGCGGGCAAAACATTTTTACAGCTGCCCTGTCCGGCGGGGAAGTTGCGTTTTACTGAAAAAATTTCAGGCGTCAGAAAATAAAATCCCAGCAATTTGTGGCGAAGCCGGGCGAGATATGGTATACTTTATCTTGGATTATCATAAACAAAATAAAACGTTCCGGTGCGGCGCAGCCCGCCCGGAACGGAAGGAGCATAAAAAGATGGAAGAACGTAACCAGCCGCGCCGTCCGCGCCGCGATGCAGAGCAGCCGCAGCAGAAAAGTGAGAGCCTGATCTACGGCAAAAACCCGGTGACCGAGCTGCTCAAGAGCGGCTCCGGTGTGGACACCGTGCTCATTGCCGAGGGGATGGCCCCGGCAGTGGCGGCATACTATACGGCACTGGCCAAGGAGGCCGGAGCAACGGTCAAACGGGTGCACCCTAACAAGCTGCGCCTGATGACCGGCACCGAGAGCCATCAGGGCGTGGCGGCCTTTGCCAGCGAGATCGAGTACGCGACCGTGGAGGATCTGTTGGCCGCAGCCAAGGCCAAGGGCGAGCCGCCCTTTCTTGTGCTGAGCGATGGCATTGAGGACCCCCACAATCTGGGCGCAGTCATGCGCAGCGCACTGCTGTGCGGTGCCCACGGCATCGTCATCCCCAAGCGGGGTGGTTCATCCGTTACCCCCACCGTCATCAAGTCCAGCGCAGGCGCTGCCGAGCGTCTGCCGGTGGCGCGCGTGGCCAACATCGGCGAGACCATCCGCCGCCTGAAGGAGCAGGGCGTGTTTGTCTACTGCGCCGACATGGACGGCGTGTCTCTGCGCAAGAATAACCTGACAGGCCCCATCGCGCTGGTACTGGGCAGCGAGGGCAGCGGGGTATCCCAGCTGGTCAAGAAGCTGTGTGACGGCGTGGTGCGGCTGGATATGGCTGCACCCGGCACCGGCGTGGACAGCTATAACGTTTCGGTGGCGGCAGGCATTATCCTGTACGAGATCCAGTCGCAGCGCGCCGTAGAAGAATAAAACAAGCGGTAAACTCCATCCAGAACAGTGGGAGGGACAAGGATGCCGAACAATACAAATGAACGCAAGGGCAAGCAGGCGGGGGAGCTCTCGGCAGAGGAGCGTTTCCGCAACTTTTTCAGCACCAGTGTGATCGATCTGCCCGAGGAGATGACCCGCCGGGATGAGCCTGTCCCGGTGGAGGAAAAGCCCAAGGCCGGGCTGCTGGGCAAGCTGTTCAGCCACGACAAGGAAGAGACGCCCGCCCCGGCACAGCCTGTGCTGGAGATCCCCACCGGTGAAATCCTGCTGGGGGCAGATGCAAAGCCGGTACAGCCGGAGCAGGAGGACATGGCGCTGGAACTGCGTACCGCAGACCCTGTTCCGGCAATGCCGATGCAGCCCGCCAGTCCAGAGCCTGCCAAGGCAGTTCCGGCAGAGCCGGTGTCTGCACCCAAGGCGGCTGCTGCCGTGCAGCCGCAGCCGGAAAAGCCTGCACCCCAGCCGGTGCCGCAGCCTGTTGCAGCCCCCCAAAAGCAGCCTAAGGCGAAGAACGCCCCGGAGACGCTGCTGCCGCAGGAGGAACTGGAGCAGCGGGAGATGCAGCAGCTGAAGGATATGCTCAACGGCATGAGCGGCAAGGAAAAGCCTGCCCCGCAGCCCGCAAAGCCCGTACAGGCAGCGCCGCAGCCCAAGGTGCAGCCCGCGCCTGCACAGCCTGCGGCAGAGGCGGAGAAAGCCCCGGCAAAGGCTGCACAGAACGCCGCCGAGGAGCTGCCGCCGGTGGTGTTTGCCAGCGCTCCGGCAGACCCGGAAACGCTGCCGAAAAAGCCTGAAAAAAAGTCGATTTTCCAGATGTTCGGCACGGCAGAGGACGAAAAGCCCGCTGCCCGCAAGCCAGAAAAAGAGGATACTATGAGCCTGCCCCTGCTCCCGCTGGAGCAGGACGGCGCTCCTGCTGAGACGGCACCCGCACCGACAGCTGCCGCCCCTGCGGCTCCGGCACAGCCGGAGGACGCACCCGCAGCAGAAACTGTTGCCCCTGCCGAGGATACTGTGCCGGAATCCACCGCCGACAAGCTGCACCACATGGCTGCAGAACTGACCCTGCGGTGCGTGCTGGCGGGCATTCTGGCCGTAGTGCTGCTGCACTTTGGGCTGACAGCAGAGCGTCTGCTGCCGCCGCTTTCGGTGCTGGACCCGGACGCTGCCCCGGCGGCGTTCTATGCCGCCAATCTGCTGCTGTTTGCCGCCAGCCTGTTTGTGGGCTATCCGGTGCTGCGGGACGGTCTGACCGGTTTGCGCGGTCGTCCCAGTGCGGACACCATGCCCGCGCTGGCCGCCGTGGCAGCGCTGCTGCAGGCGGTGGTGGCCATGCTGAATGCCAACGCCTACCGCAGCACCGAGGGCATCGGTCTGCTGACCGGTATGGCTGCGCTGGGGCTGTTTCTGGCGCTGGTGGGCAGCCGGGTGATGCTGGCTGCCGTGCAGGGCAGCTATGCGCTGGCAGCAGAGGGCGGCGAACTGCGGGGCGCTTACCGCACCCGCGATAAAGACCTGATCCGCGCCCTCGCCCGGGATCTGGAGCAGAAGGACCCGTGGGTGCTGCTGAGCCGCCCGGTGCAGACCGCCAGCGATGACTTTGTGGAGCAGAGCCTCAGCGAGCGCGCCAGTGAGCGCCGCGCCCGGAAGGTGGCCTGTATCCTGCTGGCGGCGGCAGTGCTCAGCTGCGTAGCCTTCCTGCTGTTCGGCGGCGGGATCAACTGCGCCGTGGCTGCGGCGGCTGCCGTGCTGTGCATGGGCGCACCCCTTTCCTCGGTGCTGGTGCCCGGTCTGGCGGCGCTGCGGCTGCAAAGAGCTGCTGCCGCTGTGGGCGCTGTGGTGCCCGGCTGGGCGGCCATTGAGGAGCTGGGCGGCATCGACACCATTGAGCTGGACGCCGACGACCTGTTTACCGCCGACAGCGTAACGCTGGAGGATATCCGCATCTTCAAGGGCGGCCGCATCGACCGCGCCATCCTGTATGCGGCAAGTTTGCTGAACGAAAGCTGCGACACCCTGCGCGGGCTGTTCAGCCAGATCATCGAGGACCGCACCGATATCCTGTTCCCGGTCAAGGATCTGGAGCAGCACACCGGGCTGGGCTTCTCGGCATGGTGCGACAATAACCGCATCCTCATCGGAACCCGCCGCTACATGGAGCAGGAGGGCGTGACCCTGCCGGAGCAGGATTACGAGGACGGCCACTCCAAAAACGGTGAGCTGCAGATTTTGTATCTGGCGGTGTCCGGCAACCTGCACGCCATGTTCGTGCTGCGCTATGTGGGCGGCCGCAATGTGGCACGCAGCCTTGCCTCCCTGCAAAGGGAAAACATCCGTCTGCTGGTCACCAGCAAGGATCCCAGCCTGACGGCACGGCACATCACCGAGGCTTATCATCTGCCGGAGGGCATGGTCACCGTGCTGGACGGCGACCAGTGTCAGGCCATTGAAGCCGCCGATGCTGCCCCGGAAAAGCCCGACTGCTGCCTGTACCACCACCGGGGCTTTGCCAGCCTGACCGGCGGCTTACAGGCTGCCGATCAGGCACAGAATGCCGAGACCAGCGCTACTACGGTGCAGCTGGTGTCGGTGTGCTTCTCGGTGTTCATTGCGGTGCTGCTGACCTATGCGGGCAGCATCTGGCAGCTGTCCATCGCCACGGTGCTGATGTATCAGGCCGCATGGAGCGCCCTGAGCATCGCCGTCTGCGCCCTGAAGCAGCATAGCTGAAAGCTTTCGCATATTACAAAACGGGCTGTTGCACAGAACTTTGTGCAGCAGCCCGTTTTTGTGATCTTATTTTATTTTCTTGCGCTTTTCGTAGTCGTTCAGGGCAGTCAGCGCCTCGCCGGAAAGGGGAATGAGCGCCAGCATATTGAAGATGGTCATCAGCCCGATGCCAACGTCGCCCAGATCCCACACCACGGTGTAGGCCTGTGTGCCGCCCACCAGCAGCATGGCCAGCGCCAGCAGCTTGTAGGCGGTCTGGCTCCACCAGTTGTCACCGCACAGGTAGGCCACATTGCCCCGGGCGTAGTACAGCACCCCCAGAAAGGTGGAAAAGCTGAACAGTGCTAAGATCACCGCAATGAACACGATGCCAAAGCTGCCCAGATGGTACTGCATGGCGGTCTGCAAAAGATCCATACCGTTCAGCCCGGCGGTGATCTCCTGCGGCACCAGCAGCATCAGAAAAGCAGTGCAGCTGCAGATGACCACCGTGTCGATCAATACGCCCAGCGCCTGTACAAGACCCATCTTTACCGGGTCGTCGCACTCCGCAGCGGCAGCGGCGCAGGGGGCCGAGCCGCTGCCCGCCTCGTTGGAGAACAGCCCGCGCTTGACACCGTTCATCAGCACCGCACCAAAGCCGCCTGCGGCCACCTGACGCAGGCCGAAGGCCTCGGCAAAGATGCGTGCCAGCACGGCGGGCAGCTGCCGGAAATTCAGCACCACGATGCCCACCGTGATGACAAAGTAGCACACCGCCATGACCGGCACGATGAAGTCAAGGCTTTTTACGGTGGCATTCTTGCGCAGCACGATCAGCGCTGCCAGCAGGGTAAGCACCACGGTGGTGGCCAGTGGCGGGACGTGAAAGGCGTTTTCAAAGGCAGAACTGACTGAGTTGGAGATGACCTGGCTGATGCCGCACCAGCAGATCAGGCCGGACACCGCAAACAGTGCTGCGCACACCGAGCGGCGAAGCTTTTTGCCCCGCTTGCGCTCGGCCAGCACATGCAGGTAGTAGGCCGGGCCGCCCCGCCAGCCGCCGTACAGCGGGTCCGGCACGCGGTATTTCTGCGCCAGAGTGGATTCCACAAAGGAGGTGGAAGCACCCAGCAGCGCAGTGACCCACATCCAGAACACCGCGCCCGCACCGCCCGCCGAAACAGCGGCCACCACGCCTACAAGGTTGCCCATGCCCACCCGGGTAGCGGTGGAGATGACCAGTGTCTGGAAGGAGGAAAGCCCGCCCGCAGCCTGCTTTTTTTCGCACACTGCGCCGATCATATCCCGGAACAGCCGCACCGGCAGCAGCCTTGTGCGCAGGGTAAAGCCGATACCGGCTGCAAACAGCAGCACCACCATAAAGGAGATGCCAATGCCGCCCGCCACCGGCAGGGTGAATAAATCGCCCCACAGCAGGCGGTAAAACGCTTCAATCAGATCAACTATCAAGAAAACAGCCTCCTGTACTTTTGAGAAATAAAGTTGCTACTTCATTATAGTACAGCACAGAAGAATTGTAAAATCTAAAATATTGATAGTGTGGATTCACCAAACTGAACACAGTGCGGCAAATGCAGTTTACCTCTGCGACCCCACTTGTGAAAATGCGTTTGTCGCGCTCCGCAGAGCTTGTCGGGGCAAAGCCCCTCCATCTGCTAACGCAGACCGCTCTGCCGCTTAAAAGCCCCACTGGGGCTTCCATTGCTACGCTACGCTCCGCAAACGCGGTCGCTCCAAACGTAAAATTAAAATAATTATTCCGCTGAACATGCCCAGAGCTTAAGCGGAGGGCATTTTAAATCGTCCTACAAAAAAGGGACTGCCGCACGGTTTGTGCAGCAGTCCCGGAGGAAGAAGCGCCTTTCAGCGCGGGGAAAGCTTACAGGATATCGATGTATTCACCGGCCAGCGCCTTGTTCATGCTGCGCACAGCGCAGAACTTGCCGCACATGCTGCAGGTGTCGCTGTGGTCGTCCTCGGGCAGGCGTGCGTCGCGGATGGCCTTGGCGGTCTCGGGGTCCAGCGCACAGGCGAACTGTGCATCCCAGTCCAGTACGCGGCGAGCATCGCCCATCTTGTCGTCAATGTCCCGGGCGTGGGGGATGCCCTTGGCAATGTCAGCGGCGTGGGCGGCGATCTTGGAGGCTACGATGCCCTGCTTCACGTCCTCCACATTGGGCAGTGCCAGATGCTCGGCGGGGGTTACATAGCACAGGAAGGCCGCACCGCTGGCTGCTGCCACTGCGCCGCCGATGGCAGCGGTGATGTGGTCGTAGCCGGGGGCGATATCGGTGACCAGAGGTCCCAGCACATAGAAGGGGGCGCCCATGCAGATGTTCTTCTGCACCTCCATGTTGGCAGCGACCTGATTCAGAGGCACATGGCCGGGGCCTTCCACCATCACCTGCACGTTGTGCGCCCATGCGCGCTTGGTCAGCTCGCCCAGACGCACCAGTTCTTCGATCTGGCACACGTCGGTGGCGTCAGCCAGACAGCCGGGACGGCAGGCATCGCCCAGAGAGATGGTCACATCGTGCTCGGCGCAGATCTCGCAGATCTCGTCAAAGTGCTCGTAGAAGGGGTTCTCGTTGCCGGTCATGCTCATCCACGCAAACACCAGAGAACCGCCGCGGCTCACGATGTTCATCTTGCGCTTGTGCTTGCGGATCTGCTCGATGGTCTTGCGGGTGATACCGCAGTGCAGGGTAACAAAGTCCACACCGTCCTCTGCGTGCAGGCGTACCACATCGATGAAGTCCTGTGCAGTCAGTTCTGCCAGATCCCGCTGGTAGTGGATGACCGAATCGTACACCGGCACAGTGCCGATCATCACCGGGCATTCGTGGGTCAGCTTCTGACGGAAGGGCTGAGTGTTGCCGTGGCTGGACAGATCCATAATGGCTTCTGCGCCCATGTTCACGGCGCTCATCACCTTCTGCATCTCAATGTTGTAGTCCTTGCAGTCGCGGGAGACGCCAAGGTTCACATTGATCTTGGTGCGCAGCATGGAGCCCACGCCCTCGGGGTTCAGGCACTTGTGGTGCTTGTTGGCGGGGATGGCTACCTTGCCCTCGGCGACCCACTGGCGGATCTCCTCGGTGGTGCGGTATTCCTTTTTGGCTACGATCTCCATCTCCGGGGTGATGATGCCCTTGCGGGCGGCATCCATCTGGGTGGTATAAGTCTGCATACGCTGTGTTCCTCCAAATGACAGTTTATCTCTGAACAGCAGGGTGCTGGTCATGCATTGATGCGGGGGAGCCTGTGTGCCGGGAGCTTTCTCCTTGGACACGAGTTCGGGTTGCGGCACCCAGCGGATGCTTCGTGCATTGAGCAACACTCGCATCCTGCTGGCCGCTGCCCCAACAGCAACTTCCTGTTTCCGCCACTGGCGGCGGTCGTTGCTGTTGCAGGCCATTCCATCGCCCGCCCTACTGCCTGCGGCAGCAGGGTCCCACCCCAGCGGACGGTCCTCGGAGAAACTCCCGACCCGCAGGCAAGGGTGGCAGACAGGTAACCGTCATTCAGAAAAAACAGTACGCTCTGGATGCCGGCACCTGCGCAAAATACGCTTTTCATGTTGGTTTTCTCCATGAATTTTATAACGCGGCCCAAGGTGGTGTCCCCGGTTTGCCGCGGGATCGGTCAGATGATCTGCTCCGACAGGGCTTTCAACTCTTTGCACTCGGTCTCGATGTCGTCTGCTGCAAAGATGGCGCTCACAAGGGCCACGCCATCCACACCGGTGCCCTTGAGCTGCAGGATGTTCTCCTTGTGGATGCCGCCAATGGCCACCACCGGGATGTCCACGGCATCACAGATGGCCTTCAGGGTCTCGTGGGGCAGAACATCCACATCGGTCTTGGTGTGGGTGGCAAAGGCTGCGCCCACGCCAAGGCAGTCTGCGCCGTGCTTGACGGCTTCCCGTGCTTCCTCCACACTGTGGACGGAAACGCCGATCATCATACCGTCGCCCACACGGGCGCGCACCTGCGCTGCAGCCATATCCTCCTGCCCCACATGCACACCCTCGGCGTGGCAGCGGATGGCAATGTCCACGTTGTCGTTCACAAAGAACGGCACGCCGTAGCGCTGGCACAGAGCATGGATCTCCACAGCCTCTTTCAGAAAGGCTTCGTCGTCCAGCTCTTTTTCACGCAGCTGCACACAGGTGACACCGCCCTTCAGGGCGCTCTCCACCTGTTCATAGAGGGTCTGCTTTCCCACCCATGCGCGGTCGGTGACGGCATACAGAAGCATGTTCTGCTTATCGCACTTCATAGTTTGCTCCTTCTTCCAGCTGATCCGGGGTCACATTGTAAATGGCATCGATGATATAATTGCGGTAGGTGGAGTTGCCGTCCAGCGGGGTCAGGCGCTTGTGGGCGGTCTCGCCCGCAAGGCCCATGGCGCACACTGCGGCTGCAGCGGCTTCCAGCGGATGTCCGGGGTTGGCGGTGACGAACGCCGCCGTCAGGGCCGAAAGCTGGCAGCCTGTGCCGGTGATGCTGCTCATCATGGCATTGCCGTTGCGGATGCAGTAGGCGGTGTGGGCATCGGCCACGATGTCGATGGCACCGGTAATGGCAATAACGGCACCCGTCTGGGCTGCAAAGGCCTTGGCAAAGGCCACGGCAGAATCCAGATTTTCCTCAGTAACTTTATCGGCCACATCGGCATCCACGCCCTTGGTGGTTCCCGCGCCGGAGGCCAGCGTTTTGATCTCCGAGATGTTGCCGCGGATCACGGTGAACTTTACGTCCCTGAGCAGGCGGAAAGCCGTGTCGGTGCGCAGGCGGGATGCACCCGCACCCACCGGGTCCAGCACCACAGGATGGCCCAGCTGGTTTGCCTTTTTGCCCGCCAGCAGCATGCTGGTGATGGTGCGGCTGTTCAGGGTGCCGATGTTGATGTTCAGACCGCCGCAGATGGTGGTGATGTCCTCCACCTCGGCGGCATCGTCGGCCATGATGGGCGAAGCACCGCAGGCCAGCACCATGTTGGCGCAGTCGTTCACGGTGACGTAGTTGGTAATGTTATGGATGAGCGGGCAGGTGCGGCGGACATTTTCAAACTCTGTTTTGAACATTCGGGTGCCCCTCCGTCAGGAAAGACTGTTCTGCATGGAGCGCAGTGCGCCGGAGCGCTGCAGGCTGTACACCAGCACGCCCGCAATGATGGAACCCACTGCAGTGGAGATGAGGAACGGCACGATGTAGGCATAGAACGCGATGTCGCCGGCGCTCTTGCCCATGAGGAAGATGGCCACCGGGTAAGCGCACAGGCCGCCCAGAATGCTGGTGCCGAACACCTCGCCCACCATGGTGGCAAGGATGTTTTTGGTCTTATGGTACACAAGGCCGCACAGCAGTGCGCCGAACATGCTGCCGGGGAAGGCCATCAGGCTGCCCAGACCCAGCAGATTGCGCAGCAGCGAGGCCACAAAGGCCACGCCCACGCCCCACCACGGGCCAAGCAGCACCGCGCAGGTCACATTGACCATGTGCTGGATGGGTGCACATTTGCTGCCGAACATGGGGAAGCTGAATACGCTGCCCACCACGCACAGAGCGCACAGCATGCCGGCCAGCGCCAGCTTTTTCACAGAGAGTTTTTTCATAAGGCAAGGCTCCTTTCCAAACCTGCGGAAGCAGCAAAAACCATACAGCGCCTCCGCAAACAACCCGCACCCGGTGCCAGACCCGGCGCAGGAACTATAAGAAGCGGTCGAGACTTTCTGGTCTCCTCTCACGCCGGAACACGGCTTCCCATCGCTGACGGTCACAAAGCTCAGGGCGCTCCCCCTCAGCCCGCTGCGGCACTTCCGCAGAAAAGTACAAGGCATCCTCCTTAATGGTAATCGGTACACAACAAAAAACAGGAGACACCTTCCGCGGTGCCTCCTGCAAAAAATCATCCATTCTGACTTCCTACGGCGGCATTATCCGCATCAGGTAAAAGGGTCGAAGTTTAGGTACTTCCTCTCAGCCTGCTTCACAAGCTCCCCTGTATTTGATTGTGACTGTATTCTACACCCTTTGCGCACAAATTGCAAGAGGGGGCAAAGGCGCGCACAGCGGTGCAAAACGTTTTTCACGCAGGTTTTGGGGCGTTTCACGCAGGTTTTATTGAAAAAGAAGGTGAAATATGGTATTTTTAAGGCGGACGTATACCCCCCCCCGTAAACAAAAAGGAGGAATTCCGTATGAAGCAGACGACCCTGACCCAAAGGCTGCTCTCAGCCCTCGTGGCGCTGTGCATGGTGCTGAGCGTGTGCGCACCGGCACTGGCGGCAGAACCGGAAATAGGAAGCGCGGCGATGATCACGCTTACAAAAGGCGGGACAACAACGGACCTTAAGATGCCTGAGGGCAACGTGAGCCTGAGCGCAGCGTATCGGGAGACATATCACCTGTATGAAGATAAGAGTAAAGCCGAGTTCTTTGTGGACGGTAAGCAGGTCTATCAGGCACCGGCAGGCGTCCGCGTTACCGTAAAGCTTGTGGATGGTTTCATCAACGACCACCACGAATTTGATCAGTGGCAGAGCTACACGACTCTTGTAGACCCGGAGGAAGGCTGGGAGCACAAGCCGAGCTTCAGCTTCACCATGCCGTCCGACATAGTGCTCCTGGTGGCACACAGGACGACCCTGTACGATGTCAACGTCACACACGGCACCATCGTGGACGGAACCGGCGACACCGGCACATCCAAAAAGATCGTGAAGCCGGGCCAGCCGGTCACCGTCCGGGCCGAGAGCACGGAGGAGAACCCCTTCCTGCAGTGGACGTATACCGGCAAAGCACCCGTAGAGCCGGATGACGGCTGGCAGACCAGCCCGGAGTTCACCTTTAAAATGCCTTACGGCAATGTGACGCTGGAAGCACAGCGGGACCAGCTGTACAAGGTATCCATCAACGACAGTCTGGGCAGTGTGACCATCAACGGCGAACCGCGCAGCAGCCTTTGGGTCAAGGAAGGCGAGACGGTGGCAGTGGCTACCACCCTGAAAGACGGCTACTGGATGGAGTTTACGAACTGGACCGCCCAGGACGGCAGTACCGCGCCGGTGGAGCCGTCTGATAACTGGCAGACCAGCACAACCTTTACCTTTAAAATGCCCAATGGCCCGGTGGAACTGGTCGCTCAGTGGTCGGCCAGCTCGCTTGACCCGGAGCAGCGCATCGACCCGGACGAACCTCTTGATGAAGACTTCGGCGTGGAACCTGCACCCATGGATACCACAGGCGGTACCATTGCCGCCGTGGCCGTGGGCGGTGCAGCCATCTGGGGCGGCTACGAGATCGCCACCCGCGTGATCCTGCACAACCTCCTGCCCGAGGGCGCAGCCATCCCCGCAAACCGCGGCCAGCTGGCACTGCTCATCTGGACTGAGAAGGGCAAGCCCGAACCCGCCGCACAGCCCGCCTTTGCAGACATCACCGATGCCGAGCAGGCCAAGGCCGCTCAGTGGTGCGTGGAGCAGGGTCTGCTGGATGCACGGGAAGGCAAGTTTGAATCGGACGGCTGGATGCCCAAGTTCAAGACCATTGAAGTGTGGGAAAGGGCTTTCCCCAAGC
>ONZY01002044.1_pt1 | contig 12501 bp, 9 predicted proteins | sample 1671451 | NCBI WGS metagenome assembly ONZY01 (sample SAMN06348158, study PRJEB24527) | human gut metagenome | biome: human gut; feature: ankylosing spondylitis patient; material: feces | host: Homo sapiens | place: China | collected 2015-10 | reverse complement strand
CGTGAAAAGGCAATTCTGGAAAATCCGCAGATTTTCCAGAATTGCAAATTAAAAATCATTCTTCCGCTGTTTATGCGCAAAGCGAACGCGGCGCGCATTCCAAATCATCACGCCCCATCAAAGCTGTCCCCATCAGCGGGCAGGGCAGCGGCTTGCGCGTCTGCGCTGCCGGTGTCTGCTGCCCGGGGAACGCCTTTGTACACCAGCGTCTGCTCCAGCACCTCGGCACAGACCGGTGCCGAAAGACTGCCGCCGGCGGTGGTCCAGCTGTGTGGCTCATCCAGACAGACCAGACACAAAAACTGCGGGTCATTGATGGGCGCTACCGCCACAAAGCTGGCAATGCGCGCCTTCTCGTCGGCGCTGTCCAGCTTCTGGCTGGTGCCGCTTTTGCCGCCCACCCGGTAGCCCGCGATCTGCGCGTTGCGCCCGCCGCCGTACAGCACCACTGCCTCCATCATCTCCCGCATGGTGGCAGAGGTGGCGGGCTGGATCACCTGCCGCCTGCAGACCGGCTGGTTGTGCCGCAAAATACTGCCGTCCGGCGCAAGGATGTCCGATACCAGATACGGCTGCATCAGCTTGCCGCCGTTCACCACCGCGCAGACGGCAGCAGCCATTTCCAGATAGGAAATCTTACTGCTCTGCCCGAAGGCGCAGGAGGCAAGCTCTACCGGCCCCATGCGGTCGGCGGTGTAGTACAGGCTCTTTTTCGGCTCGGCGGGCAGGTCGATGCCGGTGGGCTCCCGCAGGCCAAAGGCGGCAAAATAATCGCAGAAAGCCTGCTTGCCCAGCCGCGCCCCGATCTGGATAAAGCTCTGGTTGCAGGAGTTTTCCAGCGCCTGCGTCACGGTCTGGCTGCCGTGACGCTTGTGGTTGGCGCAGTGGAACCGCGTGCCCGCCACCGAGATGGAGTCTCCGCAGTAAAAGGTGGAGTGCCGGGTAATGGCTCCGGCATCCAGCGCCGCCGCGCAGGTGATGAGCTTGAACACGCTGCCCGGCTCGTACAGGTCGCTTACCGCCTTGTTGCGCCACTGGGTCTGCTGCGCCAGCTGCAAGGCGGCAGCGCGCTCTTTACCGGAAAGGGCGTCCACGGCGGCGCGCGCGGCCTTGTCGGCGATGACCCGGGGCTGGTTGGGGTCGTAGGCCGGGGTGGTGGCCATGGCCAGCACTGCCCCGGTGTTCACCTCCAGCACGATGCCCACGCTGCGGGCGGCTACATGGTGCTCCTGCACCGCATAATTCAACGCATTTTCAAGATAATGTTGAATATTTGCATCGATGGTCAGCCGTAGTCCGCAGCCCTCCACCGGAGCAAGTTCGGTTTCGTAGCTTTGCGCCAGCGTGTAGCCCCAAGCGTTCACGGCGGTCAGTACCACGCCGTTCTGCCCGGTAAGGGTGTCATTGTATTTCAGTTCCAGCCCGCTGACCCCGGCGTTGTCTACGTTGGTGAACCCCAGCACCGAGGCCAAAAACTCCCCCTGTGGGTACCAGCGCTTGGAGTCCTGATTGATGCGCACGCCGGTAATGCCGTTCTCTGCGCAGAAATCCCGCACGGCATCGGCAGTTTCCCGCTCCACCCGGTAGCGCAAAAGGCAGTCGTTGGAGCGCCGGTCGTTGAACTTTTCCAGCAGCTTTGCCTCGTCCAGTTCCAGAATCTCCGCAAGCTCCTTGGCGGCAAGGGCAAGCTTATCCTCCGGCATCTCCCGGGGGCTGGCGCGCAGGGTCCAGCAGCTGCTGTTGGCGGCAAGCAGCGCACCGTCGGCGCTGTATATTTTGCCCCGGTCGGCGGGCACAACGGTGTCTCGCAGCTGCTGCCCCAGCGCCCGCTGGGTGTACCAGCCGCCGGTGCATAATTGCAGCCAGAACAGCCGCCCGATGAGCCCTGCAAAGCAGACGGCGCACAGCCCCACCGCAATGAGCCGTGCCCGCAGACGGAACGCCCGCTCCGGCAGGGTGCGCAGGGCGTCTGTGGGTTTTGAGCCGCACATGGCAGCACCCCCTTTGCGGGCAGTTTATGCGCCCGGGGGCGGTGCGTATGACTAACCGCCCCCGCATCCGCGTACAATAACAGAAACGGAGGTGACCGGGATTGCACAGAACTGCTGCCCGCAAAGGGCTGCTGCGGCCGCTGCCGCCCATGGACCTGCCTTTTCTGGTGCTGGTGCTCACGCTGGTAGCTTTTGGGCTGGTGATGCTGTGCAGCGCCAGCAGCGCGGTGGCACTGTACCGGCGGCAGGACGCCTTTGCCTATGTGCGGCCGCAGCTGCTGTACGCCGCCATGGGACTGGTGGCCATGTGGACGGCCAGCCGGGTGGACTACCACATCTATCACAAGCTGGCGTGGCCGCTGTTGGCGCTCTCGCTGGTGCTGCTGACGGCGGTGCTGTTCATGCCGGAATATAACGGCTGCAAGCGCTGGCTTGTGCTGCCGGGGCTTGGCACATTACAGCCCAGCGAGATCGCCAAATTTGCGGTGGTGCTGGTGTTTGCCCACATCATCGCTTTGAACCACGACCGCATGGACAGCTTTGCGGTGGGGGTGGTGCCCTTTGCGCTGGTGCTGGGGGTAGTGGCGGTGCTCATGTTGCTGGAGCCCCACCTTTCCGGCACGGTGCTGATTTTGAGCATCGGCGCGGTGCTCATGTTCGTGGGTGGTACCGGGCTGCGGTGGTTCATGCTGGCAGGGGCGGGCGGCGCTGCCGCCATCGGTACAGCCATCGTACTGATGCCGGAGCTGGTGCCCTACGCCGCCGACCGGCTCAACTCGTGGCTCGACCCCTTTGCCGACCCGCTGGGCGACGGACACCAGACCATCCAGAGCCTGTATGCCATCGGCAGCGGCGGGGCAGCAGGGCTAGGGCTGGGCAACAGCCGCCAGAAGCATCTGTTCGTGCCCGAGCCGCAGAACGACTTCATCTTTTCCATCCTCTGCGAGGAACTGGGCTTTCTGGGCGCGTGTGCGGTGATATTGCTGTTCAGCGCGCTGCTGTGGCGGGGCATCACGCTGGCGGCGCACGCGCCGGACCGCTTTGGCGCACTGCTGGTGGTGGGCTTTGTGGTGCAGGTGGCGCTGCAGGCAGTGTTGAACATCGCGGTGGTCACCAACACCATCCCCAACACCGGCATCAGTCTACCCTTTTTCTCCTCCGGCGGCACCAGCCTGATGATGCTTTTGGGCGAGATGGGCATCGTGCTTTCCGTCTCCCGGGGCGAAAGCTGATAAAGACCGGCATTTCCTGCCGCGGCAGGGCAGGAGCGGCGCGGAAATGCGAGAAAAAACGGACAAATGACCGGACAAATCCTGCAGACGGCGGGAGAGTTGTTTCCGGCGCATTTTGTTGACCAAAGACCCTCGTTTTGCATACCATGGGGTATCTTTTGCAGAACGGGGGTCTTGGCATGGCTGGGGATTGGATCATTACGGGCGGGCGGCCTTTGCAGGGCAGGGTGGAAGTGCCTGCGGCCAAAAACAGTGTGCTGCCGCTGCTGGCAGCTTCGCTGCTGTGCAGCGGGCCGGTGCGGCTGCAAAATGTGCCGCGCCTGACCGATGTGGAGGACTGTCTTGCCCTGCTGCGGGGCGTGGGCTGCACGGCGGGCTGGCAGGGCGCAGAACTGGTGGTGCAGGGGCAGCCCATGCGCACCGACCTTGCACCGGAGGCCGCAGGCCGGATGCGGGCGTCCATCCTGTTCTGTGCGCCACTGCTGGCGCGGCTGGGGCGGGTAAGCACTGTACTGCCCGGGGGCTGCCGTATCGGGGCAAGACCCATCGACCTGCATTTGCAGGGGCTGGCGCAGATGGGCGTGCGGCAGCTGCCCGCAGCGCCCGGACGGCTTACACTGTACGCCCCGGCGGGGCTGCGGGGCGCAGAAATTTGTCTTAGCTTTCCCAGCGTGGGCGCTACCGAGACGCTGCTGCTGGCCGCTGCCACAGCGCAGGGACAGACCGTGCTGCATGGCGCTGCAAAAGAGCCGGAGATCGCGGATCTTGCCGCCTTTCTCAACGCCTGCGGCGGCTGCGTGGAGGGCGCGGGCACCGACACCATCCGGGTGCAGGGAAGGCGCTGCCTTGCGGGCTGCACCTTCATGCCGGTGGCAGACCGCATTATCGCCTCCACGCTGGCCTGCGCGGCGGCAGCGGCGGGCGGCAGGGTAGAACTGGCGGGCTGCGCACCCGGGCTATATGCCCCGCTGCTGGAAATTCTGGAACAAATGGGCTGCACCGTAGAGCGGGCACGCGATGCTGCCGCCATTTCGCGGTTCGGGGCACTGCGCGGCGCGGGAAACGTGCACACAGCACCCTACCCGGGCCTTGCCACGGACGCCGCCCCGCTGCTGGCGGCGGTGATGCTCTACGCACAGGGGGAAAGCTGCCTGCAGGACAGGGTGTTTGAAAATCGTTTTGCCTGTGCCGAGGGCTTTGCGGCGCTGGGTGCGAACGTCCGGGTGGCAGAGCGCACGTTGTATGTGCAGCCGGGCGGGACGCTGCGCGGGGCAAAGCTGACTGCACCGGACCTGCGGGGCGGGGCGGCGCTGGCGCTTGCGGCGCTGGCTGCCCGGGGCAGCAGCCGCCTTGGCGGGGTGGAGTTTGTCCGGCGCGGATATGCAGACCTTGACCGGCTTTTGGCGGGGCTGGGCGCACAGATTTGGCAGGAAATACCCGCCCGGAGTGGGGTTGTGAAAAAAACACCCACGAAAAAGCAATTTTGTCTTGCAATCGGAGCAAAAAAATGATACGATACAGTTATATAAATATCGTATGATAATTTCTGTGCGGCATTTGCGCAGTTCCACATAAAAATCCGATGGAGGACAAAGTTATGGCATTGATGCTCGATGAAGAACTGGACGAAAACGTTACGACGATCAAGGTGATCGGTGTGGGCGGCGGCGGCGGCAACGCTGTGAACCGCATGGTGAGCGATGGCCTGCAGGGCGTGGAGTTCATCGCCATGAATACTGACCAGCAGGCACTGGCCAAGAACCATGCCTCGGTCAAGGTGCAGCTGGGTTCCAAGCTGACCAAGGGTCGCGGTGCGGGTGCAGACCCGGAGATCGGCCAGCGCGCCGCTGAAGAAAGCAAGGACGAGATCGCCAACGCCCTCAAGGGCTCCCAGATGGTCTTTATCACCGCCGGTATGGGCGGCGGCACCGGCACCGGTGCGGCACCCGTTGTGGCCGAGGTGGCACACGATTTGGGCATCCTGACCGTCGGCATCGTTACCAAGCCCTTCTCCTTTGAGGGCAAGCGCAAGATGGGTTTGGCCGAGCAGGGCATTGCCAACCTGCTGATGCACGTTGACAGCCTGATCGTCATCCCCAACGAGCGCCTGAAGATGATCAGTCAGGAAAAGATCACCCTGATGAATGCCTTCCAGGCTGCCGACAACGTGCTGCGTCAGGGCGTTGAGTCCATCTCTGCCCTGATCAACGTGCCCGCCTTCATCAACCTGGACTTCGCCGACGTGCGCTCCATCATGAAGGATGCCGGCTACGCCCACATGGGCGTGGGCAGCGCCAAGGGTGCAGGCAAGGCCGAGAACGCCGCCAAGGCTGCTATCTCCAGCCCGCTGCTGGAGACCAGCATCGCCGGTGCACACGGCGTTATCATCAACATCACTTCCAGCCCGGACATCGGTCTGGAGGACGTGGAGACCGCCGCAGGCCTCATCACCCAGAGCGCACATCCCGATGCAAACATCATCTGGGGTACTGCCTTTGATGAGAACCTGTCCGATGAGATGCGCGTGACCGTTGTGGCCACCGGCTTTGACAACAAGAGCGCCAGCGACCTGCGCAACAGCATTAACAACGCCATGGGCGGTGCACAGTCTGTGCCCACTGCGGTGTTCAGCAGCGATACCGGCACAGCTGCGGCTCCGGCATCCAATGCCGCCCCGGCTGCTGCTCCGGCTGAAAAGAAGACCGTGGAAGAGGAAAGCAGCGACAATCGTTACTACGACGAGCTGCTGGCCATCCTGAACAAGCGGAAGTAATTACAGGCTACAATGGGGCTGGCAGCTGCGCCCATGCGGTCAGCGAAAGCCCCGTGCAAGGTGTGCATGGGAGGGCATCATGGTGCAGACAGAGCGGGAGACCGGTGCCCTGCGCGGACAATTTGCCCGGCAGGTCGCTGTACAGGCATCTGCCGCAGCACAGGCGGAAAGCGCCCGGGCACAGGCAGAGCAGCTGAGCCGCAAGCTGGCTGCGGCACGCGCCGAGGTGCGCCGGTATCAGACCCGGATGTTCGCCTTTGAGCGCACCCTGCTTGCCCTCAAGCACGATAATGCAGAGCTGGAAGCCGCCTGTGAGCAGGCGTGGGAGCAGCTGGAACAGGCCAATGCCCGGGCAGAAAAGGCCGAAGCCGCCTGCCGCAGAGCCGAGGCTGCTCTTGCCGCCATGCGGCAGACCGCCCCGGAAACACCTGCGCAGCCGGACACCGCCCCCGAGGCTGTGCCGCAGTGCGAGGCTGCACCGGAACAGCCTGCACCGGAAACGGAAGAAAGCCTCTGCGCCCCGGAACAGGCACTGCCCCCGGAGCCTGCACAGCCTGCATGGCAGCCGGAGACCCGGCTGGAACAGATGGCTGCGGAGCTGATGGGATGGTTCGATGCCATGATGCCCCAAGAATGAATCTTAAAAGGACTGTTGCGTTTTTTGCGCAGCAGTCCTTTTTCTTTCAGAGTGGAACGATTTAAAATGCGCTCCGCTTTGCTCTGCGCATCATCAGCGGAAATAAGGTTTATATTTCGCGGTTGCCGCGCTCTGCGGAGCGCGGCAACCGCATTTTCACAGAAAGGGCTGTAACGACAAACGGCTTGCTTTCGAACAACGTTTGCAAAGGGTACTGTAAAAATTGAATTGCATTTATACAACCGGGAATGAAAACGTTTGCAGAAAATACCGGAAAATGGCAGAAAATGTTGCACGCAGCCTTGCATTTTGCTGTAAAATCCAGTAAAGTATAAATGAATGCAATAAAGTGGATGCTAGGGAAAACCTATTACATCCAGTCAGTGCGGACGGTGTGCCCGGAACAAAGCCGGGGCAGAAGGATGCGCCGCAAAAGGAGAAACATGGCCATGAACGAGAAACCGAAGATCCTGATCGCGGATGATTCCGAGATCAACCGTGCCCTGCTCAAGGAGATACTGGGCGATGGCTATGACTATCTGGAGGCGGAGGATGGCGCAGCGGCAGTGGAACTGATGCGGCAGCGCACGGATATCTCCCTGCTTCTGCTGGATCTGATGATGCCGGGCATGGACGGCTTTGACGTGCTGCGGGTGATGAAGTACCACGCATGGCTGGACGAGATCCCGGTCATCGTCATCTCGGCGGCAGAGGATACTGCCAACATAGAGCGCGCCTACGATCTGGGTGTAACGGATTATATCCGCCGTCCTTTCGAGCGGATCATGGTGCTGCGCCGGGTGAAGAATATCCTCATGCTGTACGCCAAGCAAAAGCGGCTCACCCGCCTTGTCACCGATCAGGTGTACGAAAAAGAGCATAACAGCGTGCTGATGATCAGCATTCTGAGCCATGTGGTGGAGTTCCGCAACAGCGAAAGCGGGCTTCATGTCCTGCACATCCGCACCCTGACCGACCTGCTTTTGCACCGGTTGGTGCAAAAGACCGACCGTTATCAGCTGGACGAAAGCGATATCGCCCTCATCAGCACCGCTTCGGCGCTGCATGATATCGGCAAGATCGTCATCCCGGAGGAAATCCTGAACAAGCCCGGCCGCCTGACTGCCGAGGAGTTTGCCATTATCAAGAACCATACCGTGGCGGGTGCGCAGATGCTGCAGGATCTGGGACGGGCTATTGCGCGGGACGAGCCGCTTTTGCAGGTGGCGCACGCCATCTGCCGCTGGCACCACGAGCGCTGGGACGGCAATGGCTACCCTGACCGGCTGAAAGAAGATGAGATCCCCATTGCGGCGCAGGTGGTGGCACTGGCGGACGTGTACGACGCCCTGACCAGCGAGCGCTGCTATAAGCACGCCTACGACCACGACACCGCGCTGCGCATGATCCTGAACGGCGAGTGCGGCGCCTTCAACCCGCTGCTGCTGGACTGCCTGCGAGAGTCCTCGGAGCAGCTGCGCACCGAGCTGACCCGCTCGGAGTGGGACAGGGGCTTCCGGCAGGAGACCCACCGCCTTTCCGAGGAGATTTTGCACCGGGAGGCGCTGCCCCGGGAGAACCACTCCCAGCTGCTGCTGGAGCAGGAAAAGGAGCGCACGGATTTCTACGCCGCCCAGTGCGGTGGCATCCGGTTCGACTACGACCTGCTGGCAGGCAACGTGACCGTGTATGACTACCATGCCGAGCCTTTGCAGCAAAAAACGGTGACCGATTTTGCGCAGGGCAAGGGGCTCAGCTTTTTGAACGAACAGGATCGGCGCAAGCTTTCCAAGGCCATCAGCCGCGCCACGCCGGAAGCGCCGGACGTGGTGCTGCCGGTAATGGTGCAGCGAGATGGGAAGCCGCACCTGCACCGGATGGCGCTGCATACCATCTGGAGCGGTGCCGGGGTGCGCCGCTGCGTGAACGTGCTGGGGCAGCTGACCGATGAACAGCACCGCGTGGAGCATCAGGCAGAGCTGCTGACCGCCATCGACCCGGAGGAAGATCCCGCCCGGTTCCTACGGCGGCTGCAGGGCATCTTTGATGTGGTGCGTCTGGTAGACCCGGAGCACCGCAAGGTGCTTGCGCTGGACAGTGACGGCATCCTGACCGAAAAGCCCGGCAACTGCCACATGGTATGGAACAAGGATACCCGGTGCGAAAACTGCATCTCCGCCAAAGCCTACGCCCGCAAGACCATCCTGAATAAGATCGAGTTCAAGGACGAGGAAGCCTATTTTGTCATTTCCAAGTATATCGAGGTAGGCGGCAGGGGTTGTATGCTGGAAATGGTCACCCGGCTGACGGATGGCCGCTGGCTGGATATGGGCGGCCACCGGCTGCTGCTGGACCGCTGCAACGGCATGGAGCGCAGCGCCTTCGTAGACCCCCTGACCGGAGCCTACACCCGCCGCTATTTTGATAAGTTCCTTGCCGGGGGCGAGATGCACGGCGGTGTGGCGATGATCGATGTGAACCAGTTCAAGTCGGTCAACGACAGCTTTGGACATCTGGTGGGAGACGAAGCATTGCAGACCGTGGCCGCAGCCATGCAGAGCTGTCTGCGTCAGACTGATATCCTGATCCGCTATGGCGGCGATGAATTTCTGCTGCTGATGCCCCAGAACTGCCCTGACGGCGTAGAAAGCGTCATCCGACGAGTGCAGAACGCTGTGCAGGCAGCGCGGGTGCCCAGCCACCCGGAGCTCCGGCTTTCGGTAAGCATTGGCGGCGTGTGCAATGTGCAGCCCTTGACCGAGGCCATCCGGCAGGCCGATGCCCGGATGTATTGCAATAAAGAAAACGGTGAGCCGGTGTTATAACCGCAGCTGACAACAAAAAAAGAGACAGGCGACCTTCCCGGGAAGCCTGTCTCCTCTTTTTTTCAAAGGAATCTTTTATTTCCGCTGCCGGGCGGCGATCTGTGCGGCAGTGGGCGGGATATCGCCCTGCGCGGCCTTTTCCAGCTGGCTCAGGCGGCGGTCCAGATCGGTGAGCCGCTGCGAGACGATGTCCGGCAGATCCTGCTGGTCCAGATCGTCGGCGGGGTTCACCGCCTTGTTGTTGATACGCACTACCTCGGCGGGTACGCCCACGGCGGTGCAGTTGGCGGGCAGGTTGCGCAGCACCACGCTGCCTGCGCCGATGCGGGCGTTATCTCCGATAAACACCGGGCCCAGCACCTTGGTGCCTGCGCCGATAAGCACGTTGTTGCCCAAGGTGGGGTGGCGTTTGCCGGTATCCTTGCCGGTACCGCCCAGCGTTACTCCGTGGTAGATGGTGCAGTTATCCCCGATCTCGCAGGTCTCGCCGAACACGATGCCCATGCCGTGGTCGATAAACAGACACTTGCCGATGGTGGCACCCGGGTGGATCTCGATGCCGGTGCGGTGGCGGCCATGCTGGCTGACCCATCGTGCCAGAAAAAAGTGCTTGTGCTGGTACAGCCAGTGCGCAATGCGGTGATACACCAGAATGTGGAATCCTGGGTACAGCAGCATTACCTCCAGCACGCTGCGTGCGGCGGGGTCCTTGCGCTGGATGTTCCGCGCGTCCTCAAGTAAACCCATGCGGAAAACCTCTCTTTCCCATAAACACCCGCCCACGCGGCGGGGCTCTCCCTTTTACCGTATTATAATAGCACAGCAGGAGACGAAAGTACAGTGCTGTACTAGGGATTGTGGAACAAAATGGCAGTTATTTTGCCGCGTGACTCGGGTTTTGGGTAGAGTATCCAAAATTCGGCGAGAGATGCCAGAAACCTTTTAACACCTGTTTTTGCGTACAGCCATTGACATATTTTGCGGTTCTATGATAAAATAATACGAATGAAAATGCAACCATCAAGAAAAGGAGAAACACCATGCTGTGCAGCGCCCAGAACCCGAAACTGAACAAGCAGTTCGCGTCCGGTTTTGCCGTGGCTTCGTTGTTTCCTTTTTTTGCGCAATGAGCTTTTCCCTTTGCGGGGAAAAGTTTTTTTTTTGTCCGTTTTCGGGCACCTGACACACAAAAATATCATTACAGGAGGGAACCGCGATGCTGCTGACAAACGCTGTGAACACCGAGGGACGGCCGCTGGAGATCTATGTAAAGGATGACAAAATCGCTGCCGTAGGGCAGGATCTTTCCGCCCTTGCCGCCGAGAACGAGACGGTGGTGGATGCCGGTGGGCTGACTGTGCTGCCCGCATTTGTGGATCTGCACTGCCACTGGCGCACCCCGGGCTTTGAATACAAGGAGGACATTGAGACCGGCAGCCGTGCCGCTGCTGCCGGTGGCTACACCTTTGTAAACCTGATGCCCAACACCAAGCCCGTCTGCTCCTCTGCCGCACAGGCCATGATGGTGGAGCAGAAGGCTGCCGAGGTGGGCCTGTGCGATGCAAACCAGACCGTTTCCATCACCGAGAACTTTGACGGTGTGAGCATCGACCACCTCAAGACCCTGCCCGCCAGCGTGAAGTTCATCACCGAGGATGGCCACGGCGTGCAGGATAACGCCACCATGGCGCGGGCCTTTGCCATCTGCACCCAGAAGGACATCACGGTCATGAGCCACGCCGAGGATATGGAGATCAGTCCGTGGGATTACCGTCTGGCCGAGGATATCGAGACGGTGCGCAACTGCTGGCTGAGCGAGTACTACCAGACCCGGCTGCATATGTGCCATGTGTCCACCCGGGGTGCGCTGGACGCCATCCGCATGGCAAAGCTGCGGGGTGCACCCGTCACCTGTGAGGTGACCCCCCACCACCTGTGGTTCACCAACGACACCTGCGACTACCGGGTCAACCCGCCCATCCGCACCGCCGACGACGTGGAGGCGCTGGTGGAGGGCATCCGTACCGGCATCGTGGACGCCATTGCCACCGACCATGCACCTCACTCTGAGGAAGATAAGCTGAAGGGCATGGCCGGTATGGTGGGCAGCGAGACCGCCTTCGGCGTGTGCTACACCAAGCTCTGCAAGCAGGAGGGTCTGCCGCTGGAGCTGCTGGTGCACCTGATGAGCACCCGCCCCGCCGAGATCCTGGGCCTTGCCAAGGGTCAGCTGGAGCCGGGCTTCGATGCCGACTTTGTGCTGGTGGATCTGGACACCCCCTACATGGTGGAAAAGGAAAAGCTGCACTCCAAGAGCCACAACACCCCCTTTGACGGCGCACAGCTTTACGGCAAGGTGTTTGCAACCATCAAGGCCGGCAAGATCACCTATCAGGCCGAGGAGTAAAAAGAACGAAACCCTCTCTGCAGTTCCCCGAGGGGGAGCTTCAGAGAGTACGGAAAGCAGTTCGCATATCACGAAAAGAAACAGTTGCCCTCAAGAGAAAAAGCTCCCCCTTCGGGGGAGCTGGCGCGCAAGCGCCTGAGAGGGTTCTACAATACGACTTACAGGAGGACACCCAAATGACGAACATGGACAAACTGTACGAAGCTGTGGAAGCCCGCGGCCCGGTGTGCGTGGGTCTGGACACCGATTTCAGCTACCTGCCTGCCGATTTTGTGGACAGCACCCTGACCAAGGGCGAGAACATCGTGCGCTTCAACAAAAAGCTCATTGATGCCACCAAGGCTGTGGCCGGCTGCTACAAGGTACAGATCGCTTATTATGAGTCTCTGGGTCTGGAGGGCATGAAGGCCTACGCCGATACCCTGAAGACTGTGCGCGAGGCCGGTGTGCCGGTGATCGCGGATATCAAGCGCGGCGATATTGCCAAGACCGCCGAGATGTACGCCATGGGTCACTTCACCGGCGATTTTGAGAGCGATTTTGTCACGCTGGCACCCTACATGGGTCTGGACTCCATCAGTCCCTACCTGCCCTACGCCGAAAAGCAGGGCAAGGGCATGTTCGTGCTCTGCCGCA
>ONZY01002030.1_pt1 | contig 12528 bp, 7 predicted proteins | sample 1671451 | NCBI WGS metagenome assembly ONZY01 (sample SAMN06348158, study PRJEB24527) | human gut metagenome | biome: human gut; feature: ankylosing spondylitis patient; material: feces | host: Homo sapiens | place: China | collected 2015-10 | reverse complement strand
AACTTTAAACATATACTATTATGATTAGTCCGTTAGCTTACGTAGACCCCGAAGCGAAATTAGGCAAGAATGTAACTGTCTTGCCTTTCGCCTACATCGAGAAGGATGTGGAAATCGGCGATGACTGTACCATCATGTCATACGCCAGTATCCTGAAAGGTACAAAAATGGGGAAAGGAAACAAAATACATCAGAATGCTGTCCTGGGAGCAGAACCGCAAGACTTTCACTATACAGGGGAAGAAAGCAGTCTGATCATCGGAGACAATAACGATATCCGTGAGAATGTAGTAATCAGCCGTGCCACTTTTGCAGGAAATGCTACCAGAATCGGAAACGGGAACTACCTGATGGATAAGGTACACCTTTGCCATGATGTGCAGATCAGCAATAATTGTGTGGTAGGAATAGGTACTACAATTGCAGGAGAATGCTCATTAGATGATTGTGTGATCCTAAGCGGCAACGTAACGTTGCACCAATATTGTCACATTGGTAGCTGGACACTTGTACAAAGCGGATGCCGCATCTCCAAAGATGTTCCTCCCTACGTAATTATGTCCGGTAATCCTGTTGCCTATCATGGAGTGAATGCAGTCGTTCTGTCACAGCATCACAATACGTCGGAAAGAATCCTTCGTCATATTGCCAATGCTTACCGGTTGATCTATCAAGGTAATTTCAGTGTTCAGGATGCTGTCCAGAAGATTATCGATCAGGTTCCGATGAGTGAAGAAATCGAGAATATCGTGAATTTCGTAAAAGGTTCGGAACGTGGGATTGTGAAATAGACAAAATACACTTTTCATAGAGAAAGGGTGATGTCTTTTTACGGACATCACCCTTCTTATTTATTCAAACTCCAGCGTACCGAAGAAGTCGGGACGATGGAAGTCCGGTTTCTCAATCTTTATCGGATTCCATGACAGGAAGTGAGGGGTTTGCAGTTCATCCCCGCATTTATAGAAATTCGCTTTAACTTCCTTTCCATCCAGTGACTGTATCTGATGCTTGAAGAATGCAGCATAAGGAATAATCAAGGCTACTTCCCAAGTCGTATCGTCCACACGTTCTTCGAAGGGTTCATTGCCCAGACTGGACCAACGCTGCACGAGAGCCGTCACTTCTTTCGGAGCGTGTTCCCGACCGTTACGGGCTGGTCCGGCACCGATCAGAATCGTTCCGATGCAGTTACATTCTATATTATAATAGATTCCGTCACTGGCCGGAACAGAGAAAAACTCCACACAGGAATCAGTCCATACAGATCCATTGTCTTCTCCATACTTGGCACGTACACTTTCTTCTCTGACTTTGAAGTGCAACAGAATAGAATCTTTGGTATGCGCAATCCGGAAACTTACTTTTGGCTTGTAAGGATATTCAGCCCAGTTGACACACTGAACCGGCTGGAAATCTATCTTTTCCTCATCAAATAATTTAGGAAGCGAACAAGCCTCTACATTAGCAGAACTAATTTTCTTTACTTTCATATATCTTTCGTTTGGAGGATACAAATATAGTTACTTTCTCCTAATAAGGTTCCCGAAAATCAAATAAAAACAATATATTTGCCATTAGTAATACCCTAAACAACCGAATTAGTGAGAAAAACAATCCTTTTATTTCTGCTATTTTTAAGCGTAACTGCTGTCCGTACGTTAGGACAAAATATTACTTTCAGCCATTTGACCACAGATGACGGACTTTCCCAGTTTTCCGTCAACAGCCTGTACATTGACGAACGGGGCATTATATGGATAGGTACGCGCGAAGGACTGAACCGTTATAACGGTAACGATATCAAAAGTTTCAAGCTCAAGAAGAATGATCCGAACAGTCTGTTCAGCAATACCGTACTCCGTATCACAGGTAATAAGAACGGGAAGGTTTACCTGCTTTGCACCGACGGTGTAGCCGAATTTGACATGACCACTCAACGATTCAAAACCCTACTGCAAGGCAATGTGGACGCTATCTACTACAACGAAAAACTATATATCGGAAAAAGAGAAGAAGTATTCGTTTTTAACGAGAACACGAACAACTTCGACCTTTACTACCACCTTGCCGGGAAAGACATTAACCTATCCTGCCTCCATCTGGACGAGAAGAAAAACCTGTGGATGGGAACCACCAGCAATGGTGTTTACTGCCTGTCGGACGACAAGCAACTCTCTCAGCCCATCACGAAAGGAAACATAGCCAGCATCTACGAAGACTCATCCAAAGAACTGTGGATTGGCAGCTGGGAGGAAGGGCTCTACCGTATCCGCACAAACGGCACTATCGACAACTTCCGCCACGACCCGAAGAATCCGAACAGTATATGTTCCGATTTTGTCAGAAGCTGCTGTGAAGATAATCTGGGAAATCTATGGATCGGAACTTTCCACGGCTTGAACCGCTACGACAAAAGCACAGGACAGTTCCAACTTTATACCGCCAATGACAACAAACCCGACGGACTCACCCACTCTTCCATCTGGTGTATCGTGAAAGACGAACAGGGAACCCTATGGCTGGGAACTTACTTTGGCGGCGTCAACTACTTCAATCCGGAATATGAAATCTATACCCGCTATAAAGTGGGAGACACGGAGAAAGAAGGATTAAGCAGTCCCATCGTCGGCAGAATGACGGAAGACAAAGACGGTAACTTATGGATCTGCACCGAAGGCGGTGGCGTGAACGTCTACAACCGGAAAAACAATACTTATCGCTGGTACCGCCATGAAGAAGGCAGAAACAGTATCTCGCACAACAACGTCAAGGCAATCTATTACGACCGGACAGAGGAGATTATGTGGATCGGCACACACTTGGGAGGACTGAACAAACTCGACCTGCGCACCAACCGCTTTACCGTTTACCGGATGAAAGCGGGCGACCCGACCACACTGCCCTCGGACATTGTACGCGACATCGTGCCCTACGAAGACAAACTGATCATCGCCACACAAAACGGAGTCTGCCTTTTCAATCCGGCAACAGGCACCTGCGAACATCTTTTCAAGGATACCAAAGAAGGCAGAAATATCGGTATGGTGGCCAGCCTCTACATCGACAAGGACGAAACGCTATGGGTTTCCGCTACCGGAGAGGGCGTATATTCTTACCGCTTCGACACCGGCAAGCTCACCCACTATGCACACAATCCCTCCATTCCGAACACTCTCAGCAACAACAATGTCAACAACATCATGCAAGACAGCAACGGCAACCTGTGGTTCTCCACTTCCGGAAGCGGGCTCGACCGTTACCGCAAGGAGAGCAACGACTTCGAAAACTTCGATATGCAGAAAGACGGACTATCCAGCGACTGTATCTACGAAGTATTCGAGTCGTCCATACAAAAGGGAGACTTGCTGCTGATTACCAATCAGGGATTCTCCCAGTTTGACTATCCGCAAAAGAAGTTTTACAACTACGGTACAGAGAACGGATTCCCGCTGACTGCCGTCAACGAAAACGCATTGTTCGTAACGCATGACGGAGAAGTATTTCTAGGCGGCATCCAAGGCATGATTTCTTTCTGGGAAAAGAAACTGCACTTTACGCCCAAGTCCTACAGCATCATCCTTTCCCGCCTGCTGGTCAACGGAAAGGAGATCACTGCCGGAGACGACACCGGCATCTTGGAACAGTCCATCGCCTATACACCGGAAATCAGCCTGAAAGCCGACCAATCCATGTTCAGCATAGAATACGCCACTTCCAACTTCATCCCTGCCAACAGGAATGAAATCGTCTACCGCCTCGAAGGTTTCTCCGACGAATGGAATCACACCGACCGCAAACAGACGCTTATCACTTATACCAACCTGAATCCGGGCAAATATACGCTCGTCATCAAGTCGGACGGAGACGGTATCGAAGAAGCCCGACTACTGATCCGTGTATTACCGCCTTGGTATGAGACATGGTGGGCTTATCTGATTTACACCATTTGTACCGTCAGTCTGTTATGGTATCTCATTCAGAACTACAATTCCCGCATCAAACTGCGTGAGTCACTGAAATATGAAAAGAAGCACATCGAAGACCTCGAAGCATTAAACCAATCCAAGCTGCGCTTCTTTACCAACATCTCTCACGAATTCCGCACTCCGCTGACGTTGATCGTGGGACAGGTAGAAACGCTGTTGCAAGTACAGACATTCACACCTAATATTTATCACAAGATATTGGGAATTTACAAAAACAGCCTCCAACTGCGTGAACTAATTACGGAACTGCTCGACTTCCGCAAGCAGGAACAAGGGCACATGAAAATCAAAGTCAGCCGACATAATCTGGTGAACTTCCTGTACGAGAATTATCTGTTATTCCTTGAATACGCCAGCAGCAAGCAAATCAATTTCAAGTTCAACAAACAGTCGGATGATATTGAAGTATGGTACGACCAGAAGCAGATGCAGAAGGTAGTGAACAATCTGCTGTCCAACGCATTGAAGCATACGAAAGCGGAAGATACCATCTCCATCAACGTATCGCAGGAGGATAAATACGTCATTATCGAGATCAAAGACACGGGAACAGGCATTGCCGCCGCCGAGATCGACAAGATATTCGACCGTTTCTACCAGACCGAACGCCTCGACTCGCTGAATACCGGAGCCGGCACAGGCATCGGACTGGCGTTGACAAAAGGTATCATCGAACTTCATCACGGAACCATCCGTGTAGAGAGCGAACCGGGCAAGGGAAGCCGTTTTATCATTACGTTGAAATCGGGCAACCAGCACTTTACTGAGGAACAAATCATACGGGACAACACCGACACCAACATTCAGCAACAACCGGAAACAATCGTTCCAACCGTAGAAATACTGCCCGATTCCGAATGGAAGGAGGAAGACAACAAACGCATCGAAGATGCGAAAATGCTGATAGTGGAAGACAACGAATCCATCAAGCAAATGCTGGCAGGTATCTTCGAAACGTTCTATCAGGTCACTACCGCTTCCGACGGTGTAGAGGCACTGGATATCATACAGAAAGATATGCCAAGCATCATACTGAGTGACGTTGTCATGCCACGTATGTCGGGTACGGAACTCTGCAAACAGATCAAAACGGACTTCAACACCTGTCACATCCCGGTAGTACTACTGACGGCACGCACAGCCGTGGAACACAACATTGAAGGATTAAAGATCGGCGCGGACGATTATATCACCAAGCCGTTCAATACCAATCTCCTGATCTCCCGTTGCAACAATCTGGTGAACTCACGGCGGTTGCTACAGGAGAAATTCAGCAAACAGCCACAGGCTTTTGCCCAGATGCTTGCCACTAACCCGATGGATAAAGAAATGCTGGACCGTGCCATGGCCATCATCGAACAGCACTTGGATAATACGGACTTTAATGTCAACATCTTCGCCCGTGAAATGGGGATGGCACGTACCAATCTGTTCACGAAGCTGAAAGCCGTCACCGGTCAGACACCGAACGACTTTATATTAAGTATCCGTCTCAAGAAAGGAGCCGTCATGCTGCGGAACAATCCGGAGCTGAACATTACGGAGATTTCCGACCGCATCGGCTTCTCTTCTTCCCGCTATTTCAGTAAATGCTTTAAGGAGATTTATCACGTCAGTCCGCTTGCCTACCGCAAGGGTGAAGAAAAAGAGGAAGAAGGGAACGAAGAAACGGATCAATAACCCATAAACAGGTAAGCAAGTAGCATTTGTAACAGGAGAACCTATGCCAAAGTAGTTCCCTCCTGTTGGCACAAGATCCGGGCTACGATGTCAGGAAAAGGCATCCGTAGCCCCGAAACATTTAACCCTTTAGAATGGACTATTTTGTATCACACCTGTACATTCCTGCTCACTCATTTCCGCCAATCCTCTTATCTTTGTGTTCAGTAATCACTCCATAAAAGATCAACATTATGAAGAATGTCTCACGTTTACTACCGCTATTGCCCGGTATAGCCCTGCTGACCGGATGCAATCAGAAAGTACAAAAAGACAACGGACAAAACTCACAAAAGCCTAACATTATTTATATATTCGCGGACGACCTTGGCATAGGTGACCTTAGCTGCTATGGAGCAACGAAGGTCAATACTCCCCATATCGACCGCCTTGCCGGACAGGGTGTACAGTTCACCAACGCCTATGCAACTTCCGCCACCAGTACCCCTTCCCGCTTCGGACTCCTGACAGGTATGTACCCGTGGCGACAGGAAAACACAGGCATCGCCCCCGGAAACTCGGAACTAATCATCGACACCGCCTGCGTCACCATGGCCGATATGCTGAAAGAAGCAGGTTACGCCACCGGAGTTGTCGGCAAATGGCATCTTGGACTCGGTCCGAAGGGAGGCACCGACTTCAACGGGCACATCACCCCCAACGCCCAAAGTATCGGCTTCGACTACGAGTTCGTGATTCCGGCAACCGTAGACCGTGTCCCCTGTGTATTCGTCGAGAACGGACACGTGGTAGGACTCGACCCGAACGACCCGATCACTGTGAACTACGAGCATAAAGTAGGCGACTGGCCTACAGGCGAAGAGAACCCGGAACTCGTAAAACTAAAACCCAGTCAGGGACATAACAATACGATAATCAACGGCATCCCCCGCATCGGCTGGATGACCGGAGGTAAGTCCGCTCTCTGGAAAGACGAGGACATCGCCGACATCATCACCAATAAAGCAAAAAACTTCATCGCCTCCCATAAGGAAGAACCTTTCTTCTTATATATGGGCACGCAGGACGTACACGTACCGCGCGTCCCACATCCCCGCTTCGCCGGGAAAAGCGGTCTGGGAACCCGCGGAGACGTAATCCTGCAACTCGACTGGACCATCGGAGAGATCATGAACACCCTCGACAGCCTCCAGCTGACGGACAACACCATCCTGATATTCACCAGCGACAATGGCCCCGTCATCGACGACGGCTACCAGGACCAAGCCTTTGAACGCCTCAACGGACATACCCCGATGGGTATTTACCGTGGTGGAAAGTACAGCGCTTACGAAGCCGGAACCCGTATTCCGTTCATCGTCCGCTGGCCTGCCAAAGTGAAGCCGAACAAGCAACAGGCTCTCTTCTCACAAATCGATATCTTTGCCTCACTTGCCGCTTTACTGAAACAACCGCTTCCGGAAGGCGCAGCTCCTGACAGTCAGGAACATCTGAACACGCTTCTGGGAAAAGACTACACCAGTCGTGAATACATCGTACAGCAAAATCTCAATAATACGCTCGCCATCGTGAAAGGACAATGGAAGTACATCGAACCGAGTGACGCCCCCGCCATCGAATACTGGACAAAAATGGAACTGGGCAATGACAGGCATCCCCAGCTGTACGATTTATCCGCCGATCCATCGGAGAAAAACAATGTAGCGAAACAGCATCCGGAAGTTGTCAGAGAGCTGTCCGAACTGCTTGAATCGGTAAAGACAAGATAACCAATGAGAATAGCAGATTTGTATTATTTTGTATCAATCTTGAATAATTCTATCCATATGAGAACAATCAATGCGTATATCTTTGCCATCGTAAATTCAACAAAATCACTTAATTTTTAATATATGAAAAAACATCTATCCAACCAGACAAGAAAAAGGATGCTCTCCATTTTGGGAATGCTCCTGCTTTCTGTTCCATTTGTGCTTGCACAAGTACTTGTCAAAGGTACTGTGAAGGATAATCTAGGAGAAGGTGTTCCCGGAGCCAGTGTTCAGGTAAAAGGCACTTCGCAGGGAACGATCACCGACCTTGACGGTAAATTCACTCTTAACATCCCCCAAAAGAACGCTACCTTGGTTATTTCCTTTATCGGCTACGTCACCGTAGAACAAAAGGCGGACTCGCAAAAACCAATGGTCATCACATTAAAAGAAGATACTAAAACGCTGGACGAAGTAGTGGTTGTCGGCTATCAGGAAGTACGCCGCCGTGACCTTACAGGTTCCGTGGCGAAAGCCAACATGGCGGATGTACTTACCGCTCCCGTCGCTTCATTCGACCAGGCACTCGGCGGACGTATCGCCGGAGTCAACGTAACTTCGGGCGAAGGTATGCCGGGCGGCAACATGAGTATCGTGATCCGTGGTAACAACTCACTGACACAAGAAAACTCGCCGCTGTTCGTTATCGACGGTTTCCCGATAGAAGATTCATCGGCAGCCAGCACGCTGAACCCTTCCGATATCGAGTCGCTCGACTTCCTCAAAGATGCGTCGGCTACGGCCATTTACGGTGCGCGCGGTGCCAACGGTGTTGTCATCATCACCACCAAGAAAGGTAAGGTAGGACGGGCACAGTTGTCCTATGACGGTAGTTTCGGTGTGCAGCACGTCACCCGCACTATTCCGATGATGGATGCTTATGAGTTTGTCAAGCTACAGAATGAAATGTATCCTACCGTCGTTGCCGGCTCATACCTGATGAACTACGAAGGCAAGCAATGGACACTGGACGATTATAAAGACATACCGCAATATAACTGGCAGGACGAGATATTCAAGACTGCCTGGCAGCAGAATCATACGGTCAGACTTGCCGGTGGTACGGAAGGTGTACGCTACAATGCTTCCTTATCTTACTTCGATCAGGACGGTACGCTGATAGAAACCGGTTACAAACGTATGCAAGGACGTATGAACACAGTAGTCCGTCGCGGCAAACTGAACATGAGCCTGACCACCAACTATTCACGCTCTATCCAGACAGGTAGTACTCCATCATCCACCTCTTACAGTGGTATGAACAACCTTTTCTATAGCGTATGGGGATACCGTCCGGTGACTTCCCCCGACACTCCGCTCAGCTTCCTGATGGACAGTTCAACGGACAACGCTGTAGATTCAAGCAACGACTACCGTTTCAACCCGATCAAATCGCAGAAGAACGAATACCGGAAGAGCTATACCAACAATCTTCAAATGAACGGATTCGCAGAATACGAAGTACTGAAAGGACTGAAACTGAAAGTTTCCGCCGGATATACTTATGATTCACGCAAGCAGGATCAGTTCAACAACTCGAATACCCGCTACGGAGGTCCTACCTCTACAGATAAAGTGAATGCTCAGGTAACCCGCCAGGAACGCCTGACATGGCTGAACGAAAACACCCTGACTTATCAGACTAACATCAAAAAGAAACACTTCCTCAATGTATTGGGAGGTATCACGTTCCAGAACTCGGACTATGAGATTTATTCATTCCGCACAACACACATCCCCAACGAATCACTCGGTATGGCAGGCATGAGCGAAGGACAGGCAGGTACTACCACTTCGGCAAAGTCTTCATGGGCGATGTTATCATACCTCGGACGTGTGACTTACAACTATATGTCTAAATATTACGCTACCGTTTCTTTCCGTGCCGACGGTTCTTCCAAGTTCAACAAGGACAACCGTTACGGATACTTCCCTTCCGGTTCTCTCGCATGGAGCTTCTCGGAAGAAGAATTTATGAAGCCGTTGAAAAGTGTACTGTCCAGCGGTAAGGTTCGTTTGAGCTGGGGACTCACGGGTAACAACCGTATCGGCGAATATGATTATTATGCGCTGCTGGCGGTATTGAAATCAAGAGTCGGCTCGTATACATCGACAAACTCCCTCCCAAGCGGTGTTTATCCGTTCGACAATGATGCGACGAATGCAGGTGTTGTTCCTACTTCTCTGCCCAACAAGGATTTGAAATGGGAAACAACCGAACAATGGAACGCAGGTCTCGACCTCGGATTCTTCGACGAACGCATCGGTATAACGATGGATATTTACCGGAAGACCACCCGCGACCTGTTGCTGGACGCTTCCCTGCCTTTTTCTTCGGGTTATTACAGCGCTACCAAGAATATCGGTAAAGTACGTAACGATGGTCTGGAACTTAGTCTGAACACCGTCAACTTCCAGACACGCGCCTTCAAGTGGACGACTAACTTCAACATTTCATTCAATAAGAATAAAGTACTGGCATTGTCGGAGAATCAGACAGCCTTGCTGACTGCCGCGCAATTCGACCAGAACTACAACGGTCAGTCCAGCTACATCGCCAAAGTCGGTCTGCCGATGGGACTGATGTATGGTTATGTCTATGAAGGTACATACAAGTACGACGACTTCAACAAATCGGGTAACTCATACAGCCTGAAACCGGGAGTGCCCCACTACTCTACTGAGACCAACACTCAGCCGGGTATGCCCAAATATGCCGACCTTAACGGAGACGGAGTAGTTGACTCCAACGACCGTACGATTATCGGACGCGGACTTCCGATACATACCGGTGGTTTCACCAACAACTTTGAATATAAAGGCATCGATCTGAGCATCTTCTTCCAGTGGTCATACGGCAACGATATCATGAATGCCAACCGCCTGTTCTTTGAAAGCTCCAACAACCGTTCACGCGAATTGAACCAGTTCGCCAGCTATGCCAACCGCTGGACACCGGAAAATCCGACCAGTGACATCCCTGCGGCTACCAACTCCTCTTCCAACCGTGTGATCTCTTCACGCATCATCGAAGACGGTTCGTACCTGCGTCTGAAGAACGTAACAGTAGGCTATACCTTCCCCGCAAAGCTGGTGAAGAAATGGAAGATAGACAAAGCACGTGTTTACGTTGCCGCACAAAACCTGTGGACATGTACCGGTTATTCCGGTTATGATCCGGAAGTATCTGTACGCAACAGTGCGCTCACTCCCGGTCTGGACTACTCTTCCTATCCGAGAGCATACTCTATCAGCTTCGGTGTAAGCCTGGGATTCTAAACGGATAATGATAGTAACAGTTAGAAAAAAGTATTCGATTATGAAAGCATTAAAAATAACAATCATAGCTCTATTGGCAGGTTTCAGCATGGCATCCTGTGACTTTCTGGACAAAGAACCTACCAAACTGACGCCGGAGAACTACTTCAACACCCCCGCTGAAGCCAACTCATTCCTGACTGGCGTCTACGCCATACTGTCGCAACCCACTTTCTACGGCGGTGACTATATGTACCTCGTAGCCGGTGACGACTTATCCCACTACGGAGGTAGCGGACGCGGTCCCGCATCTACCGGACTGATCTGCAACAACGCCACCACCAGTGACAACGCCGTGACTGCCTTCTGGTATGCCCTCTATTCAGGCATCAACCGTGCCAATATGTTCCTCGAAAACATCGACAAAGTAAACGGTTTCGATGCAGGCGTCAAAGAACAGTACATCGCCGAAGCCCGCTTCCTGCGTGCATTCTATTATTTTAATCTGGTAGAGTGCTGGGGAGATGTTCCTTTCAAAACAGTTTCAACCCAAAGCGTTACCAACCTGAATATCCCGCGTACGGACAAGCAGAAGATCTACGACTTCATCGTTTCCGAAATGGCAGACGCAGCCGAGACTGGTCTAAAATCGGCATCCGACCTTGCTTACAAGCCGGGACGTATCTCTCAGTCTACCGCATGGGGCATACTGGCACGTGTATATCTGTTCCGTGCAGGCGAGCATTACCGTGAAGGTCGCAATGCCACACAGGCCGAAAAGAAAGACTATTTCGAAAGAGCCAGCTTCTACGCCCAGAAAGTAATGACTGCCGGTCACAAACTGGCTGCCAACTACTGGGACCCTTTCATCGATATGTGTTCCGACAAGTATAACACCACTGCCAACGAAAGCATCTGGGAAGCCGAATTTGCCGGCAACAACACTTCGGATACACAAGCCGAAGGCCGTATCGGTAACATCATCGGACTCGCCGGTCCGGATCTGTCCTCCAAAAGCGATGTGACGGGAGCCAAAGACCCCGGATATGGCTATGCCTTTATCTACAGCACTCCGAAACTGTACAACCTTTATGTGAACAACGGTGATACCAAACGTTTCAACTGGAGTATCGCTCCGTTTGAATACAAAGAAGCCGGAGGCAAGAATACTGGCGTTACCCATCGTGAATTTGAGCAGGGCAAACTTGCTGAAGTAATGTCTCAATACGGTCAGCAACGCGGAACTTACCAGTACGCAGATGACACAGAAAAGACCACAGCCACCAAGAACTTCAGCCGTATGTGCGGCAAATACCGCCGTGAATACGAAGCGGATAAGAAAGACAAGAACTATACGTCTATCAACTTCCCGATCCTGCGCTATGCTGACGTACTGCTGATGATCGCAGAAGCGGAAAACGAAGCGAACAACGGCCCTACCACTCTGGCTTACCAATGTATGAAGGAAGTAAGAGAACGTGCCGGACTGAACGAGCTTCCCGACATGACGCAGGCATTTGCCAGAGGACGCTCCCCGTCCTTTTCATAGAGTACCCTGCCGGACTCTCCGTCCATGAGGACTGCTGATAATGCGTATAATTCTGCCGGTTCTTCTGCAACAGGTTTCATGTCTACTGTCTGAGGTATTTTGTACTCCGCTCCCCGGGCGGAGGTGTATGTCTGCGTAAACAATAATACCGCCGTCACAACAATGACAGCGGCAATATGTTTCATTCTCATACTCCACCTCACATGCTGGCAATCCATGAATATCACTGTTCATAATTTAC
>ONZY01002029.1_pt1 | contig 12530 bp, 8 predicted proteins | sample 1671451 | NCBI WGS metagenome assembly ONZY01 (sample SAMN06348158, study PRJEB24527) | human gut metagenome | biome: human gut; feature: ankylosing spondylitis patient; material: feces | host: Homo sapiens | place: China | collected 2015-10 | reverse complement strand
GAGGAAAACTTACAGTAAGCGGTTCTATTACAGGAAGTTCTAAAGCTAACGAATTTTTTGCGAATGACGCACAGGTTGATGGCGATATAGAGGCAAAAGGTGCTGTAAAGATTGGACAGGGAACTGTAGTTGTAGGTAATATAACTGCTACATCTGCGGTTATTGGTGGAGCTGTTAAGGGCGATATAGATGTACATGGACCTGTGATAATTGATTCATCTGCTATAATTTCTGGAGATATTAAGTCAAAGTCAGTACAGATTAATAATGGAGCAACAATTGATGGACGTTGCTCACAGTGTTATGCAGATGTTAATATGGAAAGTATATTTGACATTAAAGGAAAGAAGAATAAATAACTGGAGGCACGTATGGATAACATTAAAAGAGTAATACTTAAACTTAGTGGCGAGGCTCTTGCTAAGAAAGAGGGCGGCTACAATGATGAGCTTATAGAAAATATTGCTAATCAGGTTAAGACAATAGTTGATAAGGGAACAGATGTCGGTGTAGTTATTGGTGGTGCGTTTGGAAAAATCGTATCATCATTGGTTGCTAATGTTATTATGCCTCCGATTGGTTTACTGGTTGGCGGTGTGAACTTTACGGATTTGAAATGGGTGATGAAAGCGGCGGAGATCGGTGCTGACGGTAAGGAGATAGCTCCGGCTGTGACATTGGATTATGGTCAGTTTCTGCAAGCCACCTTTGATTTTCTGATTATTGCTTTTGCTATATTCTTATTTATACGGTTGATTACGAAACTGACAACTAAAAAACAGGCAGAAGTGCCAGCTACTCCTCCGGCTCCTCCTGCACCAACGAAGGAAGAAGTCTTGTTGACGGAGATACGCGATTTGCTGAAAGAAAAGAATAGTTGATTCTAATTAAAATAAAGGAGATTCCAAGTATAAACTTGTGAATCTCCTTTATTTTTCTCTTCATTATTAATATAGATTGCGTACTTTTTTCTACTTTTGCAACTCAATTTATTCAAAATCCAACCATTGATATGCAGGAAAAAATAATAATTCTTGATTTCGGTTCGCAGACAACACAGCTTATAGGCCGTCGTGTACGTGAATTGGATACGTATTGTGAAATTGTTCCTTATAACAAATTTCCTAAAGAAGACCCTACTATTAAAGGAGTCATTCTCTCCGGAAGTCCTTTCTCGGTTTACGATAAAGATGCTTTCAAAGTAGATTTGAGTGAAATTCGTGGTAAATATCCGATATTGGGTATTTGTTATGGTGCACAATTTATGTCATACACCAATGGCGGAAAAGTGGAACCAGCCGGAACACGCGAATATGGACGTGCTCACTTGACTTCTTTCTGCAAAGATAATGTGCTATTTAAAGGTGTACGTGATGGATCGCAGGTATGGATGAGTCATGGAGATACGATTACTGCTATTCCTGATAATTTCAAGAAAATAGCTTCAACAGATAAAGTAGAGATTGCTGCTTATCAGGTAGAAGGTGAGCAAGTGTGGGGTGTTCAATTCCATCCGGAAGTATTCCATAGTGAAGACGGAACTCAAATCCTGAAGAACTTTGTGGTAGATGTTTGTGGTTGCAAACAAGACTGGTCGCCGGCTTCTTTCATTGAAAGTACGGTTGCCGAGCTGAAAGCGCAGTTGGGGGATGATAAAGTCGTTCTCGGTTTGAGTGGCGGAGTTGATTCTTCAGTTGCAGCAGTGTTGTTAAACAAGGCTATCGGTAAGAACTTGACTTGTATCTTTGTAGATCACGGTATGCTACGTAAGAATGAGTTCAAGAATGTGATGAAGGATTACGAGTGTCTCGGTCTGAATGTGATTGGTGTTGATGCCAGCGCAAAGTTCTTCGCAGAACTGGCTGGTGTGGCTGAACCGGAAAGTAAGCGTAAGATTATAGGTAAGGGCTTCATCGATGTATTTGATGTGGAGGCTCACAAGATAAAAGACGTGAAATGGCTGGCGCAGGGTACCATTTATCCGGATTGTATTGAGTCATTGTCTATTACGGGTACAGTGATAAAGAGCCATCATAATGTAGGCGGTCTTCCTGAAAAGATGAATCTGAAGTTGTGTGAACCGCTTCGTTTGTTATTTAAGGATGAAGTGCGCCGGGTAGGTCGTGAGCTGGGTATGCCGGAGCATCTGATTACTCGTCATCCGTTCCCGGGACCGGGATTGGCAGTGCGTATTTTGGGAGATATTACTCCTGAAAAAGTACGTATTCTGCAGGATGCTGACGATATCTTCATCCAGGGATTGCGTGACTGGGGATTGTATGATAAAGTATGGCAGGCAGGAGTTATCTTGTTGCCGGTACAGTCTGTGGGCGTAATGGGAGATGAACGTACTTATGAAAGAGCGGTTGCTTTGCGTGCTGTGACATCTACAGATGCTATGACAGCCGACTGGGCACATTTACCTTATGAATTTATGGGTAAGGTATCGAATGATATTATTAATAAGGTGAAAGGAGTGAACCGTGTAACCTATGATATCAGTTCCAAGCCGCCAGCAACCATTGAATGGGAATAATAACATTATCCATCATAAAAATAGCCTCAACAGGAATTTCCGTTGAGGCTATTTTTATGATGGATAGTTTTTTTTTGATTGCTCAGTCCGTATCTACTCGCTTACCAGCTTTTGTGCGTCCGGAATAAGAATCTCTTTCCGGCGTAACTCTAATAATCCTTTGTCTTGTAGCTCGTTGAGTGCTTTCGATGTATTCAACCGGGTATCATCTAAGTAGCGGGCAAGGTCGTCCATTTTTACTTTGAATATCTTTTCTCCCTGCGCCTTTTCACAATGTAACAGGAAAAAGCGAATGATTTTCTCTCTTAAATCCTGTGTCGGCTCTTCCCATAAACGTGAGTAAAGATTTTGTGCCCGGTTACTTACGATGTTCATATAGTTCAGCCGGAATATTTCATATTTGAACAGGTCGCTAAGTACGAATGCTTTGCTGATACTGACGGTATGCGCTTCCGTATGTGCCACATAAGCAGAAGTGTAATGGGTATTCATGCCAAACAACGACTGTGGTTCCAGCAGATAAGGTGCTTCCATCTGTTCGATGACGGTGTATATATTTTCTTTGGAACTTGTGACGATAGAAACCTCTCCTTTTAATAGGAAGCAGAGTTGTTTACACGGACTACCACTCTCTATGATAGTTTCTCCCACTTTATGCTTGATAAAGTGTAGCTTGACCTTATCCAGAATACTTGTGAAATCTTCATGACAAAGACCTTGAAATAAAGGCAATTGGAGCAAAGTGTCGAACATTGTTTCCATATGTTGTAATCTCTTGTTAATCGTACAAATTTACTCATAATACAATACTGCTGTCAACATCTGACCGTTCTTTTTGTTTTTTTTATTGTTTGAATGCATAAAAATAGAGTATATTTGCAGAAAAAAAGGAGGGAATTATGTTCGCAGGCTTCAATTGGCAGCAGATGATTAGTGCGTTTATCGTACTTTTTGCCGTGATAGATATTATCGGCTCTATACCTATTATAATTAACCTGAAAGAAAAAGGGAAAGATGTGAATGCAATGAAAGCTACTGTCATCTCTTTTGCTTTGCTGATCGGATTTTTCTATGCGGGAGATATGATGCTGAAACTCTTTCATGTAGATATTGAATCGTTTGCAGTAGCCGGTGCATTTGTCATTTTCCTTATGTCTTTGGAGATGATTCTGGATATTGAGATTTTCAAGAACCAGGGTCCTATCAAAGAAGCAACTTTGGTGCCGCTTGTCTTTCCTCTGTTGGCAGGTGCCGGAGCTTTCACCACTTTGCTTTCTCTTCGGGCAGAATATGCCAGTGTTAATATCATTATAGCTTTAGTCTTGAATATGATCTGGGTTTACTTTGTAGTGAGTATGACCGGTCGTGTAGAACGTTTCCTGGGAAAAGGAGGCATCTATATTATTCGTAAATTCTTTGGTATCATCTTATTAGCTATTTCTGTGAGGTTGTTTACAGCCAATATAACGTTATTGATTGAGGCGTTGCATCGGTCTTGATTTTCTTATTAAATTGAAAGCTATTGTATCGGATGTGCCATCGTGTTGGCACAACTGTGACATGTCTTTGTCGCAATCGTGCCACTTTGATGTCACAAGTGTGCCAATGTGGTGGCACGAGTTGGCATTTATAACGTTTCTTCTTCTTCTGCTGCTGCTGTTGTTTCTTCTTCTGTATTTTCTTCCTCTTCCATTTCGTCCGCAAAAGGTTCCGGGCGTTGCGGTCCGTGATTTACGAAAACGAAAGCACAGAGTGTTCCCATAATTCCTCCGCTAAGATGTCCTTCCCACGACATATTGGTGGGGGAGAAATAAGGAAACATATGCCATATAATCCCTCCATATAAAAAGGTGACAAGTAAAGAGATGGCAATGAGTGGAACATATTTGCGGAGAATACCACTGAAAAAGAGAAAGAAGGCAAGTCCGTAAATTAATCCGCTGGCACCAATGTGCCATCCCGGTTTTCCAATCAGGAAAGTAAGTAGTCCGCCTCCGAACCAGATTAGGATAAAAATCTTACCTGCTATCCCCCGGTAAAAGTAAAAAAGACACCATGACAAGAAAAATAAAGGAATTGTATTTGCCAGTAAATGACTAAATCCGCTGTGTATCAATGGGTGAGTTAAAATACCTACCAGCCCCCGTTTCTCCATAGGATATACCCCCAAGCGAGAGAAGTCCCAGTCCATTCCGACTTCCATAATCTTGAGTATATAGAGAATAAAAATAAGAAACAAAGGCTTTGCTGCAGCCAGCATGATACGCTGAATATCTTGCTTCATGACATTCTTTTCTTTAGATATTTTACGCAATACTACGAATATTTGCACAAAATCTGAAAATAAAAAGCCTTTTTATTTTTGTTTTTATCTAGAATTTGTACATTTGGACATTGTACCTGTTATATATGGTGCTACAACCATTCTGTATGCGATATAGTAATAAATACAAGTATGATATAATAGCCAATAATTAACCTTTAAATAATGCACAACTATGAGTTATTTACGATTTGACAAGACCCTCATGACGAATCTGGAAGAATCTCTGCAGAGAGAAATTCTCCGGACGAACAAAGCAGGAGCTTATCATTGTACAACGATTGTTGATTGTAACACACGCAAATATCACGGCCTGTTGGTAATTCCAGTTCCCAATATCGACGATGAAAATCATGTGCTGCTATCTTCTCTTGATGAAACGGTAATTCAACACGGTGCGGAGTTTAACTTGGGATTGCACAAATATCAGGGAAACAACTTTAGTCCTAACGGACACAAGTATATCCGCGAGTTTGATTGTGAGCATATCCCGGCAACAACTTACCGTGTCGGAGGTGTTATCCTCCGCAAAGAAAAAATCTTTGTACATCATGAAAATAGAATCCTGATTCGTTATACTTTGCTGGATGCGCATTCGGCTACGACTTTGCGCTTCCGCCCGTTCCTCGCTTTCAGGAGTGTACGTGAGTACACACATGAAAATGCGCAGGCAAGCCGCGAGTATCAACTTGTGGAAAATGGTATTAAAACCTGTATGTATCCCGGATATCCGGAACTATATATGCAGTTGAATAAAAAGTGTGAGTTTCATTTCATGCCTGACTGGTATCGGGGTATTGAATACCCGAAAGAACAAGAGCGTGGGTATGACTTCAATGAAGACCTTTATGTTCCCGGTTATTTTGAGGTGGATATAAAGAAAGGGGAGAGCATCGTATTCTCTGCCGGAACTTCAGAAGTGACTCCCCGTAGATTGAAACAAACATTTGAGGCTGAAGTGCTTGATCGTACCCCTCGTGATAGCTTTTACCATTGTCTGAAGAATTCCGCTCATCAGTTCCATAACCAGCAGGAAGACGAACATTATATTCTTGCCGGTTATCCGTGGTTTAAATGTCGTGCACGTGATATGTTCATTGCCCTGCCGGGACTGACGCTTGCGCTCGATGAGGTCGATCAGTTTGAGGATGTGATGAAAACGGCGGAAAAGGCAATTCGCAATTTTATAAATGAAGAACCAGTAGGCTACAAGATTTATGAAATGGAGCATCCTGACGTTTTGCTTTGGGCTGTCTGGGCTTTGCAGCAATATGCAAAAGAAACTTCCCGTGAGCAATGTCGTCAGAAATACGGAGAACTTCTGAAAGATATAATGGAGTTTATTCGTCAGCGGAAACATGAGAATCTTTTCTTGCATGATAATGGATTACTTTTTGCCAACGGTACGGATAAGGCGATTACATGGATGAATTCTACAGTGAACGGACATCCGGTGATTCCTCGTACGGGGTATATTGTTGAATTTAATGCGTTGTGGTATAATGCGTTGCGTTTTATAGCTGATTTGGTGCGCGAAGGAGGAGACGTATACTTGGCGGATGAACTCGATGCGCAGGCAGAAGTAACCGGAAAGTCTTTTGTCGAGGTATTCCGTAACGAATATGGTTATCTGCTTGATTATGTAGACGGTAATATGATGGATTGGAGTGTACGTCCTAACATGATATTTACCGTAGCGTTTGATTATTCTCCTTTGGATCGTGCACAAAAGAAACAGGTGCTTGATATTGTGACCAAAGAGTTGCTCACTCCGAAAGGAATTCGTTCGTTGAGTCCGAAGAGTGGCGGATATAATCCGAACTATGTAGGTCCGCAGATACAACGCGATTATGCTTATCATCAGGGAACGGCTTGGCCTTGGTTGATGGGATTCTATCTGGAAGCTTATCTTCGAATTTATAAGATGAGCGGATTGTCATTCGTTGAACGCCAACTGATTAGTTATGATGACGAAATGACAAGCCACTGTGTTGGTTCCATTCCCGAGTTGTTTGATGGGAACCCGCCTTTCAAAGGACGCGGCGCAGTATCGTTTGCGATGAATGTAGCAGAAATACTGCGTGTCTTAAAGCTACTGTCTAAGTATTATTAAAAAAGGAGGAACGAAGATGAAAGTTTTAATGTTTGGATGGGAATTCCCTCCCAAAATATATGGTGGTCTTGCGGTTGCTTCTTATGGAATAACTAAAGGATTGAGTCTGCAAGGTGATATGGAGACGATTTTCTGTATGCCTAAACCGAGCGGTGAAGAAGAAAAGTTCTTGAAAATAATCGGTATGAATCAAGTACCCATCGTGTGGCGTGATGTCAACTACGACTACTTGAAATCCCGTTTGTTGGAAATGACACCGGAAGAATATTACTCTTTCCGCGATCATATTTATGCCGATTTTTCTTATATGCATGTGAATGATTTGGGGTGTATGGAGTTTGCTGGTGGTTATCCCGGGAACTTGCACGAAGAAATTAATAATTTCTCGATCATTGCCGGAGTAGTAGCCCGTCAGCAGGAGTTTGATATCATTCATGCGCATGACTGGCTGACTTACCCTGCCGGAGTACATGCCAAAATGGTTAGCGGAAAGCCGCTTTGCATCCATGTGCATGCTACGGATTTTGACCGTTCTCGTGGCAAAGTCAATCCTACTGTTTATTCGATTGAGAAGAATGGTATGGATCATGCCGATTGTATCATGTGCGTATCCGAGCTTACTCGTCGCACTGTTATTAACGAGTATCATCAGGACCCCAGGAAGGTATTTGCCATGCATAATGCTGTTTATCCATTGTCGCAGGAACTGCTGGATATTCCACGTCCCGATCACTCAAAAGAAAAGGTGGTCACTTTCCTTGGACGTATTACGATGCAGAAAGGACCGGAATATTTTGTAGAAGCTGCTGCGCTTGTGTTGCGTCGTACTCGTAATATTCGTTTCGTCATGGCTGGCTCGGGCGATATGTTGAATGCCATGATTAACCTGGTGGCCGAACGTGGTATTGCTGACCGGTTCCATTTCCCGGGTTTTATGAAAGGTAAGCAGGTATATGAGGTTTATAAGAACAGCGATGTATTTGTCATGCCGTCTGTCTCTGAACCTTTCGGCATTGCTCCATTGGAGGCCATGCAGTGTGGAACACCTTCCATTATTTCTAAGCAGTCGGGGTGTGGCGAGATTCTTGATAAGGTGATAAAAACTGACTACTGGGATATTCATGCAATGGCTGACGCTATCCATTCTCTTTGTACTAATCCGTCTCTTTTCGAATACCTCAAGGAAGAGGGAAAGAAGGAAGTAGATGGGATTACTTGGGAGAAAGTTGGCTTGAGAATCCGTGCTCTCTATGAGGCTGTGTTAAGAAACTATGGTAAATAACAAAACAATAAATAAAAATGAGAACTATCTGTCTTTATTTTGAAATACATCAAATTATCCATTTGAAACGTTATCGTTTCTTCGATATTGGTAATGACCATTACTATTATGATGATTATGCCAACGAAACGGGTATGAATGAGGTCGCTGAACGTTCGTATATTCCTGCTCTCAATACATTGATTGAAATGGCGAAAAATTCGGGTGGTGCTTTTAAAGTAGCGCTTTCTATCTCGGGAGTAGCCTTGGAACAATTGGAAATTCATGCTCCGGCAGTCATTGATTTATTGCATCAGTTGAATGACACTGGTTGTTGTGAATTCTTATGTGAGCCTTATTCACATGGCTTGTCTTCACTAGCCAACGAGGATTGCTTCCGCGAAGAAGTACTTCGTCAACGTGATAAGATGAAACAAATGTTTGGTAAAGAACCGAAAGTGTTCCGTAATTCTAGTCTGATTTATTCTGATGAAATAGGTGGGTTGGTAGCTTCTATGGGCTTCAAGGGAATGTTGACGGAAGGTGCTAAACATGTATTGGGTTGGAAGAGCCCGCATTATGTTTATCACTGTAATCAGGCTCCAAGTCTTAAGCTCTTGTTGCGGGATTTCAAACTCTCTGACGACATCAGTTTGCGCTTTTCTAATTCGGAGTGGGCGGAATATCCGTTGTTTGCTGATAAGTATATTAATTGGATCGATGTATTGCCGCAAGAAGAGCAAGTTATTAATATCTTTATGGAATTGAGTTCGCTTGGTATGGCTCAACCATTATCCTCTAATATTCTTGAATTCTTAAAAGCGTTGCCGGAATGTGCAAAGGCTAAGGGGATTACTTTCTCTACACCGACTGAAATTGTAACGAAGCTGAAATCAGTATCACAACTCGATGTTGCATATCCGATGTCGTGGGTGGATGAAGAGAGAGATACTAGTTGTTGGTTGGGTAATGTCATGCAACGCGAGGCTTTTAATAAACTGTATAGTGTAGCTGAACGTGTTCATTTATGTGACGACCGTCGTATCAAACAGGATTGGGATTATTTGCAGGCTAGCAATAACTTCCGTTTTATGACAACGAAGAATAATGGTATGTGGTTGAATCGTGGAATCTATGATTCTCCTTATGATGCTTTCACTAACTATATGAATATTTTGGGTGACTTTATCAAACGGGTAGATGCACTATATCCTGCCGATGTAGACAGTGAAGAATTAAATTCTTTGTTGACTACAATTAAGAACCAGGGAGATGAGATTACAGAGTTGGAGAAAGAAGTGGCTAAATTGCAGGCAAAAGTGGAGGCTGCAAAGAAAGCAACTGTTAAGAAGGCTGCTGATGCTAAAGAACCGACAGTAAAAGAAAAAGCTGTTGCTAAATCAAAATCTGCTGCAAAGAAAGCTGAAGTTAAGAAAGCTGCTGCGGAGCCGAAGAAGGCTACAGGTAAAGCAAAAAAGGCTACTGCTAAGTAGAAGAATAAGAAATTATTATTTATTATATTGGAACCGTGAGTGAGATAAAATCAAACTCACGGCTTTTTTGTGTGGATTAAGTCGAGACCTTTGTTGGCGGATATTCTTCTGCAAGATAGTAACACCATCCGATAAAATAGTAACGCTATTTGATAACGATACCGTTAATACCCCAAGCATATACCGTTATTATTATGAAATTATTCTATCTGACTTTTCTATCAATATCTTATAAAACAACAGCGCAGATTACTCAATGTAACCTGCGCTGTTGTTTTATAAGATTTCAACTATTTCCTATTTTGATTTTGTTCCAAAGTTTGTAGAAACAACTTCAAGTTTCAATTTGTATTTATCTTGTTCCTCTTTAGGTAAAGAAGCATTTGTGGAATTTGTACCTCCCTTTAAGCGCGCATAGCCAGGTTTCAGGTCATGTTGTATGCTAATAACATTGCTCGAAGAACCATAATAGCTATTACTTGAGGAAGCATCTGTGGTTACAAGTACTGGAATAAGTATGAATTTGTTCCAATCACTATATTTTTCCCATTCTTCAATATCATGAACCACTTGAGTGTCTGTTTCACCTTCGGAGTTAGTTATTTGGAGAGTTATCGTCCCACCATTCTTGAGTTTCTTTTCTGCTTCTTCTCGTTCTCCATCTGCTAAACAATCATTAATCATTTGAGTAATGTTGTTGAATGTATATTGAGTAAAACTAGTAGTAGGATTAAATAGAGATGAAGTTATACCATCACTAAGTTGATTATCTTTAAAGAAACTATCTTTATATTTTTTACGTATTAATAGAACATTCTTGGGAGTAGACATGCCAAACTTCTTATCACTGGTTTCATTATAGATAGGAATTCCTAATTTAACCGCATTCAAAGTATCTCCTTGGAGCTTTTCTGCTATTTGACTAACAGGAAGAGTTAACTGCGTAAAGATGCCAGCTGGACTTTTTAAGTAAGTCCATTCGGGGTTATTTATACAATTTTGAATAGCCGCTTTGTCATTTTGTAGCTGATTTGCTTGAATGACTTCTCGGGTAGTAGTAAAGGTACGGTACCCATAATAAGTGGAGTCTTTATATTCTGTATCTCCCTCTTCTAATACTTTCTTTTTCAATTTAACACCTGTAAGTGTGTCAACTGCATAGCATTTATATACTACATTCATTTGGGCTTGGTTTATGTAAAGTACTGTGCCATCACCATAATCACTCTTTACGTAAATGCCTTTGAATATTTCTCTGAATGTTTTATCATCAAAGTTAATGCCAAATTCGTTAGCTTTTTGTATAATCTTTGTGCCTATTTCTATTGCAGCATCCTGCTTAAAAGAAACGTGCACGCTAGGGACATATGTGCTGAGTTTACGGATAGAATCTTTAACAGATAAATCAACTGCTGTATAGGCCTTAGTTCCCAATAGATTTTTAGGATTGTAAAATTTTTCAGGCTCAATATCTGTATAATATGCATTCTCCTGATTGAGCTCTTCTTCAGCTTCTCCTAATTCATAAACACTTAAACGACATGCTGTTAATGAATCTCCAAAGTAACTGCTATACCATAGATAAAGTTCGATGGTATGAATGTTACCTATGAGTTTTCTATTTGGATCATTTTCATTATCTGTATTGTATATTGGTTTCACGTCGTCGCCCAGTCCTTCTTTATCTACCATTACGCGGGTAGCTTTTTTCTTTTCGTCCAAAGCAGTACCATCATATACTCCGGGGAATGTCATTCCAGTCGGACAGTTGAGCTCTGCCAAGAACCCCGCCTGATAAGTTCCGAAAGTTTCATCTGTGAACTTCCCTACATAACCGACATTGGTCATTGCATATATCTTACCGGCATGAACGGATTCGGTAGTTACATCAAATGTAGATAGCTTTCCATTGATATTTTGGTCGCTTCCCGGAAACATTCCCAATCCCAGTCCGGCAGTGTTGTCATCACAACCCCAAAAGGTGATTGCCAGTAAAGCTATTAAGGCGTATTTTGCTTTCATGATCGTCGTATCTTGATTTTTTTATTCTTCTTCGTTTGCAGTCGCATCCCATACCTGATCGTAGAACTCGTTGCAGGCATCTGCATAGTTTTCCGGGTTCTGGTAGTCAAGCACCAGTTTGCCAGATTGGCGGGCGTATTCAATAATAGACTCGTCTACTTTTTCGCTGTTTTGTATGACTCCATCCGAATAATCAACGGCGAGTTTGCACAGAGCAGCATAGTCTACCGGCTCTTTCAAATCACCTAAATCTTTTTTGGAAATACCTTTCAGCATCAATTTGGCTGCGAAATCGTCGCTAAGCGTACTCTTGAAATCATCTTCATAAACAGAGAATACCACTTTAGCGTCGCGGAAAGAAGGTTCGTCTTTATAGGCTTTCTTAATATAAAGAGGAGCTAAAGCTGTCATCCAGCCATGACAGTGAATGACATCAGGACACCAGCGAAGTTTTTTCACTGTTTCCAATACACCGCGTGCATAGAAAACGGCACGGCTATCGTTATCATCATATTCTATACCATTTTCATCCGTTGTCTGCATACGATTCTGGAAATAATCATCGTTATCGATGAAATATACCTGCATGCGTGCGGATTGGATAGAAGCAACTTTTATAATCAAGGGGTGGTCAGTATCATCGATAATCAGGTTCATACCAGAGAGGCGGATCACTTCGTGCAGTTGATTTCTGCGCTCATTGATATTTCCCCATTTAGGCATAAAGGTTCTGATTTCACGGCCTTTTTCTTGTATCGCCTGTGGAAGGTTTCTACCTATAT
>ONZY01002025.1_pt1 | contig 12556 bp, 8 predicted proteins | sample 1671451 | NCBI WGS metagenome assembly ONZY01 (sample SAMN06348158, study PRJEB24527) | human gut metagenome | biome: human gut; feature: ankylosing spondylitis patient; material: feces | host: Homo sapiens | place: China | collected 2015-10 | reverse complement strand
AGATGACCACCACGAAGCCGGCGCCTGCGGCCAGACGCACCTCGCGCACCTCCATGGTAAAGCCGGTGGGTGCACCGGTCAGCTTGGCGTTGTCGCTGAAGCTGTACTGGGTCTTGGCAATGCAGACGGGCAGGTTGCCGTAGCCCATCTCGGTCAGCTCGGCCAGCGTCTTGCTGGCAGCGGCGCTGTAATTCACGCCATCGGCGCGGTAGATCTTGGCGGCAATGGCGTTGATCTTGTCCTTCAGGGGCATCTCCAGCGGGTAGGTGTACTGGATGGGACGATCCTCCAGAATCTCAAGCACCTTCTCAGCCAGTGCCTTGCCGCCCTCGCCGCCCTTGGCGAATACCTCACTCAGCACGCAGGGCACGCCCTGCTCGGCGCAGACGTGCTCCACATAAGCCTGCTCCTCGGCGGTGTCGGTGGGGAAGGCATTGATAGCCACCACCACCGGCAGACCGAAGCCGTTTTTCAGGTTGTCGATGTGACGGATCAGGTTGGAAGCACCGGCCTTGACGGCCTCGAGGTTGGGCTGGTTCAGGTCTGCCTTGGCTACGCCGCCGTGGCTCTTGAGAGCGCGCACGGTAGCCACCAGCACACAGGCAGAGGGGGCAATACCGGCATAGCGGCACTTGATATCCAAGAACTTCTCCGCACCCAGATCAGCGCCGAAGCCTGCCTCGGTAATGGTGTAGTCTGCCAGCGAGAGGCTGAGCTTGGTGGCCAGCACACTGTTGCAGCCGTGGGCAATGTTGGCAAAGGGGCCGCCGTGGATGATGGCGGGGTTGTTTTCCAGCGTCTGCACAAGGTTCGGGTCCAGTGCGTCCTTCAGCAGGGCGGTCATGGCACCGGCTGCGCCGATCTCACCGGCGGTCACCGGCTTGCCGTCGTAGGTGTAGGCGCATACGATGCGGGACAGCCGCTCCTTCAGGTCGGAGATGCTGGTGGCAAGGCAGAAAATAGCCATGACCTCGCTGGCCACGGTAATGTCAAAGCCGTCCTCGCGGGGGGTGCCGTTCACCTTGCCGCCCAGACCGTCCACGATGAACCGCAGCTGCCGGTCGTTCATGTCCATGCAGCGCTTCCAGGTGATGCGGCGGGGATCGATATTCAGCGGGTTGCCCTGCTGGATGCTGTTGTCGATCATGGCAGCCAGCAGGTTGTTGGCGGTGCCAATGGCGTGCAGGTCACCGGTAAAGTGCAGGTTGATATCCTCCATGGGCACCACCTGTGCGTAGCCGCCGCCGGCAGCGCCGCCCTTTACGCCGAACACGGGGCCAAGGCTGGGCTCGCGCAGGCAGAGCATGGTCTTTTTGCCCAGTGCGTTCATGGCGTCGGCCAGACCTACGCTGGTAGTAGTTTTGCCCTCACCGGCAGGGGTGGGGCTGATGGCGGTGACAAGGATCAGCTTGCCCTGCTTTTTGGCGTTGTGGATCAGCCGGTGGTCGATCTTGGCCTTGTAGCGGCCATAGGGGATCACACTTTCCTCCTCTAGACCCAGCTGAGCTGCGATCTGGGTGATGGGCTTCATTCTGGCTTCCTGCGCGATCTCGATATCGGTCTTCATACAGACATCCTCCTTGATAGCAAAAAAGGGCAGCTTTGCGCAGCAATTGCGCAAGGCTGCCCAGACGGTCGGCATTGACATCCCCAGCACCCCTGCACTGTGGTGCTCCACAAGGTTCCGTCAGCAGGGATGCGGTCTATGCTGTAAAGATAGCACACCACCGGGGTGTTTGTCAAGGAGGTACAGTTACAAAAATCACCCATAAATGCATAAAATTTTTTGCGTTATCCAAGGGTTTGTGCTATACTTATTCTGGGTTATTATGAAAACAACGACAGAAAGCAGGAAATCCGTTTATGCTGCAAAATCCTCAGTTACATTATCTGGACAACGCGGCCACCACCATCGTAGCGCCGGAGGTGGCGGACGTCATCGACAAGGCCATGCGGGAGCACTGGGCAAACCCTTCCAGCCTGTACGGCCCGGGCGCGCGCAGTGAAGAAGCTCTAAACGCCGCCCGTGCCGCCGTAGCGCGCACGCTGGGCTGCAAAAGCCGGGAACTGTACTTTACCTCCTGCGGCAGCGAGAGCAACAATCTGGCGCTGCTGGGTGCGGTACAGACCCGCACCTTCGGCAAGGGCATCGTAGTATCCGGCTTTGAGCACCCCAGCGTGCAGCGGCCGTTGGAGCGGCTGGCAAAGCAGGGCTACGACGTTACCGTGGTAGCTCCCCGGGCAGACGGCACGCTGGACATTACCGCCATGCTGGAGCGGGTGGACAAAAACACCATCCTTGTGGTCTGCATGATGGTGAACAACGAAATCGGCACCCGCAACGATGTGGAGCGCCTTGCCGCCGAGGTAAAGCGCCGCAACAGCCGCGCCATCGTCCATGTGGACGCGGTGCAGGCATGGATGCGCGTGCCTATCAAGCTGGACAACATTGATACGCTCTCGGTGAGCGGCCACAAGATCCACGCGCCCAAGGGCATTGGCGCGCTCTACCTCTCCGACCGACTGGTGCAGGCCTTCCAGCCGCCCTATCTGGGCGGCGAGCAGGAGCGGCAGATGCGCCCCGGCACCGAAAACCTGCCCTACGCCATGGGTCTGGCCGCAGCGGCTACCCGTCTGGCCAAGACCATAAAGAGCCGGGACACTGCCATGCGTGCACTGAACCGGCAGCTGCGGGAGGGGCTGAAAGCCTTCCCGGAGGTAGTCATCAACAGCCCGGAGAACGCCGTGCCCGAGGTGCTGAACTTCAGCGAGATGTGCATCAAGAGCGAGACCATGCTGGCTTTTCTGGCCGAAGAGCAGATCTACGTCTCCTCGGCCAGCGCCTGCGGCCGCGGCCAGCCCAGCCACACGCTGGCAGCCATGGGGCGCGACCCGCTGGCCATCGATACCGCCATCCGGGTGTCCTTCTGCGCCGACAACACCCCGGAGGATGTGGACGCCTTCCTCAACCGCTTCGAGGACGGCATGAAGCATTTGCAGAAGATCAGAAAGTAAAAATGGAAGCCGTTCTATGGGAAGCTGCAGTTTGCCTGTGCGACCCCAATGCGTGAAAGGGTGAATGGAAAATGACCGCAGTCATTTTCCATTCACAGATAAAAATAATTCATCCGCTGAATATGGCCAGAGCGAAAGCGGAGGCCATTATAAATCCCACATCAGGAGATGCAACATTTATGAAGGAAATTATTATGGGCTATCAGGGTGAGATGTCCCTGAAAGGCCTCAATCGCAACCAGTTCGAAGCAGCCATGATGAAGATCCTGCGCTACCGTCTTAAGACGGTGGGCAAGTTCAAGGTGTACTGCACCCAGTCCACTTTTTATATGGAACCTGAGGAAGAGAACGTGGATATGGATCTTGCCTTTGAGCGGGTCAGCAAGGTGTTCGGCCTTGCCGCGCTCAGCCGCGCCGTGGTGTGCGAAAAGGATTTTGATACCATCTGCCAGACCGCCGAGGACTATCTGGGCAGCGCGCTGCACGGCATCCGCACCTTCAAGGTGGAGGCCCGCCGCGCCGACAAGACCTACCCCATGACCAGCCCGGAGCTGATGCGGGAGCTGGGCGCTTATCTGCTGGGCAAGCACAACTACCTGAAGGTGGATGTGCATAACCCGCAGTTCAAGGTCATTGTGGAGATTCGAGATTACGGTGCGTATATTCACGGCCCGAAAATACCGGGTGAGGGCGGTCTGCCCGTGGGCACCAGTGGCCGTGCCCTGAATATGCTCTCCGGCGGCATCGACAGCCCGGTGGCAGCTTATCGTATGGCAAAGCGCGGTCTGGCACTGGATCACATCCATTTTGCGTCCCCTCCGTATACTTCTGAGCGCGCAAAACTGAAGGTAAAGGCTCTGGCACAGCTCATCACCGTGTATACCGGCAGTGCTAACCTGTTCGTAGTGCCCTACACAAAACCCCAGGAATACATCCGGGATAATGCTCCGGATGTGCTGTTCACGGTGCTGATGCGCCGCAGCATGATGCGCATTGCAAACGTGATCGCCAAAAAGCAGGGCTGTGAAGCGCTGGTCACCGGCGAAAGTCTGGCACAGGTGGCAAGCCAGACCGTCAAGGCGCTGCAGTGCACCGATGCTGCACAGGATCTGCCCATCCTGCGCCCGCTCATCGGTATGGACAAAACCGAGATCATCGAGACCTCCCGCCACATCAATACCTTTGAGACCAGCATCCTGCCCTACGAGGACTGCTGCACCATCTTCACCCCGCCGCACCCGAAGATCCGCCCTGAGCTGGAGGAGATCCTTGCCGCCGAAGCCGCCATGCCCGGCCTTGCCGCGCTGGAAGCCGAGGCCGCAGAGCAGACCGAGCGCATCCGGGTGCGCATCACCGATCAGGTAGAATTCGAGGGTTGATTTGTCCATGACAGCAGAGATCATCAGTGTGGGTACCGAGCTGCTGCTCGGCAACATTCTTAACACCAATGCCCAGTACCTCAGCCGGGAGCTGGCTGCGCTGGGCATCACAGTCCGGCGGCAGAGCACCATCGGCGATAACCATGGCCGTCTGGCGGAGTTTGTCAACGAGGCAAAGCAGCGGTGCGACCTGCTGGTGTTCACCGGCGGGTTGGGCCCCACGGCGGACGATCTGACCAAGGAGACGGTGGCCGCCTGCTTTGGCGACACCCTTACCTTTGACCCCGATGAGTGGCAGAAGATCGTAGACTTCTTTACCCGCACCGGGCGCGAGACCACCCCCAACAACCGCAAGCAGGCCATGGTGCCGGTGCATGGGCATAAGGTGGTCAACCACCACGGCACCGCGCCGGGCGCATGGTTCGAGCAGGACGGTCACTGTGCCGTGCTGATGCCCGGCGTGCCCCACGAGATGAAGGCCATGTGGGAGGAAAGCGTGCGCCCGCTGCTGCTGGCGCGGCAGAGCTGCGCCCTGCACAGCCTGACGCTGCGGGTGCTGGGCGGCGAGAGCAATCTGGAGTACCGGGTACGTGCGCTGCTGGAAAATCCGAACCCCACCGCTGCCATCTACTGCAAGACCGGCGAGTGCGAGATCCGCATCACCGCCCGGGCGCAGAACGACGCCGAGGCGCAGACCATGTGCCGCGCCTACGCCAAAAAGTTCTATGATCTGCTGGGCGATGCGGTGTATGATGAGGATGTCGCCGGGTTGGAAGAGACGGTGGTGCATACGCTGCAGGCCAACGGCCTGACCATTGCCACCGCCGAAAGCTGCACCGGCGGCATGATCGCCCAGCGCCTGACCAGTGTGTCCGGCGCAAGCGAGGTGTTCGGCTACGGCTTTGTGACCTACTGGGAGCAGGCCAAGGCGAAGCTTGTCGGGGTGGACCCGGCGGTCATTGCGCAATATAATGTGGTGTCGGCTCCCGTGGCGGCGCAGATGGCGCTGGGCGCGGCAAAGGCCGCCGGTGCGGATATCGCGGTCAGCGTTACCGGTCTGGCAGGCCCCGACGGCGGCGATGCCGTCCGGCCTGTGGGCACGGTGTATCTGGGCGCTGCCCGGGGAGATAAGGCGTATGTGAAAAAGCTGTTCGTCTCCCGTCCGGACCGTGCACTCATCCGCGCCCGCGCCGCACAGACTGCGCTGGAAATGGCGCTGCGGCTGGCACAGGGCAAGACCCCTGCCGGTACGCAGGTGCTGGCCGAAAGCGCACAGCATGACCCCGCCGCCCTGACCGCCTTGGACGAGACCCTGCGGGCAGAGTAAGGGCGGCCCCTGCGGCCGCAGGGGGGATGCGTCATGACAAATAAGGAAGAGCGCCCGGCAGGCTGCGTGCTGCGGCTGTTCGGTGCACCGGAGCAGACCGTGCAAAAGGCTGTGGAAGCCCTGCCGGACACTTGGCAGGGCACGGTGCACTGCCGCAGCCGGGGCGCGGAAACGCTGGTGGCGCTGCAAAGCAGCACCCCGCAGCAACTGCACCGGGCGGTACAACTGCTGCGGACAAGCCTTGCCCCGGCGCTGTACGGGGAAGGGGAGCAGACTCTTGCCGCTGCCGCAGTGCAGGCGCTGGAACAGCACCGCAAGCTGCTGGTGTGCAGTGATACCGCTGCAGGAGCGCTGCTGGAGACCCGGCTGGAAAACCTTCCCGGCGCGGAAAAGGTATTCGATTTTGGCGCCATGAGCTACGCCAATACTGCGCTCACCGCCCGGCTCAGCCGCAAGCTGCGCAAGGCACCGCAGGCAGAGCCTGCCCGCACACTGGCGCGGGTGCAGGTCATGCAGAAGCTGACCGGTGCCGCGCTGACGGTGGGCTGTGTGGAACTGCCCCAAAGCCGTCTGCTGCTGGTGGGCGGCAAAAAGGGCTGCTGGCTGCGGTGCCTTGCGTCGGACGAGAACCCCGGGCTATGGCTGCTGGATATGCTGCGCCGCGCCGCCTGCGGTCTGCCGCAGGCAGGGGGCACAAGCTGGCAGCCCTATGGCAAAGCTGTGCCGGATGCAGCCTTGACCCCTGCCTCCCTTGCGGCGGAACAGTCTGCATCGCCGCGCCCGAAGCGCCGCAGGCTGGGCAAGGCGCTGGCGGTACTTTTGCTGCTGGCACTGGCAGCACTGGCTGCGGGCTGGTATTATACCGGCGGCGACCTTGCCGCCCTGCCCCAAAAACTGCAGAGCCTTGGCGCAGAAAGCCTGCCCCACGCCGGGGCAAAGCTGGTGTGAGCGCTGTGGCGGCTATCTTCCATAGAAAAGCAAAAACCAAGCCCGGAGGGTTCGTAAACCTTCCGGGCTTGGTTTTGCGCTGGCGTCCCCGATGTGATTCGAACACACGGCCTTCCGCTTAGGAGTAGGGGCTGAAGCCATAAATCCTAGGCAAAAGTAGGTAAAACAAGTAACGTTTTATCAATTGATTTTTTGTTGCGCTGTCAATCTGAGTAAAGAACACAAACCCCGAAATAAAACGAGTAAAAGGCTTTTCATTAGCAGAAAATTAGCAGAGCTAATGAAAAGTGGAAGGTTCATTGTAAAATGCCCACCTTTCATTAGCTGGGAAGTGTACGTTTCCCTACGGATATTTGCTTGTTTAGCATTCGTGAACCAGACCATACAGCCGTAGCTGGTGTGATGGACAAATGTTTTCAATAGAAAAAGACCAGAGCTTTCTGCGAGAAAACTCTGGTCTATGTAACAGTGCGAATGGAAATGCGCATTGTCTTGTAAAAGGAAGGGGCTTATGGTATTCTTACGGGAGTAAAGGCACTGGATGCAAGGAACTTTGCGTGATTTTAGGAGTGTGCGATGGAAAAGAAATTTAATATTGTAGTCGGTGAAGATGGAACTGTAAAACTCCCAGATGCGGTTCTGGAAAAACTTGAAGTCAAACCCGGAGAGGAAGTTCGCTTCGAGGTAGATGACAATTTCTATGCAGTCAGGCTTCTATCGCGGATAGAAGCTGAACGCTTGGATTACTTGAATTGGATGCATAATAAACATTGCCCCTCTATTGAGGAAATGATTGCAGAGTCGAGAAAACAAGCCACTCAGAACATTGTGATCTCCCGTATCCTTGATGGGATGCCGGCAGAAAAAATCGCAGAAGGCTATGAAGTTTCACTCGATTATGTAAAACAGCTTACACATCAGCTGAAGATGGACATAGAGGAAGCTAAGGCGAAAAAACACAAAGAAACGGGATCATCCTAAAACAGATAGCGGCAGTTTTCCATATACGGAAAACTGCCGCTGTTTATGTATAGAGGCTTATAGGTTCTTTGCAAGATTTTTAATGAGTGTAGCCATAGAGGGGTCAGCCAGCAGTTTAGCAAGAGCTGCTGCCGCATCTGTATCGACGGGACTGGCTTTGGGAGTGGATTGCTCTGCGCGAGGGAGGACTTCAGGCTCTGCACCATGATGCTGATAGAAGAAATCGTCGAATCGTTGTGCGTTCAAACGCCGATCATCATCCAGAATGTGTGCGTACTGCTCGGTGACCATCGAAGCCTGTGCATGACCGGAATCGCCCTGCACGGCTTTGATATCGCCGCCGTTCAGCTTGAGCTTGTATGTAATGCTGGAGTGTCGGAAGCTGTGGAAAACCACTTTGGGGAGATCGTTTTCCTCAATCAGCTGCTTCAATGCACCGTTAATGGTGGATTGTTCGGTCGGCATTCCCAGCGGGCCGGCAACCACGAGATTATAGTCTGCATACTCTGCACCCAGTGCGTCCTTTGTCATGTCCTGCTCGGCTTTATAGTGGACAAGCATTTCAGCAACTGTTTTGGGGAGAAAAATGGTTCGGATACTGCTGTCTGTTTTAGGGCTTTTCAGAACCTGGACCGTGGTGCAGCGGGAACTCAGCGAGGGAAAACGAGTGATGACATTTTTATTTTCCAAGGCGTTCAGCGAAGCAATATCTACACGCTGCAATTCCTTATTTATGTAAATGGAGGCTCGCCCGGCTTCAATGCTTTCGGGGGAGATATCCACACAATCCCATGTCAGACCGAGCAATTCCCCTAAGCGCAGGGAACAAGAGAAGGAGAGGTTGATGCACAGCCGCAGCTTCGGATCATCACAAACTTTCAAAGCACGGAACAGCGTTTCGGCTGTCCAGATATCACGTTTCTTGGAAGTGTACTTGGGCAGGGTAGCGTAAATGCAGGGATTCTTTTCCATGAGTTCCCATTTTACAGCCTGCTCAAAGGCACTCCGCAGAATCTTATGAACCGAACGGACTGTACTGGGGGAAACAAACTGGTGCTTCCGCTTCCCACACATAGGGTCAGCAGCCTCATATTTGAGCAACCGCTGATAATATCCCTCAATTACGCGGGTGGTGAGATCTTGCAGCTTCATTGAGCCGATAAGCGGTTCTATGTAGTTTGAAATCAGTGCAGTGTTTGATTGATAGGTTGAAAGTGCCCATTTGGTTCTTCCGTACAGGGTGACGTATTCTTTAAGCAGGTCTTTTAGAGTTCGGCACTGGGGTGCCACAAAGGTACCGACGGATTCTTTGTATTCGACCTCTTTCTTACGGTTTTTGGCATCTGCAAGGTCGGTAAAGGTTTCCCATTTCTGCTTTAGCGTTCCATTAGTGTGTTTGTAGGTATAGACAACGCAGTATCGGTTATTGCGTTTGACAATGCTAGCCATTATACATCCTCCTCTACTTTACGTTTGGACTTCAGAACTTCATCGAAAGCATCTTTTTGGATGCGTTTTACCCTTCCCAACTTCATCGTTGGAATTCCTTCTTTGAGAACCCACGAGTCAAGTGTTGGGCGGCTGATTCCGTAAAAAGCCTGAATTTCCTGAAAACTGTAGTATTTCCCATTCTTGGGACATTGCAGTTTTAGCGGCGGCTCCTCATGCGTTTCTTTTTTCGGTTTTTGAAGTTGGTATGTAGATTGGCTTTTAAGCCATGCCTTAAAACTTTTTTTGGTAATGCGCGGCCTGTCGGCCACGCGCTCAATGACGAAACAATCTCGGTATTTTTTGCAATCAAGAATCCCATAAACATTCTTGCGTGGGATACCGAGTAGTTTTGCCATTTCCGGGATGGAGATGGTTTGCGCTTCAATCTCCCGGTCACGCTCACGGTCGGCTGCTGTGCGGTAGCGACTTTGTGATCGGTACCACCGCTCAAAGTCTTCTTTGGGAATTCTCATACAGAAGTCTGCCGTTTCTGTTTTCAACTTGCCCTGTCGGATGAGTGTATAGATCGTTTCGGGTTTCACCTTCAATATCTCGGCGGCGTCAGGAACGGAATAGGACCGTTTGCAAAGTTCCTCGCCCGGTGGCGAACCATTGACCTTATGATATTTGACCTGATTGGCATACCATTTCTCAAAGCTGGAAATAACGATACGCCTTTTGTCGTTTATCAGAATGACTTCAAAGAGATTCTTATGAAGCAGCCAATAGCTGTCTGTTTTGCCAAGGCCGAGAAGCTGCCGCATCTCACGAACCGACATGGTGGTTTTGGTAGTGGCAGGTTCAGCTTTTCCGTATAAGGGAGCCGAAGTATTCCGCATATCATCCATGAAAGACACCTCTCTATCTATGTAAAAGTTTAGCCGGGATTTCTCATCCCGGCTAAAGAATAGCAGATTTCGCGTGAAATGTTGAGGATGTCAAACAGCAGGATTGCGTTCAACAGTGCCATCATTGAGCCATGCTTCAAAGCTGGCTTTGGAAATACGGTAAGCGCCGCTTACCTTGAACCAGCGGAATTCGTTCTGCTTCAGTAGACGGTAGACAGTGGGACGGCTCAGGAGCAGCATTTCCATCAGGTCTTCTACGGTATAGCAGCGGCTGTCCTTTGCTGTGGAAACAGGGGAGGAAACCGAGTTGGGCGAAGGTTCTTCATGGATAATCATTGGATAATACCTCGTTAAATATACTTAAAGTTAAAACTTGAGCGGCAATGCAGCCCGGCGGCTGCCACCATTATAAATAGTATAGACCTGCTGAAGGTACTTCGTCTTGCCGGGAAGGCTTACGCCTGCGGTTCGTGCAAGGCGAAAAATCGTGAATGCATCGACCTGCCGCAGTTTGGCAATCAGACGGCTTTTACTGTATTCGGAGTGGTACAGTTCTACAAAGCGGCAGATGCCGAGCAGATTTGCAGAACTCATGGAATCAGGTTCTCCGTCCCACGCATTCAGCAAAACATCAAGGGATTCGATATACAGTTCAGGACCAAGCCGGATGAATTCGTGATAGGCGGTTGCGATGCAGCTGATCCGCTGCTTGCCCCGGCCTTCTTCAAAAGAAAGATGAACGCCAGCCAATTCGGTGGCCTGCTGGAATGCAACGGCAGCAGGCTCCCCTGCAAAAATCAGGGCACGGAGCTTCTGTCCTGCACTCAGCCGTTCCGAAATGCCTGTCTGCTGTGCAAACAGGAGGGCTTCTTCTCGTTCTGTCATACCAAAATAAACCTTGCAGCGAATCTGCAAATCTTCGCCGCCGTTCAGAAATTTCCGTGCAGCGATGGTGTTCTGTCCGTCCATCACATAGTAGTGACCATCCCGGAAGCTGATCTTCGGCTCATTGGCAACCCGCTCATCAAATTCTTTTGCGATGCGGGCAACACGAGCGGGGTGAAGAGCACGCTGATAAGTGTCGCGCGGCACGATCAGTTCGCTGCTGTTCAGGCACATCTCATGGTAAGGTTTTACAACTGCGTTCATCATAAAGGAACCTCCTTCTTCTTTTGCAGAAAATCAATTCCTGATTGGATAATCAAACCGATTTTCTTCTTTTCGTTATCGGATAAGTGAAAACTGGAATACCGTTCATAACAGATATTCCAGCGGAACATAAGCGATTGAAGTGCATCATCCAGTTCTGCGACCATGAACTCAACAGAAGATTCTGTTGGGGTGGAGAGCATCCTTTCCGATATCTGCTCAATGCTATGTAAATCGCCTTTTGTGTGCTTGGTGAGAGCAGGGGGCTGACTGTTCAGCACACGAAGATTCTGAAACTGCTGGGAGAGCAGCTCTTTTGCAGCGGCGAGAACATCCTCCTGCGGAGGAGCCGTAAGGTATTTTCGGAATGACTTATACCCAATGAAGCCAAAGCTGTATTGCAGACACACTGACACTTGCCGCATTTCATATTTGGACAGGTGCCCAAGGTAGCTTAACACTCTGGATTTATCTGCGGGGCGCGGACTTTCGCAAATCGCCATAGATGGCGCACTCAAAAAGCGATTGTGCAGAATAAAATGCGTCGGCATATTTCGCTTTTTGATCTGTGTTGTCAGCGGAACGACCAGAAGAACATTGGAATAAAAATTACCGTCATCGTTCTGGACAACAATGGCAGGTCGGATGCCGCCTTGTTCGGAACCGCTGTAAGGATTCAGATCCATCATGTAGACATCCCCGCGCTTGTACATCCAGTTTGCGGGCATAGGCGGATACTTTTTCTCTTTTTTGCCTCGTGTTGCCAATTTGGATTTCTCCTTTCTATCCGTATATGTAACAGTGGGCTGCTCGCACAGCCCACCCTACTATCTCAAACAGCAAAAATGCTGTGATTTATAGTTCTATACCTTTCCGTATTTGTCCCCGACATCCCCGGAAAACGAAAACTCAGTTTTCGTGTGGGAAATCTTTCAGCCGTCCGGCAGCGTACCGAATCCATAGGGTTCTCACCTCTCCGTGGTTCTCACCGAGCTGCCCGAAGGCAGAAGTATCATTATTCTGTGATGGCTCTTAGCTATGGAGAAGCTGTCATCCATTTACCGTCAACCTACCGCTCATTCCCTCAGTGGGAGATCATCGCATTTGTTACGGACGTGGCTCATCATCACAGGAACGTGACTGAAGAATGCGTGTTCAATTTTCAAGGGGCGGGATAGCTTGAGGGCTGCTTTGAACGCTTTCCGAAGCTATGGCTGTATTGTAACCGATGCGGAACGAAATGAACAGGAACTCAGAGTTCACAATTTTTGAGGAAAATAGGAAGTATCGTTCCTGTTTCTCGATGAGCCGTCAAAAATATATTTCTTGACTTTATGTAAGAAATGAAGTATTATACTCGTAAGAAACTAACTTACGAGTATATAAATTCGATAAATACACTTTGGGGAGGGAACAAA
>ONZY01002017.1_pt1 | contig 12581 bp, 10 predicted proteins | sample 1671451 | NCBI WGS metagenome assembly ONZY01 (sample SAMN06348158, study PRJEB24527) | human gut metagenome | biome: human gut; feature: ankylosing spondylitis patient; material: feces | host: Homo sapiens | place: China | collected 2015-10 | reverse complement strand
CTTGTTTAACAAAATTTTATAAAAATATGAGACGAATCGTATGGAAAATATTGACGGTGCCTTTGCTTTTTTGGTATAATAAATGATACGGATAGTATAAAAACAAAATTGGATTTTACATCTGCAAAGGGTTGGGAAATATGTGAAATTTTGCAGGATATAGAAAGGCATGAGGGTTATGAAGAAAAGTACAAAAGCATGGAGCATGAAGATGAGACTGGCCTTGCTGGTACTGGCGGCACTGGCGTGGATCGCTGTGCCGGTGAGTGCGAGAGCGGAGGGGGAAACAGTAGATACCTGGGATGGCACAGCGGTAGCTTTTACCCAAGGTAGAGGCACAAAAGAAGAACCCTGGCTGATTGAAAATGCAGAGCAGCTTGCGTATCTGGCGCAGCAGGTGAATAATGGCACGGATTATGAAAGGGAGCATTTTTTGCTGGTTTCTGACCTTGACCTTGGCGGTAAGGAGTGGACGCCGATAGGTACAGATGGCAACCCTTTCTGGGGAGGCTTTGACGGCGGCGGACATACAATAACCGGAATGACAATTACAGGAAAGGAAGCCTCCTATGTGGGTCTGTTTGGAGAGTGCCACAACTTTACCACTGCTTCCAGCTATATAAAAAGTGTCACAGTAAAGGGGGCTAATATTTCTGGTAAAAGCTTTGTGGGCGCAATTGCTGGAGTAGGAGCAAATATTTCTGACTGCTATAGTATCGAAAACACGATTTGTGCGAGGCGGCAGGTAGGCGGTGTATGCGGAAGTCTGATAGGAAATATTTCCGGCTGCTACAATAGCAGTTCAGTAAGTGGAATTTCTACAGCAGGCGGAATCATGGGCACTGCCAGTTATGAAGGAAACGTTGGAAACGGCGTAGTTCAATACTGTTATAATATAGGTGCTGTAACAGTTTCTCAACAGGATAGCTATGTAGGTGGTATTACCGGTGCATCAGCGAATAGGTATGACATCAGTAATTGCCTGAATTGTGGTAAGATTACAGGGAATGGCAAAAATGTTGGTGGCATAGCTGGAAGCACGGATTCGAATGATATGAACTTTATCGGCAACTGCTATTACAACAGTGATTTGAATAATGCCGGGGTGGGAGAAGGAGCAAGCGATAAGGTGATTCCCCTGACTACCAGCCAGCTTTGCGGTGCACTTCCGGAGGGCTTGAATTCTACAATCTGGAATGAGGGCAGTGTCGATACCAACACTGCAGTGGCTACAGGTACAGGAAGTAGATTTGGTACAGCCAAAGGGACTTACATCAATCTGACAAAGGTGGCAAAGATCGGAGAGATGAAGGCTGCTTCCGTACCGGTTTATAACTATGTTACAACGAATGGCGACGACTGGGATATCTATACCCTGATCACCACGGCGGAGGAATTCGTAGCCATCGGACGGGATGATACAAAATGGAGCGGAAACTACGTCTTGGAGAACGATATAGATGTGAGCGGAGTACAACTCAGTTCCATTGGAGATCCAGGAACTCCGTACACAGGAAAATTCAGTGGAGACGGACATACGATAGGCCATGTCAATATGACAGGTAATTGTCTGGGCTTGTTTGGCGGGATAGGTAACATAAATGGTCAGATCGCAGAAAGCGGTAAAGTAATGCTTTTGGCTGCCAACGGAGTGATTGTTTCGACTTCGAATACCGAGACAGGAGGAATTTGCGGAAACTTGTCTGTGGGCGAAATTTATGGCTGCTCCTTTACCGGAACGGTAAAAGGGTATACAGCAGGTGGAATCTGCAGCAATGCCGGACAAAACACTATAATTTCCCAGTGCTTTTTTGCAGGAGACGTGCAGGGAGAGTATTATGCGGCAGGAATCTGCGGTTATAGTCCATTTAAAGTTATTGATCATTGCATTAGTATAGCTGCTGTTACAAGTGATAAAGATTGTGCAGGAATAGTGAACAGTGGAGATTACGGTACAACGAATTGCTATTTCAATAACGATATATGTAAAGCAGATGATAAACGCAATTTGGGGCGTACGACCCTGCAACTGACCTCTTCCAGCTTTTTCGAAGAACTCAAAACATACGACTTTAACACCGAACTCTGGACAAAGAAAGCCAACGACAAAGAGAAGGGAATCGCCTACTACCCTTCTCTTGGGGAGAATAACGCAGTTGGTGTAAAGTACACCACGGGTCTGCTGTTCGAGAGAACAGATAACGCTATTCCCACCTATGGACAAGATATTACTTTTAATGTAAAGGCACTGGTAAACTTTGTGACAAACGGAAAGAACATCTCTGCGGAAGATACGGAGGGCAGCTTTGAGATCCGGATCGAGGATACCCCGGTGGTAAATGCGGCAGAATTCCGGGACGGCACCGCAACCTACAATGCGCGGACTGCAGGTGCGACCACGTTTACCCTCGTCTACAAAGGAAATGACAATTCTTTCTTCTCTGAGAAGACGAAGAATCTGATCGTTGACATCGCCCCGGCTCCACTTACTGTAGTAGGTGAGGGCATTGCCCGTGGAACCTATGGCAATAAGCTGAGTGAACTCACAGTGACAGGACTGACGGCAAAACTGGGAACCGAGATCATCGGCGGAACCTGGCGGATCGACGGAGACGAGGTTCCTTGTGTCGGAGACGATGGAACCTACACGGCAACATTTACCCCGGCACAGCATCCGGAATACTATCAGCCGTTGACTGCACTGGTGAAGCTGGAAATTGAAAAGGCGGAAGTTTCGGCAATTCCAATGCAGAATTTATATTACAGTTGGGCAGCCAAAGGAGAGAAGGAAGTACAGATACCGGGACTGCCGGAAGACAGGGGAACGACAGAATTAATCAATATGGTAAAGTCAGATGATGCTAACGTTTTGGCAACAGACCAGGCTATCAGATATTCGGAAGGTAAGCTGATATTCACATTGGGAGAAAACACCATGGAGGATATCAAGCATTCTGCGGCTATTCAAATTGTATTGAGGTCGCAAAATTATAAAGACATCTGTGTGAATATAACCATACATCGTACCGAAAGAGCAGACCGCGAGGATACCCCGGATCCGGATGCCTTTGACATGACCTTTACCGTCAGCGGCAATGATCTGGCGGCGCAGATCACCACAGATCGCACTGACGTGGAGTTCAGCTTTGATGGAACGGACTGGGGGCAGACCAAATCCACCGGAGTCGGTCACAACAAGAAGGTGACTGCACAGATCCGCTATGCGGAAACCGATGATTATAACGCAAGCCCCGCCGTATCGAAGACATGGAACTCCGGTCACGGCCCGCTGAACCGCCACGACCGGGTGGAACCCACCTGTCAGGCAGAGGGCAGCATCGAATACTGGACCTGCGACGTCTGCGGACTGTATTTTGCATCCGCGGACGGAAGCAAGAGCATAACAGCGACAGAGATCGTTCTTCCGAAGACGGATCATAGCTGGGCAGAAGGATATCTGTCCGATATGACCGGACACTGGCATAAGTGTGGTGTCTGTGGAATCACCAGCAATACGGAAAAGCATGCATCCGGTGGCGCGGCCACCACAGAACGGGCGGAGATCTGTACGATCTGCGGTTATGAGATCGCACCGAAGAAGCCTGCTGCCAGTAACGACGATGACGATGATGACGACGATGACAGCAGTCAGGCGTCCAATACGGACCAGAAGGCCACGGACGCAGCAACACCTCCCGCAGCCACGGCAACGCCTGCCACACCCGGTGTGGTAAAGCCTTCTGTAATTCCCGTGCCCCCGACAACACCCGCTGCGGACGAAAACCGTAAGGAAGATGCGGCAAAGCCCTCCGGGGAGGCACAGGACACGCAGGAATCGAGTGGAGAAGCACCGCAGGAGGAGCGGATAGATTCCATGACCGCCCAGACTTCCGGCTCTCAGGAATCCGGCACAGAGCAGATAACGGAGACCTCCGGTAAGGGAACGAACGCAGGCCGCGTGGCGGCAGCGGCAGCAGCCGGAACCGTAGTGGTCGGCGGTGGCGGCGCAGCTGTCTACGTGACCATGATCAAAGGAAAGTTTAAATTCAAATAACGCATGATAAGATGATAAGCGAACCTCAGAGGCCCGGTGCTTCTGAGGTTTGTTTTGCCATAGGGGAGAAATCTGCCGGAAATTACAACAAACTATTTTCAGATGAAAATAAATGTATTAAAATAGAAATAAGTATTGGCAGAACGAAGACAGTTTTGCATAGTTACAGCAAACGCAAGAGAAAATAATGAAATATAGAAAACGGAGGATCCTACGATGAAGAGAATCGGAATGTTGACGAGCGGTGGTGACTGCCAGGCATTAAATGCTGCCATGAGAGGTGTGGTGAAGACCCTGGCGAACAGTAAGGAAGAGGTCGAGATCTATGGCTTCCTCGATGGCTACAGAGGACTGATTTACGGTAATTTCCGCATGCTGACAGACAAGGATTTCTCCGGCATCCTTACCAAGGGCGGCACGATCCTGGGAACCTCCCGTACCCCCTTCAAGACGATCCAGGATCCGGATCCCAACGGACTGAATAAAGTCGAAGCCATGAAGCAGAATTATTATAAGCTGCAGTTGGACTGCCTGGTAATTCTCGGTGGTAATGGCACCCACAAGACTGCGAACCTGTTGCGCAAGGAAGGACTGAATATCGTGACCCTGCCCAAGACCATCGACAATGACCTGTGGGGCACCGATATGACCTTCGGTTTCCAGAGTGCGGTGGATATTGCAACGGATGCCATCGACTGCATCCATACCACAGCAGCTTCCCACGGCAGAGTATTTATCGTGGAAGTTATGGGACATAAAGTAGGGTGGCTGACCCTGAATGCCGGAATGGCAGGCGGTGCGGACATCATCCTGCTCCCGGAGATCCCTTATGATATCGATAAGGTGATCGAGAAGATCGAAGACAGGGACAAAAAGGGCTGCCGTTTTACCATTATCGCCGTGGCTGAGGGTGCGATTTCCAGGGAAGATGCTGCCCTGACCAAAAAAGACTACAAGAAAAAGATGGAAAAATATCCGTTCCCTTCCGTATCTTACGAAGTGGCTGCACAGATCCAGGAGAAGACCGGCAGAGAAGTACGTGTCACCGTACCCGGCCATATGCAGAGAGGCGGAAGCCCCTGCCCTTATGACAGAGTATTCGCCAGCCGTCTGGGCTCCGAGGCAGGCAAGCTGATCCTGGATAATCAGTATGGATTCATGGTAGGTTACAAGAACCGTGAGATCGTAAGGGTTCCGTTAGAGGATGTAGCGGGCAAGTTAAAGACCGTGGATCCCGATGCTACCATCGTACAGGAAGCGAAGCTGCTGGGCATCTGCTTCGGCGATTAAGACAGAAAATGAATGAGTAACTATTTTCGCCAAGCATCTGCTAATATTTGATGGCTCTGAATAGTTACAAGGAAGAGAGAAAAAACATGTCATATACAGCACTATACCGGAAATTCCGCCCGGACGCTTTTTCCGATGTCAAGGGTCAGGATCATATCGTGACGACATTGAAGAATCAGCTGCGGGCGAACCGGATCGGCCATGCGTACCTGTTTACCGGAACAAGAGGTACCGGTAAGACCACGGTGGCCAAGATTTTTGCGAAAACAGTGAACTGCGAACACCCCACAGAGGACGGCCCCTGTGGGGAATGCCGTATTTGTAAGGCAATCGCAGCAGGAGCCAGCATGAATGTCATCGAGATCGATGCGGCTTCCAACAACGGTGTGGACAATATCCGTGAGATCATCGACGAGGTATCCTATTCCCCCGCGGAGGGAAAATACAAGGTCTACATCATCGACGAGGTGCATATGCTCTCCCCCGGAGCTTTCAACGCATTGTTAAAAACGCTGGAAGAGCCGCCCTCTTATGTTATTTTTATTCTGGCGACCACAGAGGTGCACAAGATCCCCATTACGATCCTGTCCCGCTGCCAGAGATATGATTTTAAACGAATCTCCATTGATACCATCACGGATCGTATGAAGGAACTGATGGACACCGAGCAGGTACAGGTGGAGGACAGAGCTCTGCGCTACATTGCAAAAGTAGCGGACGGTTCTATGCGAGATGCCTTGAGCCTGTTGGATCAGTGTATTGCCTTCCATCTGGGCAAAGAACTGACCTACGATATGACCCTGGATGTGCTGGGGGCAGTGGATACGGAAGTGTTCAGCAGGTTGCTGCGCTTCGTCATGGACCGGAATGTGTTAGGCTGCATTGAACTGTTGGAAGAGATCGTCATGCAGGGCAGGGAGCTGGTACAGTTTGTCACGGACTTTACCTGGTATCTGCGGAATCTGATGTTGGTACAGACAGCGGATAATCTGGAGGATGTCATAGACATGTCTACGGACAATCTGGCGAATCTGAAGGAAGAAGCTTCCATGCTGTCCATGGACCAGATCATCCGCTATATTCATATTTTCTCCGAACTGTCCGGCCAGATCCGCTATGCGGCACAGAAGCGTATTCTGGTAGAGATCGCGCTGATCAAGCTGTGCAAGCCGGAGATGGAGACGGATCAGGAGGCGGTCCTGGATAGAATCCGCCAGGTGGAGGAAAAGGTCGAGAACGGTATTGTAGTCACGGCGGCCCAGATGCCTGCCGGAGCTCCCGGAGCACAGGGAGTGCCGCAGGCCGGTGTGGCAAAGCCGAAGCCACAGTTGCCGAAGGCGGTCCCCGAGGATATCCAGGAGATCGTACGGAAATGGCCGGCCATCGTGGGAAATGCCGAGAATCCCATGAAGATGTATCTGAAAAACGCCCGATTAAGTCTGGGTGGAGACAACAAGCTCATGGTGGTGTTGGAGGACGGACTGGCTTCCGATTATTTCAAAGGAGAAGCTCACGAGCAGAACAAGCAGCAACTGGAAATGCTGTTGTCCGATTTTTCCAGCAAAGAGATTGAAGTGACGATCCAGACGGTGGAAAGCAGCAGAGAATTCGAAGACAACTATGTGGATCTCAGTAAGGTCATCAACATGGAGATCGATGAGGAAGAGTGATCCTGCGTGAATTTGGGATTGCGGCAGACTTGCAGATAAGGTAAGATAGAATAATAACTCAATTATAAATAATATGGAGGAAACAGCAACATGGCAAAAAGAGGTGGATTTCCCGGAGGCGCAATGCCCGGAAATATGAATAATCTGATGAAGCAGGCACAGAGAATGCAGCGTCAGATGGAAGAAGGACAGAAGGAACTGGAGACCAAGGAGTTCTCCGCATCCGCAGGTGGCGGAGCTGTGGAAGTGACCATCAACGGTAAAAAAGAGATCACATCCATCAAGCTGGCAGAGGAGATCGTGGATCCCGAGGATATCGAGACTCTGCAGGATGCTATCGTGGCAGCAGCCAACGAAGCACTGCGCAAGGCGGATGAAGCCAATGCAGAGCTTATGGGCAAAATGACCGGCGGCCTGGGAGGATTTCCTTTCTAATGGAACTCTACAGCGGACAGATCAATAAATTAATAGAAGAACTGGCAGCCCTTCCGGGGATTGGCAGTAAGTCCGCACAACGACTGGCTTTTCACCTGATCAATATGCCGAAGGACCGTGTGGACAGACTGGCAAACGTCATGATCGAAGCCAGAGCCAATGTCCGCTATTGCAAGGAATGCTATACTCTGACGGATAAGGAACTCTGCCCGGTGTGTGCGAATCCCAGACGGGATCATCGTACCATTATGGTGGTGGAGAACACCAGAGATCTGGCGGCTTATGAGAAGACCGGCAAATATGAGGGCGTGTACCATGTACTGCATGGTGCCATTTCCCCGATGCTGGGTGTGGGACCCGGTGACATCAAGCTGAAGGAACTGATGGAACGTCTGCAGGGTGATGTGGAGGAGGTCATTATCGCAACCAATTCCAGCCTGGAAGGTGAGACCACGGCAATGTATATCAGCAAGCTTATCAAGCCCACAGGAATCAAGGTGACCAGAATTGCCAGTGGTGTCCCTGTAGGAGGAGATCTGGAATATATTGATGAGGTAACATTACTCCGCGCTTTAGAGGGCAGAGTGGAATTATAGACAGTATGCATGAAATAAAAATGGATAAAAGTGGGAGGGAAAGACAATGGCAGTAACAAAAAGTTTATTTGGGAAAAGCCCGGAAGGTAAAGAGATCTCGCTGTATACCCTGAGTAATAGTAAGGGTATGAAGGCAGCGGTGACAGATCTGGGAGCTATTCTGGTGCGTGTACTGGTGCCGGATGCCACGGGCAAGGTGGACGACCTGGTGCTGGGATTTGACAATGGTGAGAGTTATTACGGCAACGACAGCTTTTTCGGCACGGTGATCGGTCCCTGTGCGAACCGTACCGGCGGTGCGGAGTATACACTGGACGGTGTTACTTATCAGCTGGATAAAAATGACGGTGCCAACAATTTACATACCCATAAGCAGCTGGGCTTCCATAAGAGACTCTGGGATGCGGAGATCGGAGAGAACAGCGTGACATTTTCTCTGGAGGATGAGGATGGACATTTGGGATTCCCCGGCAATAAGAAGGTATCCGTAACCTACTCTCTGAGTGAAGAGAATGAGCTGACTCTGCATTACCATGCTTCCAGTGACAAGAAGACCATTATCAACCTGACCAACCATTCCTATTTCAATCTGGACGGGCACGGCGCAGGCAGCATTGAAGAGCATGAACTGTGGCTGAGAGCCTCTCACTTTACTCCGGTGGCAGCAGGATCGATCCCTACCGGTGAGATCCGTGCGGTAGCAGGCACCCCCATGGATTTCACACAGCCGAAGAAGATCGGCAGAGATATCCGGGAAGATTATGAACAGTTACTCCTGACCGGCGGTTATGATCATAACTTTGTCATTGATGACTGGGACGGTACGTTGCGGCATATTGCTACAGTAAAAGGCCCGAAGAGCGGCAGAGTTCTGAAGACATACACCACCCTGCCAGGAGTACAGTTTTATGCAGGCAATTTTATTGATGTACAGCCCGGAAAAGATGGGGTGACCTACGGCAACCGCTGCGGTTTTGCATTGGAGACCCAGTATTTCCCGGATACCATTCATCATGAGAATTTCCCTTCCTATGTATTTGGCGGGGAGAACGGCAGAGAATACGATTCTGTTACCGTATATAAGTTTGAAGCATAGCTAAGAATACATAGAATATGGTGCAAACTTTGTCGAACTGTTTTTGAAGAGGTGCGACAAAGAACGCTAAAATACCTCCTGTGCGGATGCTATAGTTAGTGATAACTGATAGAAACGGCATGGGAGGTGTTTTTTGTATGGAATTACCGAAGAACATAACGCAGATCGGAGAGGCGGACAAGCACTGCAGAATCTATGTGGAAGATTATGTGGTATCTTACATAAAACAAATGAATGGAATGGCACAGAACAAGGATATTGCCATAGCATTATACGGCAGGAAGACAGCAGAGGACGGTGTGGCATATCTATTCGCCTATGGCTCCGCAAAGCTGAATTTCCTGCAGAAGCCGGTGCGGCACCTGTCCCAGGCGCAGGAACAGGAGATTGAGAAGCTGCGGAGAAAGTATTTTTCGGAAATGACCTTTTTAGGCTACCAGATACTGAATGGTGAGATGGTGGAAGGTTTCCAGATCTGCGAACAGGAGATCTGCCGGTATGTGGCGGGGTATGCGCAGTTCTATGAAAAAAATGACAGTATGCTGGCGTATATGTTGGAGAACCGGGGGGAAGAGGCAGAACCGGAGAAGGTGGATCAGGAAAAATACGAAGTGGTGAAGAAACGGCAGGAGGAACGCAGACAGAGACAGGAGAGCGGAAATGCCTTCCGTGCCGCCGGACATACGGAGAATGCACCTGTGGAATATCGCAGAGCGGTAGAGAACAGACGCAGGGAACCGGATAATATTATACCCATGCCAACGACCGGACTGCGTCGTATGAAAATGGCGGCTGCCGGTGTCTTTGTTCTGCTCTGCGTGATGGCATTGGCATTGATGCGGCAGGAAAGCACCGGAGAATCCCTGGGGGAGACAGCCAGGCAGGCCATGAGCAACCTGATGGAGCAGAAACTGCCGGATGCGGTGGAGGAACAGAGCCAGATCAGCACACTGGTGGCGGAGGACAAGCTGGAGGATGCCCTGCGACAGGAAAATGCTGCGGCGGGAAATACTACTGGGACTGCAGCAGAGACAGTGATGCCGGAAGGCACGGAAAATGCATCAATGGATGGAACAGGAAACAGTGCTGTAGATCCGACGGAAGAAAATACGGGCAGTGTAGCGGATGGAACCTCTGCGGACAGCAATGTCACAAAAAATACGACAGATGTGACGGAGACAACAGAACAGAACACGACACAGGAAACAATACAGGATGTGACACAGACGGCAGAACCTGCAGTGGCAGAGACTCCTACAGTGGAGGCGGTTGCTCAACCCACACATTATACTATCCAGAGAGGGGACACACTGATCGGTATTTCTCTGCGGAACTACGGCAGCAACAGTAAAGTATCTGAGATCTGTTCCCTGAACGGTATTGCTGACCCCGATGATATCAAGATCGGTCAGGAAATCCTTCTCCCGTAAAAAACTTATTTTCAAAAAGGGGAAGTGTGTTATACTGTAACTACATGAGCAAAAAGCAGACTGCGCCGCAGTAATTTTGCGAATGCGATTCTTAATAGTTACGATAATACATAAGGAAACAGATACATGGCAGCAGATATCAAGAATTATCTGAAGGAAAAAGAAAAGCGGCAAAAGAGTCAGGATGACTATAAGAAAAAGATCCGTAAACACCGGCTGAAAATCGTGTACCGGGTGCTGTTGGTGGTGGCGGCTTTGGGAGCGGCACTTGCTCTTGTGGTGGTACAGGCAAAGAGACATATCTATACGGGATATGACACCGTATCTTCCACTAGCCGGGAGGTCTCATCGGATGCCACAGACATACGGTTGAAAAACAGTATTCTTACATATAGTAAAGACGGCGCTCACTGTACGGATGCCAAGGGAAATGTAAAGTGGAATCAGACTTATGTGATCCAGGATGTGAAGATCGCTACTTGTGGCGATGTGGCAGCTATCGGCAGTTATAACGGCCGTGAGATCTACGTGCAGAATACGGACAAGCAACTGGGAACTATTACAACGACCATGCCGATCCGAAATATCACAGTAGCGGAAACGGGAAGAGTGACAGCGGTGCTGGCGGATACGGATGTGGCATGGATCATGACTTACGAAGCGGACGGTACCAACAGCTACACGGGACAGGCGCATATGACGGATGGAGGGTATCCGGTATCCATCAGCCTGTCACCGGACGGAGAGCTTCTGGCAATCAGTTACCTGTATGTGGATGCAGGCGTAGTAAAAAGTAATGTGACATTCTACAATTTCGGACCGGTGGGCGAGAATCAGAGCGATTATATGGTCAGCGCATATTCTTATTCCGACCTGGTCGTGCCGAAAGTGCAGTTTATGAATAATGATACATCGTTTGCGGTAGGAGACAGCCGCCTTATGATCTACTCGGGTACCCAGAAGCCTGTGACGGCGGGAGAATACCTGTATGACGACGAGATCCAGTCGATTTTCTACAGTGATAAATATGTAGGACTGGTATTCCTTTCGGACCAGGCGGAGACCAAATACCGCATGGATGTGTACAATACTTCGGCAGCAAAGGTGGGCAGCTACTATTTTGATGTGGATTATACGGATATTTTCTTCGGGGATGATGACATGGTGATCTACAACGAATCGGAGTGCCAGATCTTTACAACGGACGGTGTGGAAAAATACCATGGCAGCTTCGGTAAGAGTGCCCGGCTTCTGCTTCCTGCAGGAGGTTCCTACAAATATTATCTGGTGACAGATAGTACAATAGATACGATACAGTTAAAATAAAGGAGTATACCAATGAATCTGAATTTATTACTGGTCATCATGGCAGTAGTATTGATCTGCATGGTGATGGACGGCTACAAGAAGGGAATGGTAAAATCCCTGATCTCTCTGATCTCCCTGCTGATTACCTGTGTGGTGCTGTTCCTGATCGGGAATGGTCTGAGCAGTTACTTTGATGGAAAGATATTCAATGTGATCCTGACAATACTGTTGCTGGCGGCGATCGGTTTGGTGCATCATCTTCTTAATATCGTATTTTTCTCGGCAAAGATGATTGTGAAACTACCTATAGTACATAGCCTGGACAAATTACTAGGTATTGTGGTTGGAATCTTAGAAACTGTTCTAATTGTTTGGACAATATACGCATTTAATATCTTCAGAGACCTGGGAACCCTGGGCCAGGTGATCGTAGATTATACCAGAGACAGCAGAATACTTACATGTTTGTATGAAAATAACTATCTGGCATATCTGGTGGAACAGCTTGGACAAAAGCTTCCGTTCTTTGTAAAATAGTAAAAAACAGAATAGAAACATGGCAAAAATCCCCTGTTTATGCGAAATTGACGTAGCAGGGGATAATTTGTGCAAAAAATTCGAAAAATAGTGTTGACAAGTACAGTGGGGGATGATATACTCAGATTCGTTGTTGAGGCAGCGCCGAGACAACACAACAGCTCG
>ONZY01002016.1_pt1 | contig 12601 bp, 10 predicted proteins | sample 1671451 | NCBI WGS metagenome assembly ONZY01 (sample SAMN06348158, study PRJEB24527) | human gut metagenome | biome: human gut; feature: ankylosing spondylitis patient; material: feces | host: Homo sapiens | place: China | collected 2015-10 | reverse complement strand
GGCGACCACCGAGATCTACACTCTTTCCCTACACGACGCTCTTCCGATCTGCTTGCGCGCGGCAATAAAAAAAGGAACCTCTTTCGAGGCTCCTTTTCAGATGGCATCAGCCATTATATCCAAAGAAATTATTGAAGAAATCCCAAGGATTGGAATAAGACCCATTGCTGCCGTCGCTGTAATACCCGTTGCCGTTATTATAGCTGTTGTCGGTGCTCTGATCGGAATTGCTCGTCTCCGCCGATTCGGGCACGGCGTCGAAGGTGAGCGGGACTTCGATCGTTTCGCCGCCGCGGTACACGGTCAGCGTCACGGTGTCGCCCGCGCTGTAGCTCTTCTTGGCCGCGACGAGATCTTCATAGGAGGAGATCGTTTTGTCGTCCATCTTCGTGATGACGTCGCCCAGCTTGAGCCCCGCCTTGTCGGCGGCGCTGTCCGGGTCAACGGAGCAGACGAACACGCCCTCGGTCACATCGTAGCGATACTGCTGCGCCATCTGCGCGTTCATCGTCTGCGGGGTGATGCCCATGTAGGCCTTGTTGGTCACATAGCCGTTGGTCATGATGTCCTTGACGAGGGAGAGCACATCGTTGATGGGGATGGCGAAGCCGATGCCCTCCACGGTGGTGTTGGAATAGCTCGAATACTTGGCCGACACGATGCCGATGACCTCGCCGTAGCTGTTGAAGAGCGGGCCGCCGGAGTTGCCGGGGTTGATGGAGCAGTCGACCTGGATCATGTTGAACGGCGTGCCGTCAACATTGATGGCGCGGTTGACGCAGGAGACGATGCCCTCGCTCATCGAGAACGTCAGTTCGCCGAGCGGGTTGCCGACAGCGGCGACGGATTCGCCGATGGCGACCTTGCTCGAATCGCCCAGCACCACGGGCGTCGCGCCCGTCACGTCGATCTTGATGACGGCGATATCGTAATCCTCATCGCTGCCGATGACGGTCGCGTCATACGTTTCGCCGTTGTAGAGCGTCACCTTCACGGTGCTCGCACCGGAGATGACGTGGTGGTTCGTCAGGATGTAGCCGTCCTGCGTGATGAAAAAGCCCGTGCCGCTCGCCGCGGTCTCGACCTGCTGACCGAAGTAGTTCGTGGTGGAGGAGACGTTGATCGAAACGACGCTGTTGACGTTCGAGGCGTAGACCTCGCTCATCGACATCTGCGTCTTGCCGTCGACCTTGACGGTCTGCACCTGCGCGACCTCGCGGTCGCTGACCTGAATACCCGTGTGGTTCACCTTGGCGGCACTGCTCACGCCCGCGCCGATGAAGCCGCCGACGAGCGCGCACACCAGCGCCAGCGCCACGATCTTGCCGGAAAGGCCGCTGCCGCCCTTCTTCTTCGGGCTGCCGCCGTTCGGGGACTTATCCCATGGGTCCTCGGCGTAGTTCTTCGTGTCGATCGGGGCATTGGGGTTCTGCTCGTCGCCCTTGCGATAGCTGTAGTGATACAGGTTGTTTTCGTCTTCGTACATGATGTTGACCTCCTATGGACTGAGACCCTTGCTTGCGGCCTCTTTGCTTTCGATGCTGCTATCATAGGGCATATTTATGTATATTTCTTGAACGCTATTTGACGATTTCTTAAATTCCCGATGACTTTTTTAAGAATCTGTGATAATCGCGCGATTCCCCTTGCGCTTTCCTTTCCGTCATAATAAAATGAAACGCGACTTGAGAAAAAGGAGGCGGCGCACATGCTTCGCATCGACAATCTGAAGCTCCCCGTGGGGGCAAAGGAAGACAAGCTGCGCGCGGCCTGCGCGCACGCGCTGCGCGTGAGCGAGGAGGCGCTCGTCTCTGTCAAGCTCCTGCGCCGCTCTATCGACGCGCGCGAGGGCGTGAAGCTCGTCTGCTCTGCCGCGGTCGAGGTCAAAAACGAATCCGGCGTTCTAAAGCGCTGCAAGAATAAGAATGTGCAGCCCTACGCGCCGAAGAAATATACGCCGCCCGCGCCTGTTTCAGCGCCGGAGGTCTCCCCTGTCGTTATCGGCGCGGGGCCCGCGGGTCTTTTCTGCGCGCTGCTGCTGGCCCGCTGCGGCGCAAGACCCATTTTATTAGAGCGCGGGCGCGCGGTCGAGCAGCGAAAGCGCGATGTCGAGCACTTCTGGCGCACGGGCGAGCTCGATCTGACCTCGAACGTGCAATTTGGCGAAGGCGGCGCGGGCGCATTTTCCGACGGTAAGCTCAACACCGGCACAAAGGACCTGCGCCACGGCTATATTTTAGAGGAGTTCGTCCGCTTCGGCGCGAGCGAGGATATTTTAGTCGACGCCAAGCCTCATGTCGGCACCGACAAATTATATGTGGTGCTGCAAAACCTCCGCCGCGAGATCATCGACCGCGGCGGCGAGGTGAGGTTTTCCCACAAGGTTGTGGATATCGAGCAGAACAGCGGCAGCGTCACGGCGCTGCGCGTGAGCGCCCCCGAGGGGGAGTACACGCTGCCCACAAAGCACGTCGTGCTCGCGCCCGGCCACAGCGCGCGCGATACGTTCGAAATGCTGCAAAAGCGCGGCGTGCCGATGGAGCCCAAGCCCTTTGCCGTCGGCGTGCGCATCGAGCACCGCCAGCGCGACATGGACTTAGCGCAATATAAGGAGGCGGCGGGCCGCTACGGCCTCCCACCCACGTCGTACAAGCTCTCCTGCCACACGGAAAAGGGACGCGGCGTGTTCTCGTTCTGCGTCTGCCCGGGCGGCGAGGTCGTCGCCGCCGCGTCGGAGGAAAAGCGCGTCGTGACAAACGGCATGAGCGAATTTGCGCGCGACGGCGAGAACATCAACGGCGGACTTTTGGTCTCCGTTACGCCGGAGGATTTCCCGTCCGGCGATACCCTCGCGGGCGTCCAGTTCCAGCGTGAGCTGGAGGACGCGGCCTATCGCCTTGGCGGTGGAAATTACGCCGCCCCCGCCCAGCGAGTCGAAGATTTTCTCAAGCATCGCCCGTCAACGGGAGCGGGAAAGGTCGTGCCGACCTATCTTCCCTCCGTCCGCTGGTGCGACCTGCACGGCTGTCTCCCGCCCTTTGTGTGCGAGGCGCTCGAAGAGGGGATCCCGATGCTGGGGAAAAAGCTCAAGGGCTTCGATTCTCCCGACGCCGTCCTGACGGCGGTGGAGACGCGCTCTTCGTCGCCTGTGCGCATCGTGCGCGATAACAGTAGTTTTCGATCCGCCCTGCGCGGTCTATATCCCTGCGGCGAGGGCGCGGGCTACGCCGGCGGCATCATGAGTGCTGCGGCCGACGGCCTGCGCGTCGCAGAAATGATTTTGGAGGAATTGAACCATGAATGAAAAAATCGGCGTCATCATCGACTTCCTGACTCCGGCATACGAAAAGACGCTGCGCGACACTGCCGCGCGCTGCGGCTACGACATCGTCTTCTTCCCCTCGTCCAAGGCGGCGGAGGGCAATGTGGACGACTGCACGATCCTCTACGGCCATCCGTCCCAGCGCGTTATCGCGGGCGCACGCAATCTCAAGTGGTACGCGAGCTGCTGGGCGGGCGTGGACCACTTCTGCCGCGACGACCTGTATCAGAATCCCGACTGCCTGCTGACGAACGCCTCGGGCGCTTACGGCACGACCATTGCCGAGCATTCCGTCATGGTCTCGCTGATGCTGCTGCGCCGCCAGATGGAGTACACCGAGATCATCCGCGAGGGCGATTGGCGCGTGCTCCCGGGCGGTATCCACTCGCTCCACGGCGCGCGCGTCACGTGCCTCGGCACGGGCGACATCGGCACGGAATTTGCCCGCCGTGTGCGCGCGTTCCATCCCACGAGCTTGATCGGCGTCAGCCGCAGCGGCCGCGCGAACGCGGACTTTGACGCTGTTCATCCCGTCACAGAACTCGATCGGCTCCTGCCGGAGACTGACCTTCTCTTCATGTCCCTCCCCTCGGTGAGCGACACGGTGAACATCCTGAACGCAGACCGCATGGCGCTGCTCCCGAAAGGCGCTTATGTCGTCAACGTCGGCCGCGGCACGGCCATCGATCAGGACGCGCTCATTGCAGCGCTGGATTCCGACCACCTCGCCGGTGCGGCGCTCGATGTCGTCGTGCCCGAACCGCTGCCTGCGGATCATCCGCTGCGCAAGGCCAAGAACCTCCTGCTCACGCCGCACGTCGCGGGCAACATGACGCTCGGCTACACCTGCGAGCGCAACGTGCAGCTCTTCTGCGAAAATCTGGAAAATTACGCCGCGGGCCGCCCGATGCATCACCTCGTCGACCGCAGGAAGGGCTATTAAACCGCGTTGCGTTCCGCCGCTTTGCGGTGGGCGCAGCACATAAAAAGGCAGCAATATGAAAAATTCCCGCATCAAAAACGGTATCATGCGCATTGTGCAGGGTATCATCATCGGCGCGGGCGCGATTTTGCCGGGCATCTCCGGCGGCGTGCTCGCAGTCGTATTCGGCATCTACCGCCCCGCGATGGAGCTGCTCACGCACCCCAGGCGCGCGCTTCAACGCTACTGGCGGATGCTGCTCGCCGTCGGCATCGGCTGGGCGATCGGCTTTTTGGGCGGCGGCAGCGTGATCCTTGCGCTGTTTCACCAGTCGGAAACCGTCGCCACGTGCCTCTTCATCGGGCTCATCCTCGGCACGCTGCCCGACCTCTGGCACGAGGCGGGTACGCAGGGGCGCAGCAACGGCTCGTACATCTCGCTGATCGTCAGCTTCCTCGCCCTGTTCGGCGCACTGATGGCCGTCAAGTTCAGCTCATTTGCCGAGATGCCCGCAAACTTCTGGGGCTTTCTCTTCTGCGGCGTGCTGTGGGGCTTCAGCTTCATCATCCCGGGGATGACGTCGTCGTCCATCCTGATGGCGGTCGGCCTTCTCACGCCGCTGATCGACGGCATTGCGCAGCTTGATTTCACCGTGCTCGTCCCATGGGGGCTTGGCATGGTCGGCGTGATGGCGCTCTTTGCCCGTATCGTGAGCAGGCTCTTTGATACGCACTACTCCATCGCCTGTCACGCTGTCATCGGCATCGTGCTTGCCTCCACGCTCATCATCATTCCGACGGACTTTGCCTCGACAGCGGAGATGGTCTGGAGCGTCGCGTGCGCCATCCTCGGCGCGGTGCTCGCGTATTTTGGCAGCAAGCTCCAGCCGCAGGAAGACGCGGAGATCGAGGCGAAATAAAAGCAGATACAAAAAGCTGACGGTCAAAAGATCGTCAGCTTTTTACGGTATCATCATTTGTGAGCGCTTCGCTTTTGAGCTTGCGCTTGTAGTGGTACATCATCCGGTCGGCGCGTTTGATCGCATCCTCTACGCTGCCGAGCACCGGATTGAAGCACGCATAGCCGACCGACACGTGCAGCAGGTGCTCGTTTTTCACTCGCCGTGCCGTCAGCTCGCGCAGGAATTCCGAAAGATACTTTTCCGCCGCCGTGTCGGAGATTTGCGCGATGACGCAGAATTCGTCGCCGCCGATGCGGTAGCAGTAGCCGACCTTGGAGAACACGGCGTAGATCGTGCTGCCGACCTCGGCAAGCACCGCGTCGCCCCCGCCATGGCCAAAGGTGTCGTTGACGGACTTGAACTCGTCCACGTCGAGATAGTAGATGACTGCGTGCCCGCGCAACGAGGCGAGACGGCTCTCATAGCTGCGGCGGTTCAGAAGATGAGTCAGCGTGTCGATTTTCTGCGTGAGCTCGGAATACAGGATGTAAACCATCAGAACATCGACCGCTGAGCACGCCCACATGATGCGCACTTCGGCACCGTACTGGAGGAACAGCCCACAGAAGAAAAAGACCGGCAGGATGATAACGAGCGCCCGATACAGGCCATAATGGTGCGAACTCTCGCTCAGCAGCTGACCAATGAACAGCAGAACGCCGCTGGCATAGGCCAGCACGTAGACCCAATAAAACGTTTCGTGATGATAAACGTTTTGTGCGTCGACCGAGAAGATGAAGCCGAAGAAAGCCGACAGCACCTCGAGCCCCGCGTGGACGCCGATGAGGGTATAAATGAGCTTTTTATGCTTGAGCGGCGTCATCAGGTCGCTGCAAAGCACCGTGATGATCGGCGCTGTGGATAACTCGATGGTCTTAACGAGGATGTGCAGCGTCCGCAGCGACGGATCGGCTCCGTCCATCCAAACGCCGAACCATTCCGATACCATGCATGCGATCACCAGTACGGAGATCGTGTAAACCGTCTGCTTTTTGTCATGCTCCATCAGATCATTGCCGCTCACGAGCATGTCCATGATAATCATAATAAAGACCGAAAGGAAGATGGTAGCCGAGTAGAAATCCGACATGGCGCGAACCTTCCTTTCTGATAGTTATATTCTTACTATATCACAGTTGAGAAAGACTGCAACTAAAAAACGTCGAATTCTGTCGTTTTTCCAAAATTCACACAGAATCTGCCAGCAATTCGCTGTACTGCGCAAGGCTCTGCGTGGCGAGTTGCTGCATCGTCGACCAGTCCGCCGCGCCCGCACTTCCCTGCACCGCCACGGTGCGAAAACCCGCGTCCTTCGCGTTTTGGATCGCGGAAAGCGAGCCGGAAAAGACGATCGTATCGTCCTTTTGCGAGTGCAGGCGCTTCATCGCGCGCTCGAACATCGTGCCGCTGTCCGCCTTGCAGAGCGCGACGGATTCTGTCAGCACGAAGCGGAAATAAGAGTGAAGCCCCGCCTTTTCGAGCGCTTTTTGCGCGTCCTCCGCACTGAGCGCCGTCACCGCGCCGAGCCACACGCCCTCCATCTTAAAAAGTGAAAGCGCCTTGTCGAGTCCCTCGCGCGCCGCGCCGTCGGGGGTGAAGAGTGTATCATCGAGTGTAAAAATCGCGCTTTGCAGCCGCATATTCGGTTCCTCCTGCGTTTGAATGATGATTGCCTCTTATTATAATGCGCCCCGCCGTCATTTGCAATCGCGGCGAAGAAGAATATCCTATACAGTGCGATTCTGTATAAATTTACGGATGCATTCATAAAAGGATCTGAAAGACGGGGGCTTGACGCACTGCTTTGTGAAAAATGATGAACAAAAATACAGACTCAACGCTGAAATTTGGCATGATTAGGTATGAATATTCTCTTGACTATGTATTTTTATTGAGTTACACTAAACCCATCAACTTTCCGCCGCTGTGTGTGGCGGCATAAGACCACTCTGGAGGACGAAAACCATGAAACATTATCCAAACTCTGTCAGCAAAGCGCTCGCGCTGCTGATGGCCCTGGTAATGACGCTCTCGCTCGCGGTCACGTCCGCGTTTGCCGTCAGCTACCAGGACATGAACCCCAAGGACGATGCGCTGCTGGGAACGAAATTCCCGGTCGACGCGACCATCACCCTTGTCACCGATGAAAACGGCAAGGACGTGTCCCTCTCCATCCCCGTGTCCGGCATGACGAAGGATGCGCTCGCCGCGGCCGTCAGCGCCGGTACCGTTTCGCTCTCGCTCGAGCGCGACGATTCCCGCCCCTACGTCAACGAGGAGCTGTTCCCCTACGCTTACGCGGGCGGGGATCTTGACAGCTGGATGACCGAGGGCAAGGACGAGCACCAGTTCACAGACATCAAGCTGACGGCGAATGAGAAAAACGGCAAGGCCGTGCTCGATGTGAGCTTCCACGTGAATAACTACTTCTACTCCACCAACCGCAGAACCGGCGTGACCAGCGTCGACTACAGCGTGCCCCACACCAACGGCGGCTACTACATCGACCTGTGCGGCTACTTTGACCTGACGGCCCAAAATAGCGGCAAGGCAATCGGCTCCGCACCTGTCAAGGTTGCGCCGTATGAGAACTTCAACACCATGTGGGAGATCTACAAGGAGCTCGATACGATCGTGGCAAACGGCACGAAAAACGGTCTCTACGTGGAAGAATTCTCCATGGGCCAGTCCACCGCGGGCCGTGATATGCCCTACCTGATCGTCGCCGACTCCAAGGCGAGCGTGAGCAAGTGGCTCGCCCTGACCGAGCAGGCCGAGACCGATCCCGATGCCGTGCTCGCCCAGATCAAGTCCGGCAAGCTCGACGAGATCCGCGTGCCCGTGATGTATTCCAACATCCACTCCAACGAGGTCGCCGCCACCGACGGCGTGCTCGACTTCGCCAAGATGATCACGAGCGAAAAGAGTATCGACTATAAGACGCTCACCGGTTTCACCGCCGCGGGCGAAAAAGAGCTCAAGGAGGAGATGGGCCCTGTCGGAGCGGAGGGCAGCGTCGCCATCCCCGACCTCGTCAAGGATAAGGCCAGCTACTTAGGTTACCTGACGGTCGATAACAACGGCAAGTCCGGCAAGGTCGACCTTGAAAAGTATTACACCGTGAAGAGCAACACTGTAAACGTCAAGGACGAGCTGCTGTCCGACGTGTTCTTTATCCTTGTTCCCGAGGAAAATGTCGACGGACGTACCTATCTTACGAGACACTCCACCAACGGCTACGACCTCAACCGCGACAACTCCTTCCAGACCACGAGCGAGACGGCCAACATGCAGCAGCTCATCGGCACGTTCAATCCCATGTCGCTTGCCGAGTTCCACGGCCGTGTGCAGGCCTTCCAGTGCGAGCCCTGCGATCCCCCGCACGAGCCGAACTTCGAGTATGACCTGCTCGCCAACCACCTCATCACCGGCGGCGAGGCGCTGGGCATCGCGGCGGTCGCCAACAACGATGGCTACAACAGCTATGTGATCCCTCAGCGCGATTACCTGAGCTACACCGGCAGCGGCACCGAGACTTACTGGGAAGACCCGTGGGACGATATGTCCACGAGCTACACTCCCCAGTTCACCATGCTCCAGGGCACCGTTGCCTATACCGTTGAGCTGCCCGCCTACAACGACGATACCGCTCAGGCGGCGCAGTACGGTATCCTCGGCAACGCCGCCTATGTTGCCGCCGAAAAGCTCTCCTATCTTGAATCCCAGGTCACCATCTATCAGCGCGGCGTGCACAACCTGAACTCCGACGCTTACAGCATGGTCGGCCAGTGGTTGTGCGACCAGAACGACGTCGAGGGCGCGGAGATGGATGTCTTCCGTCCCGAGTACAAGGGCACGGGCCAGAACGGCAACTTCTATCCCGAGTGCTACATTATCCCGCTCGACGGCAAGAACCAGACCAACCTCCAGGCCGCTTCTGACATGATGGAGTGGCTCACGAGAAACGACGTCAAGGTCAACGTGACCGAAAAGGAATTCACCTATGACGGCGTTACCTACCCCGCCGGTACGATGATCGTCTCGATGTATCAGGCCAAGCGTTCTGTCGCCAACGGCGCGCTGTATGACGGCACGCTCATCAACGGCTGGACCGTCCTCTACTCCGAGGGAATCACCTCGTTCAACGAGACGCGCGGCTTCGACATGGTCACTGTGGCCGAGCCTGCCGCCTACAAGAGCATCTCCGCCGTCTGCGGCAGCCCCATGGATCACGATGACGCCCTCGCCTATACGAAGGGCCTGACCTCTTACTTCGCGGGCGAGAAGGACAAGGACGTCATCATCTCCAACGCTTCCGAGGATTCCACCGCCGCCGTCAACGAGCTTCTGAAGGCCGGCAAGACTGTCGGCATGGTCACGAGCGGCGACCACATGGGCGATTTCATCTGCTCCTACGCCGACTATCAGACCGTCGCGGGCAAGTATCTGCTCTCTGCCGCGGGCGTCGACAAGACGAGCGTGAAGGCGAAGATCATCACCAAGTCCCCGACCGTCTACATCTCCGGCACGCCTGCTGAAAGCGAGAAGGGATTTGTCTACACGCCGCAGATCAGCCAGAGCGCAAGCTGGAACTACGACACCGCCGCGATGAACCTCATGGGCTTCACCACGACCTCTGACGTGACCAAGGCGGACGCCGCCGCAGGTGCGACGAAGCTCGACGCCGCTGCAAAGACCGCCGTGAAAAACGGCCTGCCGTACATCGGTTACAGCTATTCCGCGGCGTCCTCCGCCTCTGACCTCATCGCTGGCGTGGAATACACCGAGCTGGACGGCGCGATGGACTGCCTGACGCCTGTCGTCTATCCCAATAAGACCCTTGTGAACGCGAGCTACATTGCTGACGGCGACGATATTCTCTACGCCTACGGCCTCGGCTTCTTCTCCAAGGTCCCGTCCGGTGCGACGGTCCTCGTCAAAAGCGACAAGACCAAAACGCCCACCGAGGGCTTCATCCCCACGAATACGGCCGAGCGCGCAGCCGGCTTCAAGGCCTACATGAACGGCGGCGTGCAGGGCTTTGCCTACAAGGAAAACGGCATGAACGTGGTTCTCTTCGCCAACTCCCTGACCAACAAGGTCCATCAGAGAGACGAGTACGCGTACATCAGCAACTTCCTCTTCTCCTCTGTCCTGAGCGACAAGAACTATGACGGCTCCGCGTCGCTGCCCTTTACCGATGTCGCCGACGACGCCTATTACGCCGACTCCGTCGCCTGGGCCGTTGCGAACAATGTCACCTCCGGCGTGAGCGCCACGAGCTTTGCCCCCAACGCGAGCTGCACGCGCGGCCAGATGGTCACCTTCCTGTGGAGAGCCAACGGCAGCCCCGAGCCGAAGTCCATGACCACGTCCTTCACCGACGTAAAGAGCGGCGCGTATTACGAAAAGGCCGTTGCGTGGGCGGTGGAAAACAACGTGACCACCGGCACGAGCGCGACCACCTTCTCCCCCGACGCGACCGTCACGCGCGGCCAGAGCGTCACGTTCCTGTGGAGAGCGAACACCAGCCCGGCTGCGGCTTCCGCGAGCGCGTTTACTGACGTCTCCGCGAGCGCCTACTACGCCTCCGCCGTCAACTGGGCGGTCGAGAACAATGTGACCAACGGTACGAGCACGACCACGTTCTCCCCAAACGCCGACTGCACGCGCGCCCAGATCGTCACGTTCCTCTATCGCGCGATGGCGAAGTAAGCAGTCTCCAAAAACGAAAAATACGCTGTGGATGATTCCACAGCGTATTTTTTGTTGCTTGGATTGCGATTCGTTGTCAATTTTCGCGCAGGACCTCGCACAGCGCCGCGTGCAGGGCGGTCAAGTCGATGGGCTTTGATAAATGCCGCGACACGCCGCAGGCGCGCTCGCGCTCTCTAAAAACGAGCGCGCGATGGCGCGGTTGATCGCGTTGTCCTCCACGAGCAGGACGCGCCTGCCGCGCAGCGGTGTTACGGTACTTTTCACTCTCCATCCCTCCGAAACGTTGTTGGTCTGCCGTTCCTACGGGTCCTCTCAAGGTTTTATTGTAACAGATATCTCCAAAATATCAACTAATATGTATAATAAATATTTCTAATGGAAAACTTGCGCCGTGTAAACTATATAGGGCAAAGGAGGCGCGCGGCGTATGTTGGATTTCTCGCAAAGGCTGAAACAGCTCCGCAGGGACAGGCACCTGACGCAGGCGCAGGTGGCAAAGCGCATCGGCGTGACCGCGGCGATGGTCTCGTCGTATGAGACGGATATCCGCCTGCCGTCCTACGAGGTCATGGTGCGTCTGGCGGACCTGTTCGGCGTCACAGTGGACTACCTGCTCTGCCGCCAGGACAAGCGCTTTCTCGACATCTCCGATTTGAGCGAGGAGGAGGCCGCGCTCGTGTGCGGCATGGTGGAGCTGCTGAAGAAAAAAGACGGAAAGAAGTAGAAGAGACGCTTTTGCAGTGAGCGTCTCTTTTTTGCTGCCATCAAAGCTCTTGCCGCCGCTTCCCCGTTGCAATATCGGGGGAAAACCGGTATAATGGCGGCGAGAAATAGCCGACACGGTCGGCAGTATGAGGAGGACGAGACCATGTTCAGACCTGTTCGCAAAAAGGCAAACGAGATCAGCGTGGAGGAGGCGAAAAAGCTCCTGCACGAGGCTCGCCGCGGCGTGCTGGCCGTCAGCGGAGACGACGGCTACCCCTACGCGGTGCCCATCAACTACCTGTACGCCGAGGACGCGCAGGAGATCATTTTCCACGGCTCCAAGGTCGGCCACAAGGTGGATGCGCTCAAGAGAAGCGACAAGGTCTGCTTCACTGTGTACGGCGACGAGACCGTCGAAACGGACGAGGCCTGGGCCCCGTTTTTGAAGAGCGCCGTCGTCTTCGGCCGCTGCCGCCTCGTCGCGGACCGCGGCGAGAGCGACGCGCTGTGCAAAAAGTTCGCGATGAAATACTACCCCACCGAGAAAATGGTCGACGACGAAGTCGCCGCCTCCGGCAAAGCCGTCCAGATGTTCCGCATCAGCATCGACCACATCAGCGGCAAAAAGGTGCAGGAGAGGTAATGAAAAAAGAGACGCGAAAGCGTCTCTTTTGAGGCTGTCGAAAAACTATCGTTTTCCGAGCAGCCTCTCGATCGAAACCACGCTTTCGATCGAATTCCGAAGAAAAACCGCGCCTTGCAGGCACATTTTTTCTTCCCTTGTATAAATTCCGAGATACACAAGGTGAATTGCCGCATAGCGGCAAGAGAGGGTGGCCTGGGCCATGCTCCCGGAATTTATGAATTTGCAAAGCAAATTCGATTGAATGCGTGCTGCCGCACGAAGCATAAAAATCAAATATTGCTTTTTCGACAAGCTAAGAGACGGTTATTTACCGTCTCTTTTTTGCGT
>ONZY01002008.1_pt1 | contig 12662 bp, 8 predicted proteins | sample 1671451 | NCBI WGS metagenome assembly ONZY01 (sample SAMN06348158, study PRJEB24527) | human gut metagenome | biome: human gut; feature: ankylosing spondylitis patient; material: feces | host: Homo sapiens | place: China | collected 2015-10 | reverse complement strand
TCCATTTGCTCCCGGTGATGGGAGAAGTGAACGCTGCGCGTACTTGATAATTTTTGGGTTGTGTGGTATATAAAAGGCAGCTGTTTTTTCAATACAGCCGCCCATCGGGGGTGCGATACAAGCAAGTTGCTATCCGATGGCCTCAAAAGCAAATTGTACTACGATGGTTTTTGAAAAGTTCTGTATCACTACTCGCACCAGAAAATGCCGTGAAATCGAAAGATTTCATGGCTTTTTTGTTTTGCGAGCCACGAGTGCACGGTTTCTGCACGGTTTTTGCACGGTCGGTGTTTTCCATGTCCGATTATGTAGGGCGCTGTATTGCATTGCAATCAGTGCCCTTTTTTGCATCAGGTGAGCAGTGCCAAGCGGAGCTTTGCCTTCATTTCCGGGTCGGCATCCTTGAGCAATTCCAAAAGAGCCGTCATGGAGATGGTGGGTTCGGCTGCTGCGGGATTTACGCTGAAAATACGCTGAAAAGAGGTCACCCCGATCGGTGGCCTCTTTTTTGCTGCCGCGAACTGTCTGCCTGCGGCAGCGGATAACAGCAATGTCCATTGCGCTTTGTTTTGCCCGGATGCGCACCCGCAGAAAGCTCTCCCTCGTCAAACTGCCCAAAATATGCCCTTAAAAGTTTACTTGACGCAATTCTCAAATCAATATATAATTGGGTCAGAAACCAATCATAGAAAAGGATGGTTCCCAATGGCGCGCAGATACGACAGCAAGGAAGCAAAACGGCGGATCCTGACCGCCTGTGTCCGGCTTTTTCTGGAAAAAGGCTACACGAACACCAAGGTTGCAGAAATTTTAAAGGAAGCAGATGTTTCCGCCGGGTCGTTCCAGAATATTTTCCGCACCAAGGACGGTGTGCTGACCGAGCTGATCGGCATGATGTTCAGCAGGCAGTTCGGCGCGGTAAGGCCGCTGGCGGCAAACGCCCCCTCGCCGGTGTACCTCTACGCGGTGGAAACGGCTTTGCAGCTGGCGCTGACCGAGCTGAGCGAGAATCTGCGGGATATCTATGTGGAAGCGTACACCTTCCCCGCCACGGCGGAGATCATCCACCGCAGCACCACGGCCGAGCTGCAGGCGGCGTTCAGCGCGTATCTGCCCGGGTGCGCCGAGTGCGATTTCTACGAGATGGAGCTGGGCACGGCTGGCATGATGCGCGGCTACATGGCACGGCGGTGCGACCCCTACTTTACGCTGGAGCGCAAAATACGGCGGTTCCTGAGCATGAGCCTGAGTGCGCTGCAGGTCCCCGCGCAGGAGCGCGAGCAGGTCATCGCTTTTGTGGCGGAGATCGATATGCTTGCCCAGGCGCGGAAGGTGGTAGATGCCGTGCTTGCATCGCTGTCCGTGCAGTTTGATCTGAAAGGATAACAAGGTTTGATGACAAGGAGGGAGTAACATGAAAAAATGGCTGATCCGGTGTTTGACGGTGCTGGCAATGGTGTGCCTGATACCGGGGATCGTGTTAAACGTTAAAGCGGCAGATTCTATCTATACGTACTGCTTCGTCTGTATGCAACAAAGAAACTATGAGATCCTCGAATATATAAAATTTGATTCAACCAAGCATAGGATCCATATAAAATGCTCAGTCTGCGGCAGGGAGAACAGCATTATTTATGGAAATCTTTCGGACCATACCGGCGGCACCGAAACGCCCACCTGCACCACAGGCAAAACCTGTGAAAAATGCGGCGCGGAATACGGCATTCTCGGTCACAAATGGAAAACTCCGGCGAACGCCTCCCTTGGCAACGGCACGCACCGCATCATTTGCGTGCGCTGCGGCTTAAATGGTACCGCAAGCTGTACCGGTGGCACAGCAACCTGCACCACCAAAGCGGTCTGTGAGGCGTGTGGTGGGAAATACGGCAAAAGAAACCTAAATAATCATGCTCTGGTGCATTATGATGCGCAAGCCCCCACCTGTACGAAACCCGGCTGGGACGCTTTCGACACCTGTCCCCGCTGCTACTATACCACTTTTCGAGCAATCCCCGCGCTAAAACATGATTTAGAGCACCACGAAGCAAAAGCCCCCACCTGTACGGAAAAGGGCTGGAACGCTTACGAAACCTGCTACCGCTGCGACTATAACACCTATCAGGAGCTGCCCGCGCTGAAACATGATCTGAGGCAGCGCGTGATAACAGCCCCCACCTGTACGGGAGAGGGCTGGGCGCACGTTGCCTGCTCCCGCTGCGACTATTTCACCAGTCTGGTGCTGCCCGCGCTGAACCATGATTTGGAGCAGCACGCAGCAAAAGCCCCCACCTGCACGGAAAAGGGCTGGAACGCTTACGAAACCTGCTCCCGCTGTGACTATACCACCTATGTGGAGCTGCCTGCACAGCATGATCTGGTGCACCACGAAGCAAAAGCCCCCACCTGCACGGACCCCGGCTGGAACGCTTTCGACACCTGCAAAAACTGCAACTATACCACCCGCAAAGAACTGCCCGCACAGCATGATTTGAAGCAGCACGCAGCAAAAGCCCCTACCTGCACGGAAAAGGGCTGGAACGCTTACGAAACCTGCTCTCGTTGTGACTATACCACCTATGCGGAGCTGCCCGCGCTGAACCATGATTATCAGGCTGTTACCGTAGAGCCTACCTGTGAAACAGACGGCTATACCATCTTTACTTGCTCCCGCTGCAACGACAGCTACACCGCAGACCCGACGGATCAGCTGGGACACCAGTTTGGTGCATGGTCCCCGAACGGGACCGGCTCTCAGAGCGCCGATTGTCTGCGAGATGGCTGTGCGCACACTGGCAGCACCGATTGCCGGAAGTTTACTTTCCGCACTGCGGAAGGCGAAGCTCTGACCTTCTGCCCCGTGTGCGGGCAGGCAGAAAACGCCGCGCAGCTGGAAAAGATCGAAGCGGCAACGGCGTGGGCTAACAGCGGCAGTCTTTCTGCGGAGGATGTGACCGCACGGACGAATGGGGAATACCTGAGTGTGGCCTTTGAAACCGCAGGCAGCCTGACGCAGCCCACCGGTCGGGTAAGGCTCGCGCTGCCCGCCGGACTGCTGGAAGGCAAAACGCTTGTGCGCATTGCCCCGGACGGCACACAGACGGAGATGCCTTTTGAAACAGAGCGCGGAACGATCATCCTTACGCTGGATTTTGCAAACAGCGCGCTGCCCGTAATGCTCTTCCGGCTGGCACCCCAGACCGCCGCCCTCTGAACGCTTTTACAGCGGCACGAACAATAAAACGCAGAATGCCCGCCCACCGTGGTTTTCCACAGGTGGGCGGGCATTCTTTTGTGCCTTTTGGGGCATAAAAATACCCCCGGAGGATGCAGCGTTTTTTACGCTGTCTACTCGGTGGTCATTTCCATCGTGCTGTCGCTGTTCTGGCCTGTGGTGCAGACCGGCATCAATAACTTCGGCATCTGGATCGCCAACTCTTCCGAGACTTCTCCCATTCTGGCTCCGTTCATCTATGGTACGCTGGAGCGTCTGCTGCTGCCCTTCGGTCTGCATCACATGCTGACCATCCCCATGCAGGACTGGCTGGGGCTGGATAACGCCGCCCGCATCAATAAGCCCTCCACCGTAGGCCAGAACTGGCGCTGGCGGCTGAAAAAGACCCAGCTGACCAAGAAACTCCAGAAAGAGATCTGCCAGCTGACCACCCGCTACGGCCGGAAGAACTGGGCGTGAGCGTAAGGGAACTCAACACAAAGGGCAGGGCGGCCTGTGGGCCGCCCTGCCCTTTGTTGCGGAGTGCCCCCTTGGCAAACCCGGCGGGATTGCGCTATAATAGAGCCGTAACAGTTCCACAAAGGTGTGGTAAGGGAGGTGTGGTCATGATCCGGGTGGCGATCGTAGAGGACGACGCGGAGGTACAGGGGGTATTGCAGGAGTATGTCCGGCGGTATACCCGGCAGTACGGGACAGAGTTTGAAGTGACGGTCTTTGCGGACGGCGTGGATATTCTGGAGGATTACCGCGCGGTCTACGATATTATTTTTCTGGATGTGGAGATGAAGCATCTGGACGGCATGACCACGGCAGAGCGCATCCGGCAGATGGATGCAGACGTCATCCTGATCTTCATTACCAATATGGCGCAGTACGCCATCCGGGGCTACTCGGTGGGAGCGCTGGACTATGTGCTGAAGCCGGTGCCCTACTTTGCCTTTTCGCAGCAGCTGCTCAAGGCGGTTGCCCGGCTGGAAAAGCGGGCAAAGCACTACCTGACCGTGCCAGTGGAGGGCGGGCTGCGCCGTCTGGACACCGCAAGCATCTATTACTTGGAAAGCGAGGGGCACCGGGTGCACTTTTACACCGACGAGGGCGATTTTTCCGCCCCCGGCGCCCTCAAGGCCTTTGAGGAAAAGCTGGCAGACTGCCCCTTTGCCCGGTGCAACAGCGGCTACCTTGTCAATCTGGCACAGGTGCGGGAGCTGCGGCAGAGCACCGTACAGGTGGGCCCCTGCGAGCTGCAGGTCAGCCGCCCCAAGCGTAAGGCTTTTCTTGCCGCACTGACCGACTACATCGGAGGTGAGGGCTCATGACCGCGCTGCCGGATATCCCCCGGCTGTACACCGCCCTTGCCGAGTGTCTGGCGGTGCTGCTGTTCACCCCGGCGCTTGCGCCCCGCTTTTCCAGGGCGGTCACCGGGGGCATCACCCTGCTGTGGGCGGCGGTGCTGTCGGCCTTTCTGGGGCTGACGGGCAACGTGCCCGGCGGGCTCTGGATCCCCTGCATGGTAACGGCCATCGGGCTTTCCTACTTATATTTATGGGGTGTGTGGAGCATCACCCTGCTGGAAGCCGGGTATCACTGCGCCCGGGCGTTTATTCTGGCAGAGCTTGCCGCCAGCGTGGAGTGGCAGCTGCACTGCGCCCTCTGGCCCGCCCGCGGCCCGTGGGAGCCGCTGTCTTTGCTGCTGCTGGCGCTGGTGTATGGGACGCTGTTCGGCATTATGTGCTATCTGCAGCACCGCCGTCCCCAGCCCGCCGGGCACTTACAGATCGGCGGCAGCGCCGCCCTGACGGCGGTCATGTTGGCGCTGACTGCCTTTGCGGTGAGCAATCTGGGCTTTCTGCCCGGCAGCGAGATCAACATGAGCATTTTTTCCATCCGCACACTGGTGGATTTTTCCGGCGTGCTGATCTTATCTGTGCAGCACGAGCAGCTGCAGGAGAACGCTTTGCACAGCGAGCTTGCCGCCATGGACGAGGTGTTGCACCGCCAGTACGAGCAGTACAAGCGCAGCAAGGAGGGCATCAACCTCATCAACCGGCGGTACCATGAACTGAAAGTCCAGCTTGCCCGCATCCGGGAGGAGCAGGACCAGACCAAGCAGAACGCCGCCATTGCTGCCATGGAGCAGAACATCCGCCAGTACGAGGCCGAGAACAAGACCGGCAACCCGGTGCTGGATACCCTGCTCACCGCCAAGACCATGGAATGCCAGCAGGAGAACATTACCATCACCAGTGTAGCGGACGGCAGGATGCTGGGCTTTCTCACGATTCGGGAGCTGTGCACCATCGTGGGCGTGGCGCTGGACAACGCCATTGCCGCCGTCCGCGCCGAGCCGGACCCCGAAAAGCGGCTCATCAAGGTGGCGGTGTACAGTCAGGGCGGTTTTGCCATGCTGCGGTTCGAGCATTATACAGAGGCCGCCCCGGCACTGGATGCGGACGGTCTGCCGCAGCAGGGGTCGGACCTGAAAAGCGTCCGCACCACCGCCCAGCAGCACGGCGGCAGCATGACGATGCACTGGGAAAACAACTGGTGCACCCTGCGGATCTTATTTCCGCTGCCCAAAAACAAATAATTTTTACGGCAGGTATCCCCTGCCGTTTTTTTTGTTGTCTGGCAGGGTGCACAAATACAATGTTGCAATATTTGTGTATTAGCACAATAAAAATTGAAAATTTATTGTAACTTTTGCAAACTGTGTATCCAAAACGACAGATTGTGCAAAAGATGATAACGATGCGCAAATATCCGTTATAATGGGTCACAGTTGGGTACGGCCCAAAAAATATAAAAGAATATGGAGGAGACAACACAATGAAGCGCGATCCGAACAACAAAAAGCCCACAAAGTTGCTGACAGCTGTTACAGCACTCTTACTGGCAGTTGGAATAGTGGCAGATGTAGCAATGTTTGGTGTGTTTCCCAGTTCTCTGGACAAGGCATTCCCTGGCCAGAATGGAGACCCAGAATTGCAAAAAACATCTTATGCAAATGGCTTGTCGGTGGCTCAGAAAATCGAGGAGGAAGGCGCAGTCCTTCTGAAAAATGACGGCGCTCTGCCGTTGGCAGGAACAAACCGAAAAATCAATCTTCTGGGCTATGCTTCCGCAAATCCGGTTTATGGCGGTACGGGTTCCGGTGGCAGCAGCTACACTGCAAACCGGACAGATTTTGTAAAAGCCTTTACGGATGCAGGTTTTGAAGTGAATCAAAATCTGGTCAATCTCTATAGCCCCAAAAACAACGAAGGCGGAAATACATTCTCTGTTGATTTTTCCATCCCGGAACTGCCTGCAACCGAGGAATTGGCTAAGAACATGGGTGTGGAGTACCAGTATACTGGAGACTGCTCATTTGAAGCAATGAAGGATTTTTCGGATACTGCTGTGGTCGTGTTCTCCCGCAAGGGCGGTGAAGGCAATGACCTGCCCACTTCGATGGCTGAAAATACCTCGTATGCACCGGATCAGAGCAAGCATTATCTGGAACTGAACAGCGCGGAACAGTCTTTGCTGGAACAGGCAGAAGCGACATTTGATAATGTTATCGTTCTGATCAATTCAGGCAATGCCATGGAACTGGGCTTCCTGAATGATGAAGGCGTTGATGCAGCCCTCTGGATCGGTGATCCCGGTGATGTGGGCACGATTGGAATTGTCAACATTCTGACGGGCGCAGTCAACCCCTCTGGCCGTCTGCCGGATATCTACCCTTATGCAGTAGAAACGACCCCTTCTTACTACAACTTTGATACCTTTGAGTATACCAACTCTAAGGACTGCTTCAAAAACTTCGAAAGTCATCCTGCCTACCTTGTAGAGTATCAGGAAGGCATTTATGTGGGATATCGTTATTACGAAACCCGTGAAAGCTACGATTACACTACCCGTGAAGGAGAAAATCTGACGGGACTTTCCTACAATGATGTAGTGCAGTTCCCCTTTGGCTATGGCTTGAGCTACACAAGCTTTGACTGGGAACTGGAAAACACGATTCCGACTACCGTTACCGCACAGGATACGCTGGAGTGGAATGTCAAAGTTACCAATACTGGCAATGTGGCTGGCAAAGATGTTGTGGAACTGTATTACAGTGCGCCCTATTACAGTGCAGCTGAAGGCGGCAGCGGCTTGCAGAAGGCTGGCGAGGTACTGGGCGGCTTTGCAAAGACGAAAGAATTGCAGCCGGGTGAAACGGAAACGGTTACGATTTCTATGCCGGTAGAGCAGATGGCTTCTTATGATGCACAGAAGTACTACACTTCTACCGGTTCCTACGTGCTGGAAGCTGGCGAGTATCAGATTTCTCTGCGTACGGATTCTCATACGGTGAAAGATAATCTGACCATGACCTGCAAGGTTGCTGAGAATGAAGTGTTCCAGGACAGTGCGTTTGGCAGTGGTGTGGAAAACTGCAAGTATGTCGGCAAGCGCTCTTCGGACGAGGTGGTAGCAACAAATCAGTTTGATGATGCAGCTGGTGATGTGGCTTACCTCAACCGTGACACTTGGCAGATCGTTCCCGGTACCAGCAAGGAAGCAACTGCTGAACAGCTGGAAGCCTTCAACAATGCGCTGGTAGTGGATGATAGCTATGTGGATGCAGATGACACTGCGCCGACCTTTGGTGCAAAGAATGGCCTTACTCTGAAAGACATGGAAGGCCTTGCCTATGATGATGCACAGTGGGATAAGCTGCTGGATCAGCTGACCCTTGATGATATGTACAAACTGCTGGGCGCAGATGGCTGGGGAAGTGCAGCAGTTGATGATATCGGTAAGGGACAGACTTATGAAATGGACGGACCTGCCGCTCTGAGTTATGTGTTCGATGCCTTTATGGGTACCTGCACATATAAGACGGTTACTTATCCGGCAGAAGTTCTGCTGGCGGCTACTTGGAATGTAGACCTGGCTTCTGAATTTGGCGATGCAATCTCGCAGGAAGGAAAGGCGTGGAATATTTCCGGCTGGTATGCACCTGGTGCTAATACCCACCGCAATGCATTTGCTGGCCGTAACTTTGAGTACTATTCTGAGGATGGCTTCCTTTCTGGTTCCATGTCCGCTGCTACGGTTGGTGCAGCAGAGAAAAATGGTATGTACTGCTACATTAAGCATTTTGCGCTGAATGAGCGTGAAACCTGGCGTCATTATGGTCTGTGCACCTGGGCCGATGAGCAGGCAATGCGTGAAATTTACTTCGTGCCGTTTGAAAAGGCTGTGAAGGAAGGCGGCAGCACGGCTGTGATGTCTTCCTACAATAATATTGGTACTACTTGGGCCGGTGCAAGTACTGCACTACTGACCAATGTTCTGCGTAATGAATGGGGCTTTATTGGCACTGTGATTACGGATAACAACGAGGAGCATGGCTTTATGGATATTGAAAAAGCTGTCTTGGCAGGTGGTACCAATCTGCTGTTTGGCTGGGGCACTAAGACCTTCGATAACCTGAGCCAGACTGCTACCGGTCAGCTGAAGATGCGCGAAGCTGCACATCAGTATCTGTATACGCTGGCGAATAGCTACGGTGTAGATGTAGATGCGCCTGTGCCTATGTGGCGCACGCCTGCACTGGTAGGCAGTGTGATTGTCTATGTGTTGGTTCTGGCAGGTGTTGTGGTGATTCTTCGCCGCCGCAAGTATAATAAAACGCTGGCTAATACCAATGCAGGTGCGGATGTGAGTAAGGCATAAGTACTGACCCGTAATCAAAACTGTCTTCCTTCTAATCCCGGAACACGGCTGCACGGCAGTTACGGCCCGCAGCCGTGTTCCCTTTTGGAAACAGAATCACGCTTCTTCTCCTTATGCGTGGTCCTGTTTCCAAAGGCAATACCGTTTCTACTGAAAGGAGATTTCCCCGTGAAACATCAGGATATTATTGCAAAACTGAGCCTGGAACAAAAATGCGCCCTGCTGAGCGGCGGCACGGTGTTCACCACCCGGGCGCTGCCGGGCAAGGGCATCCCGGCCATTACCCTGTCGGACGGCCCCAACGGCGTGCGCAAGCAGGCGGGTGCGGCTGACCATCTGGGCCTGAACCCCAGTGTGCCCGCCACCTGCTTCCCCACCTCGGCCACCGTTGCCAACAGCTGGGACCCGGAGCTTGGCGAGGCTGTGGGCGCAGCCATGGGCGAAGAAGCAGCGGCACAGGGCGTGTCGGTGCTGCTGGGCCCCGGCCTGAACATCAAGCGCAGCCCGCTGTGCGGCCGCAACTTCGAGTATTTCTCGGAGGACCCCTACCTTGCCGGTAAGATGGCGGCGGCCTACGTCCGCGGCATCCAGAAAAACGGCATTGCCGCCTGCCCCAAGCACTTTGCCGTGAACAGTCAGGAGCTGCGCCGCATGGCCTCGGATTCCATCGTGGACGAGCGCACCCTGCGGGAAATCTACCTGACCGGCTTCGAGATGGTGGTCAAAGAGGCGCAGCCCAAGACCATCATGTCCGCCTATAACCTTGTCAACGGCACCTACGCCAACGAGAACGCCCACCTGCTCATGGATATCCTGCGCAGGGACTGGGGCTTTGACGGCGCAGTGGTCACCGACTGGGGCGGCAGCAACGACCACGCCCTCGGCGTAAAGAACGGCTCTACGCTGGAAATGCCCGCCCCCGGCGGGGACGCCATCCGGGAGCTGATGAAAGCGGTGCAGACCGGCAAGATCACCGAAGCGGACGTGGACGCCCGGCTGGAGGAGCTGCTGGAGCTGGTGTTCACCACCAAGGCGGCGGTGGACGCCGCACCCGGCAAGTTCGATGCCGACGCCCACCACGCGCTGGCACGCCGGGCTGCTGCCCAGAGCATCGTGCTGCTGAAGAACGAAAACAGCCTGCTGCCCCTTGCAAAGGGGGAAAAGGTGGCGGTCATCGGCGACTTTGCCCAGACGCCCCGCTATCAGGGTGCAGGCTCCAGCGCCGTCAACTCCATCAAGGTGGATTCCTTCTTGGACTGCCTTGCCGAGAGCGGCCTGAACAGCGTCGGCTACGCCAAGGGCTTTGACCGGCAGGGCAAGCCCGATGAGGCACTGAAAGCCGAGGCGGTGCTGCTGGCAAAGAACGCCGACGTGGTGCTGCTGTGCATGGGTCTGGACGAGATCAAGGAGAGCGAGGGCATCGACCGCGCCGACATGAAGCTGGCCGAAAACCAGCTGGAACTGCTGACCGCTGTGGCGGCAGCGAACCCCAACGTGGTGCTGCTGCTGAGTGCAGGCTCCTCGCTGGAAAGCGATTGGGTCAAGGACTGCAAGGCGCTGGTCTACGGCTGCTTGGGCGGTCAGGCCGGTGCGGGCGCACTGGTCGAGGTGCTCACCGGCGCGCAGAACCCCTGCGGTAAGCTGGCTGAGACTTGGGCGCGCAGCTACGCCGACACCCCCGCAAAGGAGCATTTCGGCGGCGACGGCCCCACTGTGGAGTACCGCGAGGGTCTGTATGTGGGCTACCGCTACTACGACACCGCCGGTGTGCCCACCGCTTTCCCCTTCGGCTACGGCCTGAGCTATACCAGCTTTGCGTACAGTGACCTGAAAGCAGACGAAACCGGCGTGACCCTGACTGTCACCAACACCGGCAGCTGTGCCGGTGCCGAGGTGGTGCAGCTGTATGTGGCAAAGCCGGATGCAAAAGTTTTCCGCCCCGTCAAGGAGCTGAAGGGCTTTACCAAGGTGCAGCTGGAAGCCGGAGAGAGCAAGACCGTCACCATCCCGCTGGACGACAAGGCGTTCCGCTACTGGAACGTCAAGACCGACCGCTGGGAGGTGGAGGGCGGCAGCTATCAGCTGCTGGTGGGCGCTTCCAGCGTCGATATCCGCTTGACTGCCGCCGTCACGGTGGCGGGCACCGGCGCACCCGACCCCTACGCGGGCAAAAATCTGGAGCATTACCGCACCGCACAGGTGCAGAACGTGCCGGACGCGGAGTTTGAGGCGCTGCTGGGGCATGCCATCCCGGAGAACAAGGTGCACATCGACCGCAACATGACGCTGGGCGAGATGGGACACGGACGCAGCCCCATCGGCTGGCTGGCGGCGGCGGTACTGGGCGCCCTGCTGCGCCGCAGCATCAAAAAGGGCAAGCCTGACCTGAACATCCTGTTCCAGTACAATATGCCTCTGCGGGCGCTGGCCAAAATGACCAACGGCGCTATCAGCATGGGCATGGTGGACGGCATCGTGATGGAGCTGCAGGGCTTCTGGATCATCGGCCTTGTGCGGGTGATTTTTGAGGCCGTGAAGAACCTCGTGCTGAACAGCCGCATGGAAGAGCGCTTGAAAAACAGCTGAAAGGAAGCAGGCTATGAATTTCTGGAATAACTTCGCGGCAAAGCACCCCGCCGCTGCCAAGTGGGTGCGCGAGGGCGGCCTGTTCGTCATCGTGTCCAACCTCATCACGGTGTTCAAGTACCTGCTGCTGCAATTTCTGCCCAAGGCCTTTGCAAGCCTGCCGGTGGTGGATTTCGGCTGGCCGGGCATCGACATCACCCTGTTCGGCGAGACCTTCAAATGGAACATCCTCGGCTACGATGCCGCCCACGGCGGTCTGCCCTACTTCTGCGCTTACATGATCGCCATGGTCATCGGCGAGTGCATCAACTTCCCCATCCAGCGCAATTTTGTGTTCCGCAGCAAGGGCGATCTGGCAAAACAGATCGGCTGGTATGTGCTGGCCTTCTGCGTCATTACCTGTATCGTCAACTCCATCAACTGCATCTGGGTGGCAGTGGCAGGGCTGCTGGTACCGGACTTCATCTACAACATCGGCACCACCGTGCTCAACGGCGGCATCTCCATGGTCATCTTCTTCTTTGTGAATAAGATCATCTTCCCGGAGGGCGAAAAAGCCGCCAAATAATAAGACATCTCCTTCATTTTCTTCTTTTCATCATAAGCCGAAAGGGCTGCTCCATTCTCCGGGGCAGCCCTTTTGGTTTGAAGGAGAGAACCCCCCTCGGCCATCTTGTTTTTGTTTTTCTGCACAAAATGTTCTGCGGGCAGGGTTTTCCTCTTGACAAGCGGGCAAATGTTTCGTACTATATTTAGTAGTATGGAATCAAAGACGCTGTACGCAGGTTTCAGTGTGACCCTGTACCCATTTCAGGCAAAGTGTGCCTGTTTGATATAAAATGGAACCGTAGAGAGAAAAGCCGTATGCTTTTGCCCGTGCCGCCGGTTTTGGGCGGTGCGTATGCTTTTGGTGTCACTTTTTGGATTGAAAGCTCTTTCTATATCATTGCCCGTGTCCTGCTGCGCAGCGTCTCCTGCTTTTAATTTTGCATTGAATTGAAACAAAGGAGAGTGAACGCAATGACCGCGATCGGAGTGATCGTGGCCTTGATCGTTGCTGTTGTCGGCGTGGCTGCGGGCTATTTTATTGGTTACAACAACCGTAAAAAGACCGCCGAAGCCCAGATCGGCA
>ONZY01002002.1_pt1 | contig 12701 bp, 8 predicted proteins | sample 1671451 | NCBI WGS metagenome assembly ONZY01 (sample SAMN06348158, study PRJEB24527) | human gut metagenome | biome: human gut; feature: ankylosing spondylitis patient; material: feces | host: Homo sapiens | place: China | collected 2015-10 | reverse complement strand
AGATAAAGAAAAAGCAATGCAGGCAGCCAAAGAAGCACAGGAAAAGATTGAAGCCGGAACACTGACCGGACCTTTAGCCGGTGTGCCGGTTGCCATTAAGGACAACCTTTGTACAAAGGGCGTTGTGACAACGTGTGCATCAAAGATTCTGGAAAATTTTGTTCCGCAGTATGATGCAGAAGCCGTTGTGAAATTACAGGAAGCCGGTGCGGTTATGATTGGTAAGACCAACATGGATGAATTTGCCATGGGTTCTACCACAGAAACCTCTGCATATGGCGTTACAAAAAATCCACGCAACCCGGAACACGTACCGGGTGGTTCTTCAGGCGGTTCGGCAGCAGCGGTTGCGGCAGACGAGTGCTTTTTTGCATTGGGTTCTGATACAGGTGGTTCTATCAGACAGCCTGCATCTTACTGCGGTGTTGTCGGCATGAAGCCGACCTACGGAACCGTATCCCGTTATGGACTGGTCGCTTACGGTTCATCCTTAGACCAGATTGGACCGCTCTGCAAGGACGTAACCGATTGTGCAACGATTATGGAAATCATCGCTTCCCATGATTTAAAGGATTCTACATCGGTAGAGCGCAAAGATACCGATTTTACAAGTGCGCTGGTTGATGATGTAAAAGGCATGAGAATCGGCATTCCAAAGGATTACTTCGGGGAAGGCTTAGACCCTGATGTCAAGGCATCGGTGCTGAATGCAGTTGAAGTCTTAAAGGCAAAGGGAGCAATTGTTGAAGAATTTGATTTGAGCCTTGTAGAATATGCAATTCCTACGTATTATACGATTGCGGCAGCAGAAGCCAGTTCCAATCTGGAACGTTTTGACGGTGTAAAATACGGATACCGTGCAAAGGATTACGAAGGTCTGCACAATATGTACAAAAAGACCCGTTCCGAGGGCTTCGGACCGGAAGTTAAGAGAAGAATTATGCTGGGTTCTTTCGTATTAAGCTCAGGCTATTACGATGCGTACTACTTAAAGGCACTGCGTGTTAAAGCGCTGATTAAAAAAGCATTTGACGAAGCATTTGCAAAATATGATGTCATTATCGGACCGGCTGCACCGACAACCGCACCGAAGCTTGGCAGCTCTTTAAGTGACCCGATTAAAATGTATTTAAGTGATATTTACACCATTTCCGTAAACCTTGCAGGTCTGCCGGGCATGACCGTGCCTTGCGGAACGGATAAGAACGGTCTGCCGGTCGGTATGCAGCTTATCGGCAACTGCTTTGAAGAAAAGAAACTCATTCAGACAGCTTATACGTATGAACAGAGCAGAAAGGAGAACTAAAATTATGGCAAAAGAATATGAAACCGTCATTGGTCTAGAAGTCCATGTAGAACTTGCAACCAAAACAAAGATTTTCTGCGGCTGTTCTACAGCCTTCGGAGGTTCTCCAAACAGCCATACATGCCCTGTCTGCACCGGTATGCCGGGTTCGCTTCCGGTATTAAACAAGCAGGTTGTGGAATATGCGGCGGCAGTCGGTCTTGCAACCAACTGTACGATTACACAGAATTGTAAATTTGACCGTAAGAATTATTTTTACCCGGATAATCCGCAGAATTATCAGATTTCACAGTTATATCTGCCAATCTGCCGCAACGGTCATGTTGATATCGAGTTAGAAGACGGCACGACAAAGCAGATCCGGATTCATGAAATCCATATGGAAGAAGATGCCGGAAAACTGGTTCACGATGAATGGGACGATGTATCTTATGTGGATTACAACCGTTCCGGTGTGCCGTTAATCGAAATCGTATCCGAACCGGATATGAGAAGTGCAGAGGAAGTTATCGCTTACCTGGATAAGTTAAGACTGATTATCCAGTATCTGGGTGCTTCTGACTGTAAGCTTCAGGAGGGTTCTATGAGAGCCGATGTCAACCTGTCTGTCAGAGAAGCCGGCAGTGAAGCCTTCGGTACAAGAACCGAAACAAAGAACTTAAATTCCTTCAGTGCCATTGCAAGAGCCATTGAAGCGGAAAAGAACCGTCAGATTGACCTGATTGAATCCGGCGAGGCCGTTGTACAGGAAACAAGAAGATGGGACGACAATAAGGAATATTCATATGCCATGCGTTCAAAGGAAGATGCGCAGGATTACCGCTATTTCCCGGATCCGGACCTTGTACCGGTGCATATCAGTGATGCGTGGTTAGAGGAAATCCGTTCCCGCCAGCCGGAATTTAAGACGGAAAAAATGGCAAGATACAAAGAAGAATTTGGAATCCCGGACTATGATATCGGTATTCTTACGGATTCCAAAAAGCTTGCGGATTTATTTGAAGCCACCACGGCAATCTGCAGCCAGCCAAAGAAGGTTTCCAACTGGTTAATGGGCGAAACGATGCGCATTTTAAAGGAAAAGGAAATGGAACCGGAAGACATTACATTTTCACCGGAAAACCTTGCAAAGCTGATTGGTCTTGTTGAAGCAGGAACAATTAACGGTTCAGTTGCAAAGGAAATCTTTGAAAAGATTTTCGATGAGGATATTAATCCGGAACAGTACGTGGAAGAACACGGCTTAAAGCAGGTCAATGACGAGGGCGCACTCCGTGCGACAATTGAAGAAGTCATTGCGGCAAATCCACAGTCCGTTGAAGATTACAGAAACGGTAAGGAAAAGGCAATCGGATTTTTAGTCGGTCAGACAATGAAAGCCATGAAGGGCAAAGCAAACCCGGGCATGGTCAATCAGATTTTAAAAGAATTATTGTAAAATGTATGCGCGGTAAATTTAGTTTTGCCGCGCATATCACAAAATAGCGGCTGTATGCAGGCAGAATGGAGTACATAAATGACAGGAGCAGATTTTTTAATTACCCTGCCGGAATTTCCGGATAAAAAGGTGAGCATTAAAGATTTCGGTGCAGTGGAAAATCAGACAGACATTGCGGGAAGCAAAAGAAATGCGGCGGCAATCAACAGTGCCATGAGTGTTATTTCAAACGAGGGCGGCGGAACGGTTGTGATTCCGAAAGGAATCTGGATTACCGGACCGATCCGTCTGCAAAGCAATGTGTGTCTGTATTTAGAGCACGGCGCGGTTGTAAAGTTTTCAAAAAATATAGAGGAGTACCCGCTGATTCTGACCAATTACGAGGGACAGGAGTGTATCCGTACTGTTTCACCGGTTACGGCAGACCATGCAGAAAATATTGCAATCTGCGGTGATGGTGTGATTGACGGAAGCGGCGACTTATGGCGGCCGGTCAAACAGTTTAAGATGACGGAGCGCCAGTGGGCAGAGCTGATGAAGAAAAACAGCAATGTCCTCGATACCAAAGAGGGAGGAATCTGGTTTCCGACAGAATCAGCCTTTCTGGGCAATGAAAAGAATATCCAGAAGGACGAAAAAGATGCTTTAAAGAAAGCGGAACAGCATTATGACTTTTACCGTCCGGTTATGGTAAGCCTTGAATACTGCGACAGGGTGCTGCTAGAGGGCGTGACCTTTATGAATTCACCGGCATGGAATATTCACCCGTTTTTCTGTACGAATCTGACGGTAAAGGACGCAGTGATCCGCAATCCGTACTATGCGCAGAACGGGGATGGCATCGATGTGGAATCCTGTAACGGTGTTGAAATCTATAATTGTACGTTTGAAACGGGTGATGATGCAATCTGCATCAAATCCGGTAAAAATGCAGAGGCGCGTACCTTTGAAGGTCCTTGTGAAAATGTGTATATCCATGACTGCCTTGTCAATGAAGGACACGGCGGCTTCGTTGTGGGCAGTGAAATGTCCCGCGGCGTAAAGCACGTTTTGGTGGAAAACTGTACATTTTTAGGTACGGATGTCGGTGTGCGCTTTAAGAGTGCCATGGGACGCGGCGGCGTGGTAGAGGATATTGAGGTAAGCCATATCCAGATGACCGGTATCAAGCATGAGGCAGTGATTCTTACAATGTCTTATGTGCTTAATCTTTTAAACCGCGAACAGGGTGCAGAAGGATTTTCAGAAGACGATATTCCATATTTTAAGAATATCACCATGCACAATATCAACTGCATGGGCGCAGAAACAGCCGTAAAAATTGAGCCGATGCAGGGAAAACCGGAAACAATCAGTGATATTACGATCCGGGATTCATGGTTTGAAGCAGAAAAAGAAAATGTCATTGACGGTGTGAATATCCACATCGAAGCATAATAAATATACGACAAATGGCTGTGTAAAAATGTCTTTTAAAAAGCGTTTTTACACGGCATTTTTAAAATAAGAGCAGGAAAAATATGGAATATCAGATTTTAATTGTGGATGATGATAAGGATTTATCGTGGATAATTGCAGAAATGTTACAGGATTATGGGTATAAAGTATTGTGTGCCGCAGACAGTGCGGCGGCATTTGAAATGCTGGAGCATATAAAGGTTCACCTGATACTTTTGGATATAAACCTGCCGGATACAGACGGTTTTGTATTTTGCAGGGAGTTGCGCAGGGTGTCTGGGATTCCGGTTATTTTTGCGAGCGCAAGGACAAGTGAAAATGATAAAATAGAAGGATTTGAGCTGGGGGCGGACGATTATCTTTCAAAGCCGTATTCCATGAAGGAGCTGTTGTGCCGTGTCAATGCCCTGATTCGCAGAACTTATGGAGCAAACAGGCAGGAAGAACAGATGACATTCGGAAATGTGCAGGTGAATTTTACGTCACGCACTGTTATCAAAGACGGTAAAAATGTAGCGCTGTCCCTGCGGGAATTTGATTTGCTTGCGTATCTGTGCCGCCATAAAAATACAGCGGTCAGAAAGGATACGCTGCTTTCGGAAGTCTGGGGCGCATTTTCAATGGTAGAGCCGTCTACGCTGACGGTGCATATGCGCTGGCTTCGTGAAAAGTTAGAGAATACGCCGGGAACACCAAAGTATCTAAAGACCGTCTGGGGTGTCGGCTATATGCTGGAGGAAAAGGGGGAAGACAGATGAAAAACACAATCAGAAAAAAATGGATAATCACAACGGTAGTTTTTACAGCGGTTTTACTGCTGATAACTGCCGTTTTTTTACTGCCCGGTACAAAACAGCCGGCAGAGGACACAGCGGCAGAGCAGATTGTGGCGGTCAATGAAGTCCAGCAGCTTATCCGCAGGGGAGAAGATGAACAGGCTGCCTTAAAACTACAGGCTTTAAAAGAAAAAATGCAGGCAGGACAGATAAACGAAGCTGCACCGTCTAAAAAAGGCACAGCCGTATACTCATGTATTGTTTTTTTATTCCTTTTTGCGGTTATGGGATATCTGTATTACCGGATTCTGCGCCCGTTTGAAAAATTGCAGGGATTTGCAAAAAACATTGCACAGGGGAATTTTAATGTGCCGTTAAAATACGAGCGCTGCAATTATTTTGGGGCATTTACATGGGCATTTGACAGTATGCGCAAAGAAATTATAAAAGCAAGAGCCGCAGAACGGGAAGCTGTGGAAAATAATAAAACCATCATTGCGACACTGTCCCACGACATCAAGACACCGGTGGCTTCTATCAGAGCCTATGCGGAGGGGCTGGCAGCACATATGGATACGACACCTGAAAAGCGCATGAAATTTGCTGAAGTTATTATCAGAAAATGCGATGAAGTATCGGCTCTGACCAACGACTTATTTTTACACGCGCTTTCTGATATGGACAAATTGGAAATGAATATGCACGAAGTGAAGCTGTGCGCGTTTATGCGGAAAGCGGTGGCGGAGCTTATAAGTGATATGGACAGTGTACGGCTTTACCTGCCGGATTCGGAATGGGTGATTTCGGCTGATGAAAAAAGGCTTATGCAGCTTACGGAAAACATTTTAAATAATGCAGCAAAATATGGGAAAATGCCGGTGGATATTACGATACGGCAGAAAGATAACGATACGGTGCAGATAAATTTTAAAGATTACGGAAACGGAATGAAAGACGAAGACATACCGTTTGCACTGGATAAATTTTACCGCGGAAAAAACAGTGCGGATAAGCCGGGAGCGGGGCTTGGACTTTATATTGTTAAATATATAACAAATGAAATGAACGGAGAAGTCCGGCTATATAATCACGTGGACGGATTAGAGGTTGTGGTGGAATTGCCGGTAAAAGGATAAATAAAAGTGTGTTAAGGATTTCTTAATATCTTTTCTGATAAAATCTTCCCGAAAGCAGATGAGAAAATGTCTGCCTTACATCTTTAGTTGAAAAATGAAAGGATAACGCAATGAAAAAAACTCTTTTGACGGCAAAAAATGTATGTAAAAGCTTTGCGCATGAGGGCGGACAGATTCATGTGTGCAATCATGTAAATCTGGAGCTCTACGAGGGCGATTTTACGGTAATAATGGGGACTTCCGGTTCGGGAAAATCCACGCTTCTTTATGTATTAAGCGGCATGGATAAGGCAACGGCAGGAGAAGTTCTGTATCAGGGAAGTGACCTTACGGCAATGAAAGAAAAACAGCTTGCGGCACTTAGAAAGCAGGATTTTGGATTTATCTTCCAGCAGATGCATCTGGTATCGAATCTTACGATTTTTGAAAATGTGGCGGTTGCGGGCTATTTAGAGCCGTCCAAAACGGCGGCGCAGGTGAAAAAAGAAACGGAAAAACTCCTGGAACAAATGGGGCTTTCACAGGTAAAGAATCATCTGCCGTCACAGGTTTCAGGCGGACAACAGCAGCGCTGTGCGATTGCAAGAGCTGTGATTCACACGCCGAAGCTATTATTTGCAGATGAGCCGACCGGTGCATTAAACCGCGCCAATACAACGGAAGTATTAAATTTATTGACACAGTATAATCAGGCAGGACAGAGTATTTTAATGGTAACACACGATTTGCGCGCGGCACTGCGGGCAGACAGAATCCTTTATCTGGAGGATGGAAAAATCACGGGTGAACTGAAACTGCCGCCGTATGATGCCAAGGAAGAACATGGCAGGGAAGCACAGGTAAACGCATGGCTGACATCGCTCAGCTGGTAAATGTGAAAAATCCTTAAATTTAAGATTTTTCACATAGCACTTTGTTTTTGAGTGAAAGCAAAGTGCCAGGACGACGGTTTGTTGATAAACACTTTGTGCCGCAGGCGTCACAAAGCGTTATTGTCATGAAATGGAGAGAAGTATGAGTATTTTAACAATTTTAAAGGCGAATATCCGCCATAAAAAGGGAACGTTTGTCAGCATTGCAGTATTGTTGTTTGTAATTTCCATGGCGGTAGCTTCAATTATCAGTATCCGTAAGAATGCGAATGACAGTCTGCAAGCGGCTTACGACGGAACCGGTGCGCACAGTCTGATGGTGCTGATCCGGACACAGAATCTGACAGAGGAGCTGCGGGAACGGGTACAGGACAGTGAACTGGTTCAGGAGATAAAAGAATATCCGGCGCTGGCTTCCTATAAAATCATAATTGGGGATAAAGAAGTAAACAACACATGGCTTTTTGAAAAAATGTGCCCGGAGTATTCCGTGTTAAATGAGCGGGGAGACGGATATAAAACGCAGGATACGTCCCTGCAAAAAGGTGAAATTTATGTTACGCAGGGGATTCTGACATCAAAGAACTGCAAAATATCGGATAAAATCAGGATTACGAATGCGGATAAAGAATACGAATTTACAATAAAAGGAATTGTGGAAGAACCGTATTCGGGTGCGTCGGTAATAGGCTGGAAACAGGTGTTTATCAGTGATGAAGATTATGAACAGATATCACAGAATATGCAGAGTGAAAATGAATGGGCTGCGCAGTCACAGTTTACAATCCTACAGATACAGAAAGCCGATACCGCGATTTCGGATAATACATTCAGAAGACAGCTTAATTTAGAAACCGGGATTACAGACGAGGCTTCCGGTTCAATGACAAAATCAATGTCAGCACATTATACAATGCTGTTTGTCAGTATTATCACATCGGTGCTGCTGGTCTTTATGGGACTGCTCTTAATTGTAGTAATAATTGTGATTACATACAGTATTACCACGGGAATCCAGATGGATTATGTCAATATTGGCATTTTAAAAGCGGTCGGTATTACGCAGGGACAGCTCAGGCTGATACTGGTATTACAGTATATAGCGGCGGAGATTGTCGGCATGGCAGCAGGACTTGCAGGTTCTGTCTGGCTTATAAAATCCTTTGGAACGATATTCCAGCCGATTATGGCGGTAGTGATTACAACGCGGATAGCATGGGCGCAGAGCTTTTTTTGGATTGCCGTTATTTTAGTGGGAACGGGTATTCTGCTGTTTGTATTGACGGCAAAAGCGGCAAAAATTACACCAATGCGGGCATTGTCACAGGGAAAAGACGAGATATATTTTTCAAGCCGCCTAAATGTAGCAGTATCCCCAAAACACCTGTATACCACACTGGCATTGCGACAGATAACATCGGAGGGCAGACGGTATGTGGGAACGGTGGTCATTGTGGCAATTCTGGTATTTTTTATGATGACCATACAGATACTGGGCGGCGTAGTCGATTCCGAATCAGCAAGAGAATCCATGGGTGAAATTGTATCCGATGTGGAGATACAGTTACAGACAAAGGTTGATGAGCATGAATTTCAAAATATTGAACAGACGATTGAAGAAATCACTCCGATACAAAAGAAATGTTACACAAACACAACGTATATGTCGTTAAACGGAGAAGAAATTTATTGCTTTATTTACCAGAATCCGGGTGATATGCAGATGACCAAAGGGCGTGCGCCGATATATGACAATGAAATCGCCATTACGGAAATCACCGCGGAGGAAGTCGGCATAAAAATGGGCGATACCGTAACCGTCGCCTGCGGTAGTAACCGGGAGGAATATCTGGTTTCCGGGATTTATCAGGGCTTAAATGATGCGGGATTAAATTTTTCAATTGGATTTCAGGGTGCACAAAAGCTCGGCATTTCATCAATGGGATACGGCGCGTATAAGTTATCGGAGCCGGAGAAAGCCGTACAGGTACAGGAACGGTTAAATGAAGTCTATCCGGAAATTTTAAAGGTACAAACGTCAGGAGATGCTTCTATGGATAAAACGTATGAAGCCGCAATACAAGCAATGCAGTTGATTGTCAATATTTTTTCGGTACTGTTTGCACTGATTGTGGTTATCATGTTCTGTCACAGAATGTTTTTGCAGGAAAAAACGGATCTCGGCATTTTAAAGGCAATGGGACTGACATCCATACAGCTTCGGTTGTCGTTTGGACTGCGCTTTTTACTGCTTGCGGTATTGGGAGCAGTGCCGGGAGTGATTTGCTCTGTTCTTTTGTCGGGAAAGCTTCTGACTGCAATATTAAAGCCAATGGGGATCACACATTTAATCATTTCACTGCACCCGGCTTCGGTGCTGTTTCCGATAGGACTTATCTGTGTCAGCTTCTTTTTATTTGCGTTTTTGGTATCCCGCGGGATAAAAAAGCTTTCCGCTACTGTACTAATTGCGGAGTAGAAATGAGATTTTCTATATTGATTTTGCCAAAAGTGTGTTATATAATTTTATAGTTAATACAGCAAAATTTTATGGAGGAGTCAATGAAGAACTATCTTAATCAGACCGACAAAACGGTTGAAGATGAATTACATGATGAATGTGGTGTTTTCGGCGCATATGATTTCGACGGAAATGATGTAGCATCAACGATTTATTATGGTTTATTTGCATTACAGCACCGAGGACAGGAAAGCTGCGGTATTGCAGTCAGTGACACAGAAGGCCCGAAGGGAAAAGTCCTTGCACACAAGGATATGGGACTTGTCAATGAAGTGTTTAATGCAAAAAATCTTGAGAATTTAAAAGGAAATATCGGTGTTGGACATGTCAGATATTCCACAGCTGGAAGCAGTGTCAGAGAGAATGCCCAGCCACTGGTTTTAAATTATGTAAAAGGAACACTGGGACTTGCTCACAACGGTAATCTTTTAAATGCACTGGAATTAAGAGAAGAACTTTCTTACACAGGAGCAATTTTCCAGACGACCATTGATTCTGAAGTAATTGCATATTTAATTGCCAGACAGAGATTAAAGGTTGGAACCGTTGAAGAGGCGGTAAAGGGTGCAATGCAGAAGTTAAAAGGTGCATATTCCCTTATTGTCATGAGTCCCAGAAAGTTAATCGGCGCAAGAGACCCGTTTGGCTTTAAGCCGCTTTGTATCGGCAAGCGTGACAATGCGTATTTTCTGTCATCAGAAACCTGCGCACTTGATACGGTTGGTGCAGAATTTGTCCGTGACGTGCTTCCGGGTGAAATCGTAACGATTACAAAGGACGGTATTGCATCGGATACCAGTCTTTGTCAGGAAAAGAAAGCAAGATGTATTTTTGAATATATTTATTTTGCCCGTCCGGACAGCGATATCGACGGCATGAGCGTTTACGAATCCCGTATCAATGCAGGAAAGATTCTTGCAAAGACCCACCCGGTAGAAGCAGACCTTGTTGTCGGTGTGCCTGAATCCGGAAATGCGGCGGCACTTGGCTATTCTATGCAGTCTGGTATTCCATACGGCAATGCTTTTATTAAGAACAACTATGTAGGACGAACCTTTATCAAGCCGAAGCAGGAGCAGCGCGAGTCCAGCGTAAAGGTAAAGTTAAATGTTTTAAAAGAAGCGGTGGCAGGCAAAAGGGTTGTCATGATTGATGATTCCATTGTGCGTGGTACAACGAGTGCAAGAATTGTCAGCCTGTTAAAGAATGCAGGCGCAGCAGAGGTGCATGTAAGAATCAGTTCTCCTCCGTTTAAGCACCCATGCTACTTCGGAACGGATATTCCGTCAGAAGACCAGCTGATTGCTTCAGGACACACCGTAGACGAAATCTGCAAGCTGATTGGTGCAGATTCCCTCGGCTATCTGGAAGTAGACCGTTTAAGTGAAATGATTAACGGACAGAAGGATTACTGTGATGCCTGCTTTACCGGAAATTATCCGATAGAGCCGCCGACACAGGATATCCGTGGCGAAATGGGCTAAACAGACAGAGAAGTAAAGCTTTCTTCGATCGGTTTGATGAAACGGCACGAATGGAAAATGAGAAATATACAGCTTGTATATAATATACGATATATAAATACACTCAGTACATAAAGTATGAAAGATGTATAGAATGTGTGCAATATATAGAGTGATGTAAAAAAGAAAGGCGGATTAAATCATGAACGACAGATACCAGACACCGCTTGCAGAACGTTATGCAAGCAAGGAAATGCAGTACATTTTTTCACCGGATATGAAATTTAAGACATGGAGAAGACTTTGGATTGCACTTGCCGAAACAGAAAAGGAATTAGGACTTGATATTACAGACGAGCAGATTGCCGAATTAAAGGCACATAAAGACGATATCAACTACGAAGATGCCAAGAAGCGTGAAAAGGAAGTACGCCACGATGTAATGTCACACGTTTACGCATATGGTTTACAGTGTCCGAAAGCAAAGGGCATTATCCACTTAGGCGCAACTTCATGTTACGTAGGCGATAACACCGACATTATTATTATGACAGAGGGCTTAAAACTGGTTCGTAAAAAGTTAGTCAACGTTATCAACGAACTTTCAAAGTTTGCGGACAAGTATAAGGCACAGCCGACACTGGCATTTACACATTTCCAGCCTGCACAGCCGACCACTGTCGGTAAGAGAGCAACACTGTGGCTCAATGAACTGGTTATGGACTTAGAAGACCTCGACTACGTGCTTTCAACTATGAAGCTGCTCGGATGTAAGGGTACAACCGGAACACAGGCTTCTTTCTTAGAGCTGTTTAACGGCGACCATGAAAAGATTAAGCAGATTGATAAAAAGATTGCACAGAAAATGGGCTTTGAAGCATGTCATCCGGTATCAGGACAGACTTATTCAAGAAAAGTAGATACAAGAGTATTAAATATTCTTGCAGGCATTGCGGCAAGCGCACATAAGTTCTCTAACGATATCCGCTTATTACAGCATTTAAAGGAAATCGAAGAACCGTTTGAAAAATCACAGATTGGTTCATCAGCCATGGCTTATAAGAGAAATCCGATGAGAAGTGAAAGAATGGCATCTTTAGCAGATTATGTTATCTGTGATGCGTTAAATCCGGCAATCGTATCTTCTACACAGTGGTTTGAAAGAACACTGGACGATTCAGCCAACAAGAGATTATCCGTTCCGGAAGGATTTTTAGCAGTAGACGGTATCTTAGACCTTTACTTAAATGTTGTAGACGGACTGGTTGTATATGATAAGGTTATCAACAGAAGACTGATGTCAGAGCTTCCGTTCATGGCAACCGAAAATATCATGATGGACGCTGTAAAGGCAGGCGGCGACAGACAGGAACTGCACGAAAGAATCCGCGAGCTTTCTATGGAAGCAGGCAAGCGTGTAAAGCAGGAAGGCTTAGACAACAATCTGCTTGAATTAATCGCAGCAGATCCGATGTTTAACGTAACGCTTGAAGAATTACAGGCAAAATTAGACCCGATGAAGTATGTCGGACGTTCTAAGGAGCAGGTTGAAGAATACTTAGCAGAAGTGATTCAGCCGATTCTTGCTGCAAGCAAAGACGAGCTGGGCATGACAGCAGAGATTAACGTATAAAAAGAAAAAAGAAACAGCTGATAACGGCATTGTATATTGGTAGACAGAGATATACAGTGCCGTTATTTTTATGGTATAATGCAAGCGTGGATTTTTTA
>ONZY01001993.1_pt1 | contig 12763 bp, 6 predicted proteins | sample 1671451 | NCBI WGS metagenome assembly ONZY01 (sample SAMN06348158, study PRJEB24527) | human gut metagenome | biome: human gut; feature: ankylosing spondylitis patient; material: feces | host: Homo sapiens | place: China | collected 2015-10 | reverse complement strand
TGAGCTATTTCCGCATTTTTTCGTTTGCGGTTGCAAAGGTAGGGATTTTCCGTAATTCTGCAAACATTCTGCATCTTTTTTTCACAAGAATCTGCACACTTTGTTTCCGCAAACAAACAATTGTTTTGATTATCAACTCATTCGGTCCCGATAGTCTTCATAAGAAAATTGCTTGTATATTTCCGCTTTCCCTTCTTTTGTCCACAAAGCGATGGCGGGATGATGGATTCCGTTAAACATATTTGTCTTGACCATAGTATAGTGAATCATATCTTCGAACACAATCCGCTCTCCGATCTGCAACTCATGATCGAAACTCCATAATCCCATATAATCACCACTCAAACAAGAATTACCTCCCAAACGATAAATAAATTCTCCTTCATTCCCCATCTCCGCACCACGAACGGCAGGCTGATAAGGCATTTCCAGACAATCGGGCATGTGGCAGGTGAAACTCACATTCAGAATAGCCGTCTTGATACCGCGACTCTCAACGATATCTACCACTTCCGAAGTCAGGACTCCTGTCTGCCATGTAAAAGCAGAACCGGGTTCAAGGATGATCTGCAAATGAGGATATCGTGCTTTCAGGTCTTGCAATAATTTAATCAGATGTTCTGTATCATAATCTTTTCGGGTCATCAGATGCCCGCCTCCCAGATTCAGCCATTTAATTTGCGGGAACCAGCGGGAGAATTTCTCTTCCAGATGCTGCAAAGTACGTTCCAGCTCGAAAGAAGAAGATTCGCAGTGACAATGACAATGGAAACCTTCGATTCCTTTGGGCAAGGTATCCGGTAATAAGTCGGCGGTCATTCCGAAACGGGTACCGGGTGCGCACGGATTATAAAGTTCTGTTTCTACTTCCGAATATTCGGGATTCACACGGATACCGCAGGAGATTCCGCTTCCTTCGGCCACTGTCATCGGATAGAAACGACGGAACTGTGCCATTGAATTAAAAGTGATGTGGCTGCTGCAACGCATGATTTCCGGAAAATCCTGTTCCGTATACGCAGGAGAATAAGTATGGGCTTTACTTCCAAATTCTTCCAATGCCAGACGCGCTTCATACACAGAACTTGCTGTGGAATGCTCCACGTATTCGCGGAATATCGGAAATGAACGCCACATGGCGAATGACTTGAAGGCGAGAATAATCTCTACTCCTACCCTGTCGGCTACGCTTTTTATCAGACACAGGTTCTTTCGCAAGAGTTCTTCCTCCATAATATAGCAAGGAGAAGGAAATTGGGTGAAATCTATCATATATAAATTTATTATCTAAAATAACGCCTTACGGACGTGCCTGCAAAAATACAAATTCAAAAGCAAAGAGAGATTCTTTTATTTTTAATTAAGATATTGAGTTTCGAAAACTTTTTCTTATTTTTAGACCTTTATATTATAGATGTAGTTGTTTCATCCTAAATACCCGATTGATTATGAATAAAGATTTAAGAAAAGTGGTGATTCTCCTGGCGCATCCCAATATGAAGGAATCACAAGCAAACAAAGCACTGATTGATGCTGTGAGTGATATTGAAGGCGTAGCAGTATTCAATCTTTACGACCAGCAAGGCGCTTCTTTTGATGTTGACGAATGGAGCAAAATCATTTCCGATGCTTCCGCCCTCATTTATCAATTTCCCTTTCATTGGATGGCTGCGCCGTCATTGCTCAAAAAATGGCAGGACGAAGTATTCACCTTCCTTTCCAAGACTCCGGCAGTAGCCGGGAAACCATTGACAGTAGTAACCACCACAGGTTCCGAATATGAAGCATACCGTAGCGGAGGCAGAAACCGCTTCACAGTGGATGAGCTTTTACGTCCTTATCAGGTTAGTGCCATTCATTCGGGGATGTCGTGGCAAACGCCTGTTGTTGTTTACGGAATGGGAACCGCAGATGCGGGAAAGAACATCGCTGAGGGAGCCAACTTGTATAAGCAACGGGTAGAAATGCTGATCGGCAGCAGCAATGCAGGAAATAACTGGTGAATTATCTCCTATACCTTATTTCGATTAGCTATTAGCAAAAACAAATTAGCTATTAGCTAATCGAAATATGCTAATAGCTAATTTATTTCTTCAAGGCTTCTTCACCATCATCTTCTTTTTATTCAAAGTCAGTACCGGCAAGAAAATAAACACGCCGATCACGGACATTACCAGTCCACCGATAGTACCTGCAGCCAAAGGAAACCAGAAACCTTCTTTCTCTGCTCCCACCATAAAGGGGATAAAGCCAAGGATGGTAGAAACAACCGTCAGAAAAATGGGGATCACTTTCGTATTCCATGCCTTCACGTAAGCACGAAGAGGAGAAAGGCAGGGAAAGCGTTTTCGAATCGCATTGTACTCATTTAAAATATAAATACTGGCATTCACTGTGATACCGCAGAGCAGAATGAACGAAGCGAAACCACCTTGGTCAAAGTTCAACTTGAACCAGTAGAACGTCAGAAACACACCGATATAAGAGATCGGAATGACAAAGATGATCGCTAACGGCTGTTTCAACGAATTGAACAGAATGCTTGTAATAAAGAAAATGATAGCAATCACAATCAGGAGCAAGCGATACTGTTTATTGGCACCTCCACCCCATGACCAGTTATTACTTTCCGCTTCCGCCTTATATCCCATCGGGAGAAGTTCATTAAACTCTTCCAGGTCTTTTTTCAGCAACTTATTTCCCTGTTCCGACGCACCGATATACTCATATTGCAGGCATAAGCGGTATTGTTGATTCTCCTTCGCCACTTCCTGCGGCATCTGTCCCTTCTCTACCTTAGCCAGTTCCGCCAGTTTATACTCTTTATCGCCTACACGGAAAGGATAATACTGCATGGCCCATATATCCCGCTGATCCGACTGGCGGGAAGAGAGTTTGATTTTTTCCGTTCCATCTTCGGTAACAACGGAACCGATTTCCTGATTCCGCCCATATATGGGACGAATAGCAGCAAACAGTTCTCCGGCTCCGATCCCCGCTCCGATCATCCGTTGTTTATCCAGCTCAAAATAAAACTCCTGATAATCATCCTTCCACCACGAGAAATTGGAACCGACCGTAACTTCCCTGATACGGCGATGAGACAATAAGACCTCTTTCAGTTTTGTAGCCCAGCTATAAAGTTCATCATAATTATATCCGTACATTTTCACCCGGAATGATCCCGCATTCTCGCGTACACTATTACTGAATCCCTGATCCTGTAATCCATAAATACTCCAATCTCCTCCCCCCAACTGGAGAGCTTTACTGATCATGTTAGCTTTCAGCGTATATGGGAACCCGCTTTTCTGATTTTCCTTTGTGAAACGAATGCTGATAGATGCCCTGCGGGCGCTTTCTACCGATGTCTGAAACTGCTTGATCTCCTTGAACTCGCTCAGATAAGTTTCCATCCGCTTGATCAGTGTATTCATCTGTTCAAGCGTACTGCCGTTCGGTAAATTGGCGTTGGCATAAAGCACCACCTCCTCATTCCGGGTAAAGTAGCTCCCTTCATACACCTTTTGCACAAACAGCCTCAGACTTCCTCCCAACGCTTTATCCACTATCGGTTTCACCTTTTCCTTATAGGTAGGAGTCCCCAGTGTCTTATTATAAATCTCTGCCCATTTGCCATCCCCATCCATCTTTTCCGGCAACAGAAAGACCGGTAATCCGAATGCCAGCAACAGCAACAGACAAACCGCTACTCTCCAGCGGCAAAGCCTCTGTATCAGCCACCTGTAGAAATGACTGAAATAGACCGGCCCCCTTCGCATCTTCGAACGCAGCCATCCTAAGAAACGGGTATTCCCCATTTTCCATTTTCTCTTCACTCCGGTCAGAGAAGACTTCCTGCGTCGTTTCAACCCGATTTTGTCAATCAAAGAAGGTACAAAGAACAGAGCAACCAATAATGAAACTCCCAGATTAATCATCACCACTGCGGCAAAATCCTGCAGATTCAGACGAATCCTCTCGTCCAGAAAGAAGATGATGACCAACGCTCCCATTGTTGTCAGTGTAGCCGCCAATACAGACATGAACGCCTTCCGGTTTTTACATCGAAGATAATGATCACTCATCACAATCGTATTATCAATCACCAGGTTCAGTGAAACCGTGATACCCGCCAAAGAATATAACTGCATTTCCAGCCCAAAGACATAGTAAAAGATAACGGCTATTGCCATATTCACGGTCAGACTGGTGACAATCAAAAACAGATATTTGGGGCTGAAAGTAATCAGCAGTACAAACAAGAGCAGGATAGCCACCGTCACTCCCGTGCGCAAATAAATCTTGTTCAGCTCGTCATGTATAAACTCTGTAGTATCATAACTGGTATGAATCTCGTATCCTGCCGGAAGCGACAGTCTGATGTCATCCATGCACGCCTGTACCTTTTTGCTCAGTTCCAGCTGATTAGCTGCCTCTTCAGCGACAACAGACAGATAAATCGAATTCAACCCATTGATCCGGTAATAACTCTGAGGCTGCTCTTCCATACGGACGACCTTCACCAGTTCGTCCAAGCGGATGATTCTCCCATCCTTCACTTTCACCTGTATCTGCCCGGCGTCAAACTCCCGGTTATCATGTTCGGGCATCAGCACCAACCGAATCCACTCCTTGCCCGAAGCCGCCTGTTCCACATCATAAGTCCCCAGAAACTCTTTCTGATAATGCAGACCGACTGCCTGACTAATTTCATCCGTACTCACCCCCAACGCACGCAACTGCTCATAATCATACTCCAGACGCCATTCCATCGGTGTGGCTCCGCTGACGTTTATCTTATAGATTCCCGGAAGCTGCGCAAGGCGTGTCTTTATATGTTCCTCCGCATACTTCTGAATCAGACTGGGAGTGGCAGGCGCATTAATCGTGAATGCGATAAAAGGTCCCTGACTTTTCTGCTCCGGACTTGCCATCTGAATGTACGGGTAACTAACTCCCGCCGGCAATTCCGGCCAAGTCTGACGAATGATGGTCGAAGCCTCAAAACGTGCGACAGCCGCATCTGCATGCTTGTCCAGACTCACATTTATACTTCCCCAGCCATTGCCGGAAGTCGAAGATATGCTTTGTATTCCCTTGACACGGGCAAGCATCGCCTCCAGTTTGCTGGTAGCCGTCATCTCCACGACACGCGCCGAAGTCCCTCCCATGCCGAACCACACAGAAAATCCGGGTAAGGTCCGTGACGGATTCAGCTTCACCGGCAGCAACGGAACAAGTGCCAGCCCGACCAACGCCACGCTGATAAAAGCGACAATGAGCGTAAAAGCGGAAGCCTTTGATGACTTTTTAATTTCAGAACCTATATCTTGCATGATTCATTTGTCTATATCCCAAAAGAAATTACTATCTGATCAGTCTCCCTCCATTAAAGTCGAAACGATCCGAAAGAGAAAGCTTCGTAGCAAAATCGAATAAAGTCAGACGACGTATTTTATAATAATTCAGCCAGTAGTTCTGCAAGGCAGAAATGTAGTTGCGCTGCGCCTCCTGCTGCCTGTTGAGCGAAAGCGTCAGACTATTAATATCCGCTTTACCGATAATAAAACGTTGCCTTGTCTCATTATAAGCCAGTATCGCCAGGTCCAGCGCTTCTTCCGCACTGGCAATCAACTGCTGCTGGATATTAAAATCACTCACCGTCATGATGACTTCCTCCTCAATACTGATCTCATCCTGACGTGCCGAAATCTTCACTACATTCAGATTATTCCGTGCCATGTTGTATTTGCCCTTACGAACGCCCCAGTCCAGCAGCGGAATCGATACGCTGACCGCTACCAAGTCCTGCTGCATCGGTTTATGATACACATCTCCGAAGTTTTCCGCCACCTGGTTGAAACCGATACTGGCATTCACGCTGGCATTGAAACGGGATTCCTTCTTTGTTCTGTCCACATTCCGCTCCGCTTCCAGTACATTCTGCTTCAGTTCCAGCAACTGCGGATTATTGCTCCTTCCCCATCTCAAAGCCTCATCCACCGGAATCTCCATCATACTTGGGCGTGAAGGAAGCTCCAGTTCGATCTGGGTATTCTTATCCAGATTCAGAAAAGATGCCAGTGAGAACATTGCCCGTTTCAAGGCGCTTGCCCTATTCTGCAATGTATTCTGTGCATTCACTTTATCCAGCTTTAAAGTCAACAGGTCCGCCTGTGAAATAGCGGCGATCCGGTGCCGTTGCTGTCCGATGCGGTACAAAGTATCCGTAGATGCGAGGTTTTCCTTTGCCAGTTTGTATTCCGCCTGCGCCATCGCCAGCGAAAAGAAATAATTCGTCGCCGTTTCCGAAACCTTTTCCACATTATAAAGAAATTCCTTTTTCACACGCTCGTATTTCAGCGGTTCGATCTTCCGGTCCCATTTGAAAGGATTATACCCGACCAGGCTCTGCGAATAACCGAGCCGTATCGGGACGCTGGTAAACTGCGTCGCACTATTATCCCCGAAATTACGCATATAGGCAAGGTTCGACTCCAGATAGAACGTACCTCCGGTCAGGTCCAGATTTTGACGGACACTTAATCCTCCATAGGCATAATATGACTGTTGCGTACGGTAGACATCCAGGTCCTGTCCCGAATCATAACGTTTCGTGATATCCCGGTTATATTGTGCCGGGGTAAGGTCCATTGTCAGACTCGGCAAACGGTTTGCCCGGTACGTCCGGTATTCCCAATAACCGGACAGATACATATTTTGTGTGCGGAATGACTCCAGCGAACTGTCGTTAGCTAAAGCGATAGTCTGGTTCAAGTCCAGCACCAGACGTTTCTGGGCATATACTGAAGAGAAACATATCCCCGATGCTGCCATCAATACAAAAAGAACGGATGATTTCTTCATAATTCAACATGTTTTTCATTTGGTTTGTGATTCCCGCTTTTTCCCCGATAGATAAACCAGTAAAGCAGCGGTATGATAAAGAGGCTGACCGCCGTACCGATGGACATCGTGCCTATCATGGCGATAGACAACGGCTTTTGCAGTTCCGATCCCATATCCGAGGAGAACAGCAACGGCACCATGGCAAAGATGGTCGTCAGCGAAGTCATGATAATCGGACGCAGACGCCTGCGGCCTGCTTCGTGAATAGCTTCCAGCAAAGGAACGCCTGCCTTGCGCAGTTCATTGATCGCATCCAGTTTCAGAATAGAGTCATTGATTACAATACCACAGGTCACAATCAGACCGATGGCAGACATCAGATTCAGCGTATGCCCGCATATCCAGAGCAAGAGTAAAGCAAATGCCACATCAATCGGGATTTCCGCCAGTACCAGCAACGGCTGCAGAAAACTCTCGAACTGTGCGGCAAGAATGAAATACATCAGCAGCAGTGAGATCAACAGAATCACGACCAGTTCATCCAGCATCTCCTTGTTGGAGAAGATACTGCCGGAGAAGCCCGTATCCCAGTCCCCTGTTTCCTCCGCCACCTGTTTCACTTCACGCATCAGCCGGTTCGCATCCTGCACGCCGTAAAAGTCGAACGGGACATACTCGCCGTTACGTCCGGAAGTAATACTTTTCAAGTCTTCGGCGGGAGCTACGTTGATCAATTCCCGAAGCGGGATAAAATCGACATTCCCACGGTTGTCCGGTTGCGTCTGCACCAGTGTTTCCTGCAACACCTCGTTCACAGTCTTTTCATCCCCGGCAATGTTGATCGGCAAATACTGCTGATAAGAGTGCAGCATCGTCACACTGTTTTCCCGGAAAGCCGTTTTCAGTACCCGATACAGTTCGTTGTAGGAAACACGGTAGAGCAAGAGTTTCTCTTTGCTGATACTCAGATTCAACTGGTTTTCGAAGGCGATACCTGTCGGATTGATTCCGGTTTTTCGTCCCAGTTCCTGTTCCACGCTGCGGATTGCTTCCGCTTTGGGGGCTTCCGCTTTATTACGGGTGTAAAATTCCGCCACCACATCCGGTTCACCCGTCACAAAGAGTTTCTCAAATACCGTTTCCGGCGGAGAGAAAGAAATGACAGAGAGCGGATAACGTTCCTTCAGTTTCCGGTATACCGCCTGTTCCAAAGAGGCAATAGCATTGGAAGTCTCCGTACGGAAATAAAGTTCCGCTTCGGAAGAAGACAGTTCCCGTTCCCGATTGAGAATGAAATCCTGTCTGCCGATAGAGGCTGTTTGCTCCAGTACTTCATCTTTCAGTTCCTTGAAAAGTTCATCCACCCGTCGTTTGTTTTCATCCACATGGATATTCTCATTCCATTCTATCCGGGCGATCAGTTCATTTTCCTCGATATCGGGCATCCGTTCTTTGTCTATAAAGAAAAAGAAGAATACGCAAAGCGGAATGGAAATCACACAGAACAGTACACTGAACGTTTTATGGCGAAATACCCAGTCAACACCCGCATCATAGAAGCGGTCCAGCGTGTGATCCTTGATCGGGTTATTAAATTTGAAAGAAAGCCACTTCCATTTCCGGGTGCGGACACCTGTCCGGTAAACCAGCAGATAAAGTACGGGAAGCAGCATGATACCGGTGAGATAAGACACCATCAGTCCTACAGTGACAGAAAAAGCCTGATCAAAGAAAATAGCGCCTGCAATACCGCTCATAAAAATCAGCGGGGCAAAGACAGCAATAGTCGTCAGAGAAGAGCTCAGCATGGGGGTGACCACTTCACTGGTTCCCGTCACACAGGCACGGCGCAAGGAGTATCCCCGTTCACGGTATTGCGATATATTCTCAGTCACAATAATCGAACTGTCAATCATCATTCCCAATGCCAGGATCAATCCGGCAAGAGAAATGATATTGAGAGACATATTGCAAAGGTAGAAAAAGACAAAGCTGATCACGATGGACACCACCATACTGAGTCCGATAACCAAAGGAGACTTTACATCTCCCAGAAACAGAACCGCTACCAGACAAATAAAGAGAAAGCCCAGGGAGAGATTCTGTTGCAGATTAGAGATGGTGTAGTCCAGCAGTTCCGTCTGATTACGGCTGATGCTGAAATCGATCTCCGGGTATACTAACTGAAAATAGGTCATCGTGCCTACCAGCGCCTGCTTCATCTTATCCATGTTCTCATCCGCCTGTTTGATGACGGCAAGGCTCACCGCCCGTTTGCCATTGGATAGGGATACTCCTTTTTCCTTTACGGGTACGACGCTTACTTTGCAGAAGTCTTTTAACTGTACGATGCGGTCATCCTTACGCAGATAAATATTTTCCACATCCTCCGCCGTACGCAGCAATGTCGAGAATTTAATATTATATTCATAATACCCGTCTCGCACTGTCATGCTGCCCGGTTCCACATTATTAGAAGATAAAGCCGATTCGATATCTCCAATGGAGAGTCCCATCATGGCGAGCTTGTCCTTGTCGGGTACAATTTGTACCTGTCGTTCCAAAATTCCGGTCACGTCCACCATGGCAACTTCTTCAAGCTGCTCTATCCTGCGCTTAATGACAGACTCGGCAAACTCACACAATTCAAGGAAGGATTGTTGTTCCGTAGCTCCGTAAGCACTGTCATTCTTCAGTGTCAGATTCAGATAGAATACGGGAATATCCGTTGCACTCGCTTTGATTACCTTCGGGCGTTCCGCTTCTTTCGGAAGATAGTTCATGGCGGCATCTATCTTCTCATTTACCTCGATAAAGGCAAGGTCCGTATTCGTTCCATATTCAAATGACAAGCGGATAATGCCCGCCCCGTCTCTCGATTCACTATGAATATCCTTCAGGGTAGAGACCTGAATCAACTGCCCCCGCAAAGGTTTGACAATCGTGTTTTCCAATTCCCGGGCAGAGGTATTGGCAGACGCCACCTGTACCGTAATCTCAGGAATAGCGATATTGGGAAGCAGCGATATAGGTAGCGTAGAGTACGTCACCAGTCCGATGATGAAACAGGCGGTAAAGGCCATCAATACGGCAATAGGGCGCTGAATTAAGAATTTTATCATAGATTCATTATTTAATTCTTAATTCTTCATTTAACATAGACTTCCGCCTCATGCGCCAGATTCAGATTTCCGGTGACAATCACCGTATCTCCTTCCAGCAGACCATCCTCAATGCCTTTCTGCGACTTGTCGGAGACGACACATTCTGTCGCATTCTCCAGTCCCGTATTCACATAATTCCACATTGCCTTGCCGTCTTTCAGGGTAAATACCACTTGTTTGCCGGAACGCAATACAACGGCGCTCTTCGGAATAACCAGCCGCTCTCCCAGCGAACGGCGGACACTTACCCTTACATTCATTCCGCTGAACAGTTTTCCTCCCGCATTTACCAATGCTTTCACTTTCACCATGCCGTTGGCATCTACCAATGGATTTATCTCTGATACACTGCCTTCAAACGCATCTCCTCCGGCATAAGGAGTAATTACCACTTTATCTCCCATCCTGATAAAAGCAAGTTCATTTTCCAGTACCGTGAAATCAGCTTCCATTCCTTTGGAATCGATAATAGTACAGAATGCTTCAGCAGTATTTGCCGGATTATAAGGCTTCGAAAATAAATTGGCTACCACACCGTCAAAAGGAGCAATCAACGTAGCATGCTCCATCTCTCTTTTCGCCAGTTCATACTGGGATTTCGACTGTTCATACCCGCTTTTTACTTTGGCGATTTTCATTGTTTCGGCAGGGACTTTACTAAAGTCGTCAGGAGAATATCCCTGCCCGATCAGTACGTCTTTCAATTCCAGTTCGGCTTTCAGCAAAGCATCTTCCGACTGGGATAATTTCTGTTCCAGGCGGAATTTATCCAGATCAGCCAGTTTCTGCCCTTTCTGTACACGGTCGCCATTCTTCACATAGATATGAGCGATGACTTCACCGGTTTCAAAACGCAGATCGGCTTTGCCACGGGCACTGATTTTGCCGTTACTCACCAGTTCGTGATTAAAGTCACGCTTCTTCAATATCTGAACAGCTACTTCATTCTTCGTATCCGGAAGGACTGTGGAGACGCCTTTCTCCGATTCATCTGCAGTATTCTTCTTGTCGGAACAAGAGAGCGTCATCATACATGCAAGGCACAATAAAATCCATGTAGAATTATTTTTCATCGTATTTATTGGTTTGTTTATTCTAAATTATCTCACATATAATTTCTTATATATTGTATGTAAGTTTGCATCATGTTTGCCAAATTTAGACAAAAATATCTATTAATCAAGTTTGTACAGTCATTTTTTTTCTTCACCCATTTATTTTAGCAGTTTCACTTCTTCTCTCATCTCCCTTATCGCTGTCGATTGTACTTTTGGTTCCTTTGTCAATACAATCTGAACCGCCTGTTTTAATTTCTCCGGGTGCCGATATTCCGGTTCCGCATAAAGCTTTGCCAACAAGTAATATGGATAAATTCGTCCCGGAAGCCGATGAGTAGATCGTATGAAATATTCTTCGGCTTTCTCATATTCTCCTGTAGCCTGATAATTCTTTCCTATTATGTTCAGAATCATAGGGTCACAACTATGCGCCATTGCCTCTTTCAGTATTGTTGTAGAACTATTATATTCTTTCAACTTATGTAAAGAATGTCCATATTCAAACAAAAATGCTCCCCTATCATTCAATTCCGGATAAATTTTCTCATACCCTTCTTTGGCTAAACGAAATGCGCCTATATTATAGTGCATTTTATACCTAAACCATTCTTCACAAGCATTATACTGATTATATTTCCAATAGTAACTTCCCAATAAAGCAACCATTATAATAAAGAACAATATTTGTAACCGTGAAGAACCCACTACACAAGCAGCCAATAAAAAATAGAATGCTATAGCAAATCCGGGTATTTGCATTGGATAAGATGAAAATGCAAATACTAAAACAGAAATCAAACCAGCACATGCACTTAGTCTTTTCTCTGTTATTCCTATCCAAAGGCAAAAAACAATAATCAATAACACAACCAATAGAAATAAGACTCCATATTCTACAGCTATTTGCAGATATTCATTAAAAGCGTATTCAGGACTTCCAGCTACTAATTCTTCTGTAGATGTAAACTCTTTTTGGGAGAAATATTTTTCCTGAGCCATTCCATAAGCCGATGCAAAGTTTCCAGTACCATGTCCAAGGAGAGGTTTTTCCACAATAGCCATAACACTCACTTTCCAAATTAACAGACGTCCATTAGCCGAATCTACTTTTAATTGAAAAAGAGCATAACCAACTATTATCAATACCATTCCCCCGGCAATAATAGCCGGAAATACTCTTTTCTTATATTTTCGGCCTATCTTCCTTAAACTAGTTCCCCATGAACGATATGTAGCATATACCCATATCCCAGAAATCGCAACAGCCATCCATGCCGAACGACTCATACCTGCCGGTAAAACACAAAGAATTAATAGCAAGACTCCCAAAGCCATACAATATTTACCTTGCTCTACCCAAGTACGTTTCTTCACCTTTCTTAAATTCAACCATTCATTCAAACAAATAGGAAATACCATTGCTAAGTATCCGGAATAAGGTCCCGGATTGTAGAAAGAACCTGTAAGCGCATATAATGAATGATTAGAAACAGCTAAACCGTATATCTGCCTTAATCCCCAAACAGCTTCAACCCCACCTAATATAATAAGAGACCAAACGACTGATAAATAAAAAGTATTTCCCTTTTTATCTAAACATAAAGAAATAAGACTACATATTACAAATACAATAGTCACACGCCCCAAATATAGCTTCTGATATGCCATATCTCCAACCGCAATAGTATA
>ONZY01001990.1_pt1 | contig 12786 bp, 9 predicted proteins | sample 1671451 | NCBI WGS metagenome assembly ONZY01 (sample SAMN06348158, study PRJEB24527) | human gut metagenome | biome: human gut; feature: ankylosing spondylitis patient; material: feces | host: Homo sapiens | place: China | collected 2015-10 | reverse complement strand
AAAAAGCCCCGGCATTATCCGGAGCTTTTTTATCCATTTTTTATTACCACGACATCACTTCATATCCGTCATTGGTTACAAGTACCATAATTTCCCACTGTGCTGACGGCTTTTCATCATCCGTATAGATTGTCCAGCCATTCTGTTCATCAATGTAAATCTCACTTGTTCCCATATTAATCATCGGTTCAATTGTAAATACCATGCCCGGTGCCATCACCATTCCAGTGCCTTTTTTTATCACATAGCTGACATATGGGGCTTCGTGGAATTCCAGTCCGATACCGTGACCACCGACCTGACGGACAACAGAATATCCGTTTTCCTTTGCATGGTCCTGAATCGCCTGTGCCACATCACCTAAATGTCCCCATGGTTTTACCTGCTGTAAGCCCAGCTCCACACACTCTTTTGCCACACGCACAAGCTTCTGGTTTTCTTCGGAAACATGTCCAATACAGAACATCCGGGATGAATCTGAAAAATATCCATTATAAATGGTTGAGCAGTCCACATTGACAATATCGCCGTCAATTAACTGTACATTATTGGAAGGAATTCCATGGCACACCTGTTCATTAATGGAAGTACATACGCTCTTTGGAAACCCTTCATAATTTAACGGTGCCGGAATACCCCCCATTGCCGTTGTCTTCTGATAAACCATCTGATCGATTTCTTCTGTCGTCATACCTGCACAAATGTGTTCTGCCACATAATCAAGTACTGCAATATTAATCTTGCTGCTTTCACGCATTCCCTGTAACTGTGCTTCATTTTTAATAATTTCCCGCGGTGGAACCTTATGAAATTTTCTTCTGTACATTTCAATTTTTTTATCAAAATCCATGTGGCATTCACCGTATAACTTTCCACTCTTGCACCAGCATGGCTGGTCCTTTGTCAGCTTTTTCAATTGTTTTCCTCTTTTCTTTTTATTTTTCTTTTCTGCTTTTCTAAAATCCGTTACTGCTGTAATGCCTCCACAATTGCCGGGAAAAACTGCTTCTTTCTGGATACGACACCCTGCAGCTTTACACAAGCATCCTTTACTTCTACGCCAAACGCCTGATAAATCACAGCATTGGCATTGTTACCCGCACAAAGTACCTCAGAGGATTCCGATACAATATCAGTGAGCAGAAAATAAACAATTCCCGCACTGTTATCCTGTACAACGCCCTGTATAAATTCTGCCAGACGCGGTTTTACTTTTTCTAACTCCTCCGCACTCATAGAATTAATCTGTCCGACACCAATTGCAACATTGTTAACGGAAAACTTTTTATAATCCTGATAAAAAATTTCTTTTGCAGATTTACCGGACAAATTGCTTCCGGCGCGGAACATTTCCCGTCCATATGTTTCAATATCCAGTTCTGCCTTTTTTGCCAGCTGCATACACGCTGCCACGTCATCCGACGTACACGTTGGTGATTTAAAAATCAATGTATCGGAAATGATTGCCGAACACAGCAATGCCGCTGTATTTTTATCAATTTCCGCCTGATTTTCCTGATACATATGATAAATAATCGTTGCCGTACTGCCAAGCGGCTGATTTCTAAAAAATACCGGTGATACCGTCTGAATTGCCCCCAGCCGGTGATGGTCGATAATTTCAAGAATTTCCGCTGTTTCAACGCCATTGACTGCCTGACCCCTTTCGTTGTGGTCAACAAGAATCAATTTTTTCTTTCCTGCTCCCAGTAAATTTCTTCTGGAAATCATCCCCACATAATTGCCCTGTGTATCCTCGACCGGAAAATCCCGGTGGCGAAGCTTTGCCATAACCGTCTGGATATCTTCAATAAAGTCTTCTGTTTGAAATTTGACAATCCCTTCTTTTTCTTTCATCAGAAAACGTATCGGCATACTCTGGTTAATCAGTCTTGCTACCGTATATGTATCAAATTTAGTTGTAATTAACAGACAGTTGTGTTCCTTTGCCACTTTTGTGATGGTCTTTGACACCTGTGCGCCTTCACAGATAATCAGGCATCCTGCTTCCATTTCAATTGCGCATAGCTGTGCCTCATAGCGGTTCCCCAGAATAACAATATCCCCTGTCCCGATATAATTTTCCATCATATCCGGGTTGGCCGCCGCAATCACAACTTTTCCTTCTTTAAAAATACCGTCTGCTTCCCCTGCAACAACCGTTCCTTCCAATGTATCCACAATATTCTGATACCGTGTCTGGGCTGTTGCAAGAATGGTGCTGTCATAAACCTGAAAATACGATTTTGCTATATCTCCAATCGTAATCAACCCTTCCAGCACATTTTCTTTTGTTACCGGAAGTGTCACGACATTCTGCCCTTTCATCAGGGTCCACGCCGTTTTTACTGAAATCTCTTTAGAAACACCCGGTGTTTTTCGAATCTGGATATCCCGTACCTGTGGTCTAACATCCTTCATATATTCCGGCGGCTGTATCCCCAGTTTATCCATCACATACTGTGTTTCTTCATTCAGATGTCCTGCACGTTTAGCCACATAATGCTGTCCTGTTATTTTTTCTTTTAATCTTGCATAACAAATTGCTGAGCATACAGAATCTGTATCCGGATTTTTATGTCCAATCACATAAACTGTTTCCTTTCCTTCCATATCCACCTCTCCACTTAAAAAACTGTTATAGCTGTACCGTTTCTACCTAACATACATACTATAACAGTTCTTTATGGTTTTCAACCGTTTTGTCTTTATTTTGTCTGTTTTATCTGTCTGTAAGCACGCTGCACTAATTTGTGAAAACAACAATCTTGGTCTTGTCTGTTTCTCCCAGACGTGCCAGCAGTTTTTGAAGATTCTCAACCGCTCTCTTATAAACATAAAATGCATCATATGTCTGCTGGAAGTAATCCATCGCACCCTGAATATCCTCGCGGTCTCTTGCTTCCCATGAAAGTGTTGCATATTTATGGATATTATTATGCGTTTCAATAACTTCTTTAAATTCCGCACTGCCTGTAATCTGCGGATTGGTCTGTGCCGCAATCCATTTACCGATTTTACAGGTCTTCGGATTATTCAGCTGTTCTTTTCTTAACCGCTCAAAATCAACGGCATTGTTATAAACTCTCCACATCAGGATAAAGTGGTCATTGATAAATACATCCAGCCAGTCCTGCTGTGTAATCTCAGCAAATCCACGTACCATATCACTTCTTGTTGTATCAATGTAACGCCCGATTTTATAGACATGCGTTCCCATTTCCGTACAGTCATCAGAAAGTTCTTTATAACTCTTGGAAATGCTTTCAATCTGCCTTGTAAAGTCTTTTGTTACGTCTGTCTGTGTATCAATATCCTCAAAAGCATTGTCAACACGATCCTTAATCTGGTTCATCTGCTGATTCATCTGTCGGATTGATTCCAATGACTGTTCCACCTTTTCATTGCCCTCTGCAAGCTTGGAGGTTGTTTCATTCATGGAAAGTGCCAGTTCCCCGATATCCGTACGCAGCTCTGTCACATATTTAACAATGTCTTCTGCAGATTCCGCAGTATTGCCGGATAACTGTCTCACCTGATCAGCAACGACTGCAAAGCCCTTTCCTGCTTCTCCTGCTCTTGCAGCTTCAATCGATGCATTTAACGCCAGCAGATTACTCTGGCTTGCAACCTTCTTTACCACATCGACAATTTCACCGATTTTATCAATCTTGCCCTGAAATTCCTGTACCTGTTCATTGATTGCCTGAATCTTTTCAGAAGACTCATTGACAACCTGTATGCTGTTGTTCATATTTTCCGTACTACTGTCAGCGGTTGCAATGACATCATGTGTATTCTCACGGATATGTGACATTGCTTCCGAAATATTGTTAATAGATGTTTCCATGTCACGGCTTGCATTTTCCATATCCCGGATGGATTCTGTCTGGGACTGAACCTGATCTAATGTCTTTTTTACATAAGAGTTATCACCGATTGAACCCATTGCCTGATTCAGACGCATTACAAAATTGTTATTGGAACGCTTATATGCGTGTATCAGTTCATTAAACTTCTCTCCATATGCCGGATTCTGGAATGCGCTTGTATCAATATCTTCATAATTACCGCCAATCACACCATCCATTGCCTGCATAAGCAACTGCAAGTCCTTTTCTTCTGAATAACCATTTGCTGTCTTTTTTCCAAACATATCTATTACCTCTCTGATTTGCTGTTATCTTAGTCGTATTTTATCACATAATAACAAAAAAGAATACTTATTTTTGCTTATTTTTTGCATATATTACAAAATCTTTTTCCGAATCCAGCGCAATTTCTTCCAGTTCCACAATGCTCCCAGTTTATTGTAAACCCAGTAGCCTGCATTTGCCGCCTTTTGCAGCAAAAAATTTGTTTCCTCTTCCATTTCTTTTAAAACACTGCCGCCCTGTGCCTGCACCCATCCTTCTTTAATTGCCCGGATTAAATCATTGTTGTTTGCAATTTTTTGTGTGAATTCTGTATATGCTGCCCCGACTACGCGCATCTTATGTGCATCCGACCCTGCCACTTTCGGCTTATGCAGACAGCCTGCCAGATTATCAGCACAGGCATTTGCCCACGGTCTGGTGCAGGCATTAAATGTTTCCACGAAATCAAATTTTTCCAGAAATTCATTGTGTTTTTTACCAAATCGCGTATTGGTAAATGCAAAAAATCCCGGTCCGTACGGATGTGCAAGTCCTAAAATGCCACCTCTTTCATGCACAATTTTTTCTAACTGTGCCAGCGTCATTCCACGGATTTCCATAAAAGCATCATTTATACAGTCCGGCAGTACCGCAATCACATGACCGCCATCCCTTGTATCATACTCAATGCCCTTTAATACCGTAAACGGCTTTTCCAGATGCAGATTCTTTGCAATCTTTTCAAATTTGCGGTAGCCGTCATAGGAATTGTGGTCTGTTACCAGCATTCCGTCAAAGCCTTCTTTTACCAGCTTCGTGATATATTCCTGAATCGGCACCTTTGCATCAATTGACCCCTCTTTTGTATGGCAATGCATATCCAGTTTCATTTTTATTCTCCATTCTGTATTTTTTAACATCAGTGTCAAAAACAAATTTTAACATTTATATTACCTATCATTATAAATCATTTGACAATTTCATAACCAGCTACACTATAACACAGCGCCACCTTTTTTTCCATATTTTTTCACTTTCCGGTCCCTTATTTCATATATTAAAATAACTCTGCTATCAAAGGATTTTGTTTATGAATTATCGGAACTGTCTTAAAATTTTATGCAGTATTTCTGTTGTCTGCCTGTGCTGTACATGTATGGGCTGCAGCAAAACAAAAAGCACCGGCAGCACATCTATCACTTTAAATGAAGTTGCGCACTCCGTTTTTTATGCACCACAGTACGTGGCAATTGAATTGGGATATTTTAAGGAAGAAGGCATTGACCTTACACTTGTGACCGGATTCGGCGCTGACAACGTTATGACTTCCCTGATTTCAGATGATGCACAGATTGGCCTTATGGGTTCTGAATCTTCTATCTATGTATACGCACAGGGTGCATCGGATTACGCCGTCAATTTTGCCCAGTTGACACAGCGCGCCGGCAACTTTCTGGTATCCAGAGCAAAAGAAGATGATTTTTCATGGGAAAACCTGCGCGGAAAAACGATTCTTGGCGGCAGGGCAGGTGGTATGCCACAGATGCTTTTGGAATATATTTTAGAAAAGAACGGACTATCTAAAGAAGACGTCAATATTATTCAAAACGTAGATTTCGGCTCAACTGCCGCGGCATTTTCGTCCGGCATTGCCGATTATACCGTGGAATTTGAACCGTCCGCAACACTTCTGGAACAGGAAGGCGCCGGATTTGTCGTGGCTTCTTTGGGCGTGGAAAGCGGCTATGTGCCATATACTGCCTATTGTGCCAAAAAGAGCTTTCTTTCTAAAAACTCCGATGTGATTGCTGCCTTTACCAGAGCCATTCAAAAAGGGCTTGACTACTGTAATTCCCACTCTGCCGAAGAAATTGCTGCGGTAATTGCACCACAGTTTCCGGAAAATACCCAAAGCGATATTGCCGTCATTGTTGCACGATATCAAAATCAGGACACATGGAAAACCGATACGGTATTTTCCAAAGAAAGTTTCACACTGCTGACTGATATTTTACGAAACTGCGGCGAGTCAGACACGGATGTTCCTTATGAAGACCTTGTCACCACAACATATTCCAAACAGGCAGCGGCCGAATCTGTTTCATATTAAGCCACATGTAAGATTTAACTCTGCCGCTTTTTCATTTCATGATTTAAAGTGCCGTCCGAGCCGTTCGCGGAATTTTTTGCTGTGCTTTGCATGCCTTTGAACCTGTAACAGCACCAGACGGCACATCACTGCAAAGACCGGAACTGCTGCTGCCATTAAAATCCCCGTAACCATTACCCATACCGGTGACAACGGATACAATGCGAACAGCGGCTTTAAAAACAGCACACTGAATACTGCCCCTGATGCCATCAGTATACAGATGCCTGTTCTGATTTTATCCAGCGGCATACAGATTCTTATAAGTGCCGCCATTCCGACAGCCAGCAATATCATGATACACATTGTAGAAAGCTGCTCATGTCCGATGCCGGCACAATTTCCTGCAACGTTAAGCACTGCCAGCAGTATAAAATCCGTCAGTGCCGCAGGCAGTGCCAAAAGCACGACATTGGTCAGGAAATGTCCTTCTATGCGGCTTTTATCCGGCTGCATTGCCAGTAAAAATGCCGGTGTACCGATGGTGAATGTTCCCAAAAAAGACAACTGTGTCGGATACAGCGGATATTTACTGACTGCCACAAATGTAAACAGTGTCATCAACATAGAAAACAGATTTTTCACCAGAAACAGCGAAGCAGATCGCTGGATATTGTTGACCACGCGTCTGCCCTCTAATACCACGGACGGCATCCTTGCAAAATCAGAATCCAAAAGAACAATCTGTGCCGCATTGGATGCCGCTTCACTGCCGGATGCCATCGCAATACTGCAGTCCGCTTCTTTTAATGCCAGCACATCATTGACACCGTCCCCTGTCATGGCAACAACATTGCCTGCTTTTTTGAGTGCCAAAAGAAGTTTCTTTTTCTGTTCCGGCGATACCCTGCCAAATACCGTATAAATCGGTGCAGCTTTTTCCAGTTCTTCATCAGAAAGCTGTGAAACATCAATATATCTGTCTGCTTCTGCAATCCCTGCCTTTTTTGCAACTGCCGCCGCTGCTTTGGGATGATCGCCGGATATAACCTTAATACAGACGTCTTCTTTCTGAAAATATTCAAATGTTTCCCGCGCATCCCTTCGGATCGGATTACTCACTAAAATAAATGCAAGCGGTTCAAACAAATGCTGTTCTTCCCCATACCTGCCAAATACAAGTACACGCACACCTTTGTCGATTTTATCCAAAATTTGCACGTCATATTTTCCGTAACGCTCTGCCAGAAGCCGCTCCGGCGCACCAATCAGATATAGTCCTTCTTCAAAACGTACACCGGAATATTTGCGCTGTGAAGAAAACGGAATGACTTTTTGTGCCTTTCGTTCACTTTTTCCGTCAAAATAGTCTTTTAATGCCTGCATCGTGATATTATCCGCATCCAGATTTGCTACAACATCTCCAATTAAGGCATGAAGCGAAGTTTCTTCTTCCTCTTTTGCCAGCGGAATAATTTCCCGGACAGACATTTTATTTTCCGTAATCGTTCCCGTCTTGTCCACACACAGGACATTGACCCGCGCCAGCGTTTCAACACATGCCATTTCATGAACCAGCACTTTTTTTCTGCCAAGGCGCATGACACTGACAACCAGTGCAATGCTCGCTAAAAGATACAGTCCTTCCGGTATCATACCGACCAGTGATGCAATCATGGATACGACACTTTCCTGTATGGTCGAACCAATGACAAAATGCTGCTGCAAAAACAGCAGGATTCCAATCGGTATAATAACAATGCCAATAATACGCACCAGACGGTCTAAGGAACGCATCATTTCCGTCTGTGTATTTTTACGCGATGCTTTTGCTTCTAACATCAGCTGTGCCGCAAAAGATGACAGTCCCACTTTTGTAAGTGTCGCATATCCTTTTCCTGAAACAACAAAACTGCCGGAATACAGTGTATCGCCCGGATTTTTTACCACTTCATCCGCTTCACCTGTAATCAGTGCTTCATTGACACGCAGACTGCCTTTCTCAACAACTGCATCTGCACAAATCTGGTTTCCTGCCTGAAAAACGCAAAGGTCTCCAAGCACCAGCTGTTCTGAATCCACCTGCAGCATCTGCCCGCTGCGCACAACCTGCGTTTTAGGTTCATTCATCAGTGTCAGCCTGTCTAACACCCGTTTTGCCCGGATTTCCTGAACAATGCCAATCATTGTATTGCACACAATAATAGGCAAAAAGGTCATATTTACATATGACCTTACAAAAACTAACAATGCCGTAAACACTGCAAATATGAAGTTAAAATATGTAAAAATGTTACCGGCAATAATCTGTCCGACAGATTTGGACTGATTTTTCACCTGTACATTTCCATAACCGGCATACAGCCTTTTTTGTGCTTCTTCGCAGCTTAATCCACGGTTTTCATTAGTCATCTGAATATTCAATCTCCTTACCCGCAACGCGGAACGTATAATAAATAGTGACTGCAAAAATAACCAGCTTTACAGCAAAACTTACTGCTATGCTTGCAATGGATTCCTGATTGTAAAGCTGGAATGAAATCATCGCAAAAAATGTCACTGCCGCTGTAACGCCGTACCACCATTTTGCCAGATTTCCTTTAATAACACCAAAAATCACATTCATTAATGCGATATTTAAAACCATATCGAGAATACAGTTGACACCCAGTAACAGCCATAAAACGGATGGTGTTGTAAACAGTGCCGAAACCGTTTCATAGGTTGTTGTCACCTCTTCCGCCGCCAGCTGTGCCAGCATATCCTGTGCCTGTCCTGCCTGGATCGCGGTACACCACGTAATGTAGGAAATCGCTGTCATACCGTATAAAAGGCTGTCGCCGATTGAAAGACCGATTCCCGCAAGATAGACATCGCCTTTACGCTCAAAACGTTCATTTAACATATAGCCGGTAACAACTCTTGCTGCTGTAAATCCGGCTGTCGCAAACAGCGCATATACAATATTATACGTTGCCGGGTTGTTATAAAAAATATTGTCTATACTCGGTATCAGTGCCAGCGCCGATGTTGCCAGATTGGCAAAAATAAATACAAAAACGGCATAGGCAATCACACCTAAAATCCCCGGCATAACTCTTGCTTTCCATCTTTTCATAATGACAACTACAAGTACAATAATTGCCGAAAGCATAAGAATCCCACCCGCCGAGAGCATGGATGACGTTCCTGCCGGCAGGGTCTGTGTCAAATCAATTGTTTCCATAAAATCTCCATTCCGCCGTTTCCATCTGCCACGGCTTTTTATCTTTCTTAATCATATCATTTCTGTCTGTAAAAGCCAATAAAATATCTATTAAAGTTTGTTCTGTACAGACGAAAAGAGCAGCCACATAGCTGCGGCTGCTCCTCTCATAATCTTAATTGCATAACAATATATCTTTTTTAATAACGAAATGTATATTTAAAAAGGCACACTGTAAACCATTTGGATTATAATTTTGTTACATTAATAGCCTGAGGACCTTTAGCGCCTTCTGTTACGTCAAACTCTACTTCTGCGCCTTCGTCTAATGACTTGAATCCGCTCATGTTCAGACCTGAGTAATGTACGAACACATCCTTGCCTTCTTCATCGCTGATAAAGCCATAGCCCTTTTGGTTATTAAACCACTTTACTGTACCTTTCATTTCAAGTACCTCCAAAAAAATATATGGTGCCAAACACCTTCTTTATCTTAGCATTTGCGGCAATTGTTGTCAATGAAATCTCACTATTTGTTTTCGGACTCCCCAACCTGTAAATACACACGGCTAAGCTCAATTTTATCATCGCCCTGCTGAACTACCGACACGATATTTCCGGCTGTAACCTGTGCTTTTTCCACCCGCAGCAGATGGCTGTTGATAATCTCTGTCGGATAGGCTTTGTCATTAATATAGACCACACTGTAATCATTAAAATTACTGCCTTCCACGCATACATAATCCTTGTAATTATATGCATTAGTGATTGTAATATCATTTTGTCCCATAATCAGATTGGTTGCCTGAAATGGATTTTCCCCGCCATATAAATCACAGTTTCCATATAAAATGTCGTATTCAAGAATCTTTAAATCTTTTAAATAGTCCGGCGTATCCTTACGTTTCTGATGAAACTTTGTCAGATAACCTTCCGACATGCCAAGCATCTGCTGTACATGCGCTGCCAACTGATAACTTTCCAGATTTTCTTTTTCGGACGGCAGTGAAAAATTGCTCCAGACAACGTACTGTGTCTGATAAATGTTGCCATTTTTAAGTACTTCGTCCGTAAATGAAAATCCCGGCAGGTGGTCGCCGTACATAACAAGCACTGTCTCTTCATCCCTGCTTTCGAGCATCGCCGTCAACTCCCGCAGGAAATTATCCATTTCATGAATCTGGTTGACATAGTAGGTAAATGCCTTTTCCTTTGCCGTATCAAAAAATCCCGTTACCGTAATTTCCGGCACAAAGCCCTCCGGATAATCTGACGGATAATCGCCATGTCCCTGTACGGAAATTGTATAAATGTAATCCGAACCATCTGTGGAATCCAGTATTTTTCCGATTTCCCCGGTCAGAATCTTATCCTTTGCCCAGCCCATCGGTGTCATTTCGATATTGTCCATATATTCAATTGATGTAAAATCTTCATATCCCAAATGAGAGAAGACCTTATATCTGTCATAAAACGTTCCGTCATTGTCATGCAGTGCATGGGTGGCATACCCTTTTTCTTTTAAGTCATATGCCATGGATTCACAGACCTTGGACTGTAAAACCGTCTTGTACGGATATTCACCCGGTCCGAAATCATCCATATTCATGCCGGTCTGCACTTCAAATTCCGTATTGGCTGTTCCCGCACCAAAGCACGGCACAGATAAGTAGCCTGACGGATAATCTGCCACAAGCTGTTCAAAATATGGAAGCGGATTTTCCGAAAAACTGATGCCTTTTACCAGATTCGGATCAAAAAAAGACTCCAGCTGCAAAAAAATGATATTCGGTGATTTTTCCGAATTTTCGATTTCTATTTCTTCAATATCCTCTTTCAGACTATTAACATACTCCGGTGTATATTCATCCGATTTGCTGATTCCTCTGTCCACAACACTGCACGTGAAACAGTAAGCAAATCCATATTGTTTATAGGCATTGGCAAGATTGCCGAAATAACTGCTGATTGTTCCGGTAAGAAGCAGAAAGTGGGTAACTCCCATACAGCATAACAACAGTAATCCAATTTTTACTGTTGTACGGATATAGTGTATTTTTTCCTGCTGTTTCGGACCTTTTATCCACAGCCATACCAGTCCCGCAATCCCTGCGGCAACTGCCAGTACAATCAGAATTATCTGAAAAGCATTCAGATAGACCGGAATGACTTTTATGGCATCTTCAATTAAATAAATATCCATTGCCGTAAATGGCGTTTTTCTGGAACAAAGCACCACAAAATTTGTAATTGCAAGCAATAGCCACACTACACTCACCGTACAGTACACAAATACTTTTCTGTGAAACAGGAGTACGACAGACATCGTCACCAGAATAATCAGCGTATTATATAAAAACAGAACCGGATTGGTAAAAATCATTACCAATCCGATTAAACTTCTCCTGTTGAAACACTCAACCAGCATATTCAGCAATGCCGAATATACGGCAGCATGTACAATCTCATATTGCCAGCATTTTTGTAAAACTGCCTTTATTCGATTCATAATCCTCACCTGTTATCTGCATTTCATTTTTTTACTCATTTGTCGTTTCATGACGTGACTCACGGATAACTTCCATCAGTTCACGTGCCTTGTCTTTTGCTTTTGAAGATGCATTTCTTGAACCCATCACCATATAGGCAAACTTCTGTGCTGTATCGTCATCATTGCATTTATGCGCCAGCTGTGCAAGCAGGGAGTTGATCGTCACCTCGTCCATATTGCAGATTGGCGGATACTCTTTTAAAAGTGCCTCGGTAAAGCCTTTGTATGCTTTTTCGATATACTCCGCTTCCAGTTTGTTATACTTTGCAATCTGCCCCAGATTGGCTGTATCATCCTGCTGTAATTCTTCTGCTGCCCCTCTGTAAAGCCATGCAAGCTTTAAGCACAAATAAGCCTGTTCACTTCCTCTGGCCGGTTTTGTCATTGCGGTCAGCAATGCCATCTTATACCGTTTAATCGCAATATCATACGTATAATAATCTGCTGAATCCTCCATTGCCGTATATTTGCTTCCAATCATTTCCTTTAACAGCGCTCTCTGCTTCGGCGTAACGTTGTTAAATTCACGCAGTGTTGATGCATATCCGCACTTCGGGCACAGACATACATCATATTTGATTGTATCAATTCCGGAATACAGCGGTCTTAAATCTGCCTCAGTTCCTAAAAATCTGGCCTTTCCTGTTTTTACCTGCTTTGTCTTAAAATCCGCATCACAGACCGGGCAGTTCATGGATTTATCAAATACATAGGTGCTTTCATCTTTTTTATTGCTGCTGTTTTCCATATTAATCTCCATTCCGCAGGCATTTTAATGCCGGAGGAATCGCGAGCCAAATCTTAT
>ONZY01001988.1_pt1 | contig 12792 bp, 10 predicted proteins | sample 1671451 | NCBI WGS metagenome assembly ONZY01 (sample SAMN06348158, study PRJEB24527) | human gut metagenome | biome: human gut; feature: ankylosing spondylitis patient; material: feces | host: Homo sapiens | place: China | collected 2015-10 | reverse complement strand
TACCGAGGATAAGTGTGAGGAAGATGTTTTTATCCTGAAAATAGAGGACGGCTATCTGAATGTTTATTATAAAGAAAGCGGTAATATTTACCTGAAAACGGGAACTATGTCCTCAAATTTGCCGAAAAGCGATGTAATACAACTTGAAAAAGGTGTTGAAATTACAGGGAAGGAAGCGCTTAGAAGAGCAGTGGAGGACTATTGCAGTTAAAGATTTTTAAAAGTTATTAATAAACTATGTGGATTGCCAATAAAAATAAAAAAGATTAAAATTGCTTGTTGATGTAAACTACACTATTTTGCATTATGTGTATTGACAATTTATGTAATTTGCGGTAGTATTTAAACAATAGTGTAAAACTGCAATTATGAACAAATGTTGTTTTGCGTTATGCTCAAAAACACAAAGCAGACGCAGAAATACAAAAAAGGAGAATGTACATATGATTTCTACCGTTATTGATAAATCACTCGGTCTTGAATTTCCTATTTTTCAGGGCGGTATGGCTTGGGTAGCAGACGCTTCTCTTGCAGCCGGTGTTTCAAACGCAGGCGGTCTCGGCCTTATTGCCGCAATGAATTCAAACGGAGAACAGCTCCGTGCCGAAATTAAAAAGTGTAAAGAACTTACAGACAAGCCTTTTGGTGTAAATATTATGCTTATGAGTCCGTTTGTCGAAGAGGCGGTTCAGGTTGTTATCGAAGAGGGCATAAAGGTTATTACAACAGGCGCAGGCAACCCCGGTAAGTATATGCAGAGGTGGCTTGATGCAGGTATTAAAGTTATCCCTGTAGTTCCGAGCGTTGCTCTTGCAAGAAAGATGGAAAAGTTAGGTGCATTCGCAGTTATTGCAGAGGGCGGTGAGTCAGGCGGCCATGTAGGCGACCTTACCACAATGGCTCTTGTTCCGCAGGTAGTTGACGCTGTAAACATTCCTGTAATTGCGGCAGGCGGTATTGCAGACGGCAGACAGATTGCTGCGGCATTTATGCTCGGCGCTGTAGGTGTACAAGTAGGTACAAGATTTTTGGTTGCCACAGAATGTACAATCGCACAGGAATACAAGGACAAAATCATAAAGGCAAAGGATATTGATACAGTTGTAACAGGTAAAAGACTCGGTCATCCTGTTCGTGCTATCCGTAATTCCTTTACCCGTGAATATACAAAGGCAGAATACAACTCATCGGAAGTAAGTGACGAAGAACTTGAAAAGATGGGTGTCGGCAGATTAAGACTTGCTGTAAGAGAGGGCGATGTTTCGCACGGTACGGTTCTTGCAGGTCAGGTTGCCGCAATGGTAAAAAAAGAACAGCCTGCAAGAGAAATCATTACAGAAATGTTTGCTCAGGCTGAAGAAGTATTGAATGGAGCTACAAAATGGGTAAAATAGCATTTGTTTTTTCAGGCCAGGGCGCACAGTACAGCGGAATGGGCAAGGAACTTTACAATTCCTCTGCCGCAGCCAAAAGCGTATATGATATGGCAGACGGTATCCGCAAAGGTACATCTGCACAGTGTTTTGAGGGTACAACAGAAGAACTCTGCAAAACAGTAAACACACAGCCTTGTGTATTTACGGCAGACCTTGCAGCGGCAAGATTCCTTGAAGAAAAGGGTGTTAAGGCTGACTGCGTTGCAGGCTTTTCACTCGGCGAAATTGCGGCTCTTGCTTTTTCGGGTATTCTTTCGGACGAAGAAGCTTTCAAACTCGTTTGCAAGAGAGGCGAGCTTATGGATAAGGCGGCGACCGAAAATCCGGGTGCGATGGCTGCCGTAATGAAAATTACTCCCGAAAAAGTTGAAGAAGTTTGCAGGGGCTTTGACAAGACATATCCTGTAAACTATAACTCGCCCGCACAGACAGTTGTTGCTACAACAAGCGAAAATGCAGAGGCTTTCTGCGAGGCTGTCAAAGCAGTGGGCGGCAGAGCAAAATTGCTTGCGGTAAGCGGTGCTTTCCATTCACCGTTTATGGCAGATGCGGCAAAGGGTCTTGCGGAGTATATGCAGGACATTGAGTTTGCACAGCCTAAAGTAACAATTTATTCAGACTATACAGCAAAGCCGTACGAGGGTGACTACAAGGAACTTGTAAGAGCACAGGTAGAAAATCCCGTAAGATGGCAGACAATTGTTGAAAATATGATTAAAGACGGTGTTGACACATTTATTGAAATCGGTGTCGGCAAGACTTTAACAGGACTTATCAAGAGAATTGACAACAGCGTTAAGGCTTTCAAGGTGGAAACACCCGCTGATTTTGAAGCACTTGACCTTTGATTTTGGAGGATATTATGAAATTTGAAAACAAGACAGCCGTTATTACAGGCGGTTCAAGAGGTATCGGTCTTGCAATAGCTAAAAAACTTGCAAGTCAGGGCGCAAACATTGCTATTCTTTATGTTGGCGATGAGAGCGAGGGCATTGCCGCAAAAGAGGCTCTTGCAGAGTACAACACAAAGGTTGAGCAGTATTTCTGCGATGTTTCCGATTTTAACGCATCAAAAGAGGTTGTTGACAAGGTAATCGAGGAATTCGGCGGAATTGATATTCTTGTAAATAACGCAGGTATCACCCGTGACAAGCTCGTTCTAAATATGGACGAAAAAGACTTTGACGCAGTGATCGGCGTAAACCTAAAGGGTACATTCAATATGATTAAGCATACCTACAAGCACTTTATGAAAAAACGCTACGGCAGAATTGTAAGCACATCTTCTGTTGTAGGTATTATGGGTAATGCGGGTCAGGCTAACTATTCGGCATCTAAGGCAGGCATTATCGGTATGACAAAGTCTGTTGCCAAAGAGCTTGCAGGCAGAGGCGTTACTGTTAATGCCGTTGCTCCGGGTTACATCGGCACAGATATGACAAACGCACTTTCAGACAAGGTAAAAGACGCTATGAAAGCACAGATTCCTGCAAAGCGTATCGGTACACCTGAAGATGTAGCAAATGTAGTTGCGTTCCTCTGCTCTGATGACGCCGCCTATGTAACAGGCGAAGTTATCAAAGTTGACGGCGGACTTGCAATGTAATCGGAGGTGCTTTAATGAGAAGAGTAGTAGTAACAGGTATGGGTGCAATCACCCCTGTAGGTAACGATATAGATACAATGTGGGCAAATATGCTCGCAGGTGTAAACGGTGTTGAAAAAATCACATCATTTGACACTTCCGACCTCAAGGTTCACCTTGCAGGTACTGTAAAGAACTTTGAGCCGGAAAAATATATTGAAAAAAGAGAGTTAAGAAAGCTCGATATTTACTGTCAGTACGCTATTGCGGCAGCACAGCAGGCTGTAGACGACAGCGGAATCCTCGGTAATATTAACGAGGAGCGTTTCGGTGTGTACATCGGCGCAGGTATCGGCGGACTTCACTCATTTGTAAACAATGTAACTGCACTCAACGAGGGCGGCCCGAGAAAGGTATCTCCTTTCTTTATTCCGATGATGATCGGTAACATTGCCACAGGTAATGTAGCTATCCGCTTTAAAGCAAAGGGCGTTTCACTTTCGGTTATGAGCGCTTGTGCAACAGGTACACACTCAATCGGCGAGGCTTTCCACGCAATTAAGGACGGTTATGCAGACGCAATCATTGCAGGCGGCACAGAGGCGGTTATTGCTCCTCTTACAATCGCAGGCTTCCAGAATATGAAGGCTCTTTCTACAAACGAAGATCCCGAAACAGCATCACGCCCGTTTGATAAAAACCGTGACGGTTTCGTAATGGGCGAGGGTGCAGGTATGCTCGTACTTGAAGAATATGAGCACGCAAAGGCAAGAGGCGCTAAGATTTATGCTGAATTTGCAGGTTACGGCAATACTTGTGACGCTCACCATGTTACAGCTCCCGACCCTGAGGGTGCAGGACTTGCAAGAGCAATCAAAATTGCTATGGCAGAGGCCGGCACAACCGATGACGATCAGCTTTATATCAATGCTCATGGTACTTCAACCCACTTAAACGACCTTACCGAAACAATGGCGTTCAAGTCGGCTCTCGGCGAAAAGGCTTACGATGCAAATATCAGCTCAACAAAGTCAATGACAGGTCATATGCTCGGCGCAACAGGCGCAATCGAAGCTATTGTTTCTGTTCTTACTCTCCGTGACGGTATGATTCCGCCAACAATTCACTTAAATGAGCAGGACGAAGAACTTGACCTTAACTACACACCGAACAAGGCAGTTAAGCGTGATGTAACAGTTGCCGCATCTACAAACCTCGGTTTTGGCGGTCATGACGCTTGCGTAGTATTTAAGAAAATCTGATTCGGAGGGCTGTATTTATGTATTCTAAAAACGATGTTAAAGAATTTATCGAAATGCTTGAAGATCGGAAGAGCGTCGTGTAGGGAAAGAGTGTAGATCTCGGTACTTGAAATAAAAAACGGTGACGGTTCGGCTATCCGTCTTGAAAAGGCAATTTCTGCCGCTCCTGCCGTTGTAATGCAGGCAAATGCTCCTGCATCGGTTAACGAATCGGCTCCTGTGGCTGCTCCTGCAGCACCTGCCGCTCCGTCGGCTCCTGTTGCCGAGGGCAAAACAATCAATTCTCCTATTGTCGGCGTATTTTATGCCGCTCCGTCACCTGACAGCAATCCTTATGTTTCTGTGGGACAGAAAATTTCAAAGGGTGACACAATCTGCATAGTTGAAGCTATGAAGTGTATGAATGAAATCCAGTCAGAGCTTGACGGCGAGGTTACAGAAGTTCTTGTTAAGGACGGCGACCTTGTTGAGTACGGTCAGCCTCTGTTCAGAGTTAAATAAGGAGTTACAATGAATCAGGAAGAAATCAAAAAGATATTACCGCATCGTGACAATATGCTGCTTGTTGAAGAGGCAGAAAAAATCGACGATGTTACCTCAAAGGGAAGATATACAATCAAGGGCGACGAGTTCTTTTTACAGGGACATTTTCCGGGCAATCCTGTTGTTCCGGGTGTTATTCTCTGTGAAATGATGGGACAGTCGGCTTGTTGCCTGCTTGCGGGCAAGGTTGAGGGATGCACACCTTTCTTTACAAAAATGAACAATGTAAAGTTTAAAAATCAGGTAAAACCCGGCGATACACTCGAAAGTGTATGTACTCTTACAAAGAGCAAGGGTGTGTTCTATTTTATTGATGCAAAAGGTTATGTTGACGGCAAGCTTTGCGTAAGTGCCGAGCTTTCTTTTGCTCTTATTCCAAATAATAAGTAACTTATTGCAAATTTTCTTTTGGAAGTGATAAAATGTTTTCAAAAATACTTATAGCCAACCGAGGAGAAATTGCAGTAAGAATTATTCGTGCTTGCCGAGAAATGGGTATCAGTACAGTTGCAATATATTCTGAGGCGGACAAAAACGCAATGCATGTTCAGCTCGCTGACGAAAGCTATTGTGTTGGCGGCAGCAGAGTTGCCGACAGCTATCTTAATATGCCTGCTATACTTACCGTTGCCATTGAAAGCGGCGCACAAGCCATTCACCCCGGCTATGGTTTGCTCTCGGAGAATGCAAAATTCGTTTCTCTTTGTGAGCAATGTAACATAAACTTTATCGGCCCTACATCAGAGATGATAAAATTACTCGGCGATAAGGACAATGCAAGAAAAACAATGCGTGCGGCAGGTGTTCCCGTAACACCCGGCTGCGATATTATAGAAGACCCCGTAAAAGCAAGGGAAGAAGCCGAAAAAATCGGTTTTCCGCTGCTTATAAAGGCTCGTTCGGGCGGCGGCGGAAAGGGTATCCGCAGAGTAGACTGCATTGAGCAGTTTGACGAGGCTTTTGCGGCGGCGTCTTCGGAGGCACAGTCTGCTTTTGGTGACGGCGCATGTTATATGGAAAAGTTCATTCACCCCGTAAAGCATATAGAGATGCAGCTTTTGAGCGACAAATACGGTAATACTATATGTCTGGGTGAAAGAGAATGTTCAGTCCAGCGTAAAAATCAGAAGATGATTGAGGAAAGCCCAAGTCCTGCGCTTGATGACAGAACCCGTAAGGAAATGATGAAAGCGGCTGTAAAGGCTGCAAAGGCTGTAAATTATGTCAATGCAGGTACTGTTGAGTTTTTGCTTGATATGAATAATAATTTCTACTTTATGGAGATGAATACCCGTCTTCAGGTTGAACACGGTGTTACCGAGATGGTAACAGGTCTTGATATTGTACAGTGGCAGATAAGAATTGCGGCAGGCGGAAAACTTACAAGAACCCAGGACAGCATTTTTACACACGGAAATGTTATTGAGTGCCGTATTAATGCAGAAGACCCGGAGCACGGTTTCAGACCGAGCTGCGGAAGAATTAAGCGTTTGCATATACCGGGCGGTTCTTTTGTCCGTTTTGATACAGCTGTATTTCAGGATTATTTTATTCCGCCTTACTATGATTCGATGATCGGCAAGCTCATTGTTCAGGCAAGAAGCCGTGAGCTTGCGATAAGAAAGATGAAAATGGCTCTTTCGGAGCTTACCATTGACGGAATTGACATCAACCGTGACTTGCTTGCCGAGATTTTGTCGGACGAGCAGTTTGTCAGCGGAGAATATACTACTGACTTTATGCTTGATTTTGAAAAAAAGCATAAGGACGGAAAGAAGTAATAGGCTATGGATTTATTTGCTTTTGTAAAACCGAAAAATGAGCTTGAAAGCAGACCCGAGGAGCAGACCAATGTACCGTTTGTTCCCGAGGAAATGTGGACAAAATGCCCTAAGTGCGGCACTATGCTCCTTACAACAGATATGGAAGAAAACTTCCGTGTCTGCACAAAGTGCGGTCATCATTTCAGAATGAATGCAAAACAGCGTGTGGCACTTCTTGCCGATGACGGCAGTTTTTGCGAGCATGACGCCAATATGGCAAGCAAAAATATTCTCGATTTTCCAGGCTATGACCAAAAGCTTGAAAAAGCAAGAGCCACAGGTTCAAAAGAATCCGTAATGTGCGGTGAATGTAAAATCGGCGGTATTGACGCAGTGCTTTGCGCAATGGATTCCGATTTTATGATGGGCAGTATGGGTACGGTAACAGGTGAAAAAATCACCCGTGCTTTTGAATATGCTACCGAAAACGCACTTCCGGTTATAGTTTGCACTGTATCGGGCGGCGCTCGTATGCAGGAGGGTATTCTTTCCCTTATGCAGATGGCGAAAACTTCCGGTGCGGTTAAGCGCCACAGCGACAGCGGACTTTTATACATAACAGTTCTTACCGACCCTACAACAGGCGGTGTTACTGCGTCTTTTGCTATGGAGGGCGATATTATCCTTGCCGAGCCCGATACTCTTGTAGCTTTTGCAGGCCCGAGAGTAATTGAGCAGACTCTCCGTCAGAAACTCCCAAAGGATTTCCAGACATCGGAGTTTGTAATGCAGAAAGGTTTTGTTGACGCTGTTGTAAGCAGAAACGCCCTGAAAGCTACACTTGTAAAATTGCTTAAGATGCACGGATACGGGGAGGTGTCGGAATAATGTCTGCTTATGATAAAGTTATGGCGGCGAGAGATGCCAATAAAATTACAACTGTTGATTACATAAATCATATGTTTGGCGACAGCTTTTTTGAACTGCACGGCGACAGGAGATATTCCGACGATAAGGCAGTTGTGGCAGGCCTTGCTATGTTGCACGATATGCCTGTAACCGTAATCGGAATTGAAAAGGGCAGAAATACAAAAGAGCGTATGGAGCGCAATTTCGGACAGGCTCATCCGGAGGGCTACAGAAAAGCTCTAAGACTTATGAAACAGGCTGAAAAGTTCCACCGTCCTGTTCTTTGCTTTGTAGATACCAGCGGTGCTTACCCGGGAATCGGAGCGGAAGAAAGAGGTCAGGGACAGGCTATTGCCGAAAACCTTATGGAGATGATGACTTTAAAAACACCCGTGCTTACAATTGTTGTGGGTGAGGGCGGCAGCGGCGGTGCGCTTGCACTTGCTGTTGCAGATGAAGTATGGATGATGGAAAATTCTGTTTATTCCGCAATTTCTCCGGAGGGTTGTGCGTCTATCCTTTGGAAAGACAGTTCCAAAGCTCCGCAGGCCGCAGAGGCACTCAAACTTACTGCGCAGGATTTATTTGACTTGCATGTAATTGAGCGTATTATCAGAGAGCCGAGGGCAGAGGATGCCGCTATGTTTGAGAGTCTAAAGCTCTTGATTCAGAGAACTTTTGAAAAAAATCTTGCACTTACCGACGAAGAACTTACAAATGCCCGTTATGAAAGATTCAGAAGAATAGGTGCCGATTTATAATTCTAAGTATAACCGTCTGCTTTGCAGGCGGTTTTTTTGCATAGTATAGATTAAAACAGAGCTTTGATAGAATGTTTTGCCAAATCAAGTAATTATAAAAGTTTGGTCAACCTTTTCAAAGGTTGTGGGTGTGGGCAACGCCCATAAAACTTTAATCTATTGCAAATTTTAATAGCCAAACGGCAAGCCTTTTGGCGGCTTGAACATAATGGAGAAAGCCTTTTAATTGCGTAAGCAAAAATATGGCAGAAAGATTATTTTATAAGTTTGTTGCCTGTAAACTACTTATGCACTATAATAAAATGCCTACCATTCCGCTTTTCTTTTGCGTGAAAAGAAAAGCTCCAAAAGAAAGCACGCTTAAGGAGAAAGGGCTTTCGATGCCCTTTCCCCTTAAGTATCTCCTTTCCCCAAACAACCAAGGTCAGTGACCTTGGAACCTCTAACTTTTATTTTCCTAATAAAATTTGTACTTGGCAAAATAAGTCTTTTAATTATTTCCCTTTCAAAAATTATCACTTTTTTTAAACTAAACTTTATAACCTACAATGCACATTAATGGCTTATATACCGACAATTTTTTGCTTGTACCAATTTTATACGATTTTATTCGTCAATTATTTTTATAATTACTTTATCGAAAAAAGAAAAAATGCTTTTGTGGTATTATTAAAATAATATGATTTTTACGGGAGGACGAGCTTCTATGTCAGGCGTAATCAGAATTTTTGTAGAAAAAAGAGATGGCTTTAATGTTCTTGCAAAGCAGACTTTGTGGGACATTCGCCACAACCTTGGTATGAGAAATGTTACCGACCTTCGATACATTATGAGATATGATATTGAGGGACTTTCACTCGACGAGTACAACGCAGCAAAAGGTACTATTCTTTCAGAGCCGAATGCGGATGTTATTTATGAGGAAACACTTCCTGTTGAGGACGGCTGGAAGGTATTTGCAATGGAATATCTCCCGGGTCAGTATGACCAGCGTGGCGACTCTGCCGAGCAGTGCGTACAGCTTCTTACACAGGGCGAACGCTGCAAGGTGCTTACAGCAAGAGTTGTTGCCGTAACAGGTGATATTTCGGATGATGACCTTAAAAAGATTGAGGATTACCTCATCAACCCTGTAGAGAGCCGTCTTGCCTCTCTTGAAAAGCCGCAGACACTTGACGTTGCAACTCCTGTTCCTGCCGATGTTAAGCGTGTAGAAGGCTTTATAAAATTTAACGACGAAGAAATGGAAAAGTATTACGGCTCAATGGGCTTTGCTATGACATTGTCAGACCTTAAGTTCTGCCGTGACTATTTCAGAGATACAGAAAAGCGTGACCCGAGTGTAACAGAGCTTCGTGTTATTGACACATATTGGTCTGACCACTGCCGTCACACAACTTTCCTTACAAAACTTGAGAAAATCGAAGTTGAAAAGGCAGCTCTCGGTTCGGTAATCGAGGACGCTCTCAATGAGTATTATGCTACCCGTGACGAGGTTTACGGAAAAGATACAAAGAGAATCGTATCTCTTATGGATATGGCTCTTATCGGTATGAAGTCACTTAAGAAAAAAGGTCTTATTCCTGACCTTGACGAGAGCGAAGAGATTAACGCTTGCTCAATCGAAGTTCCCGTAACTATTGACGGCAAAACAGAGCAGTGGCTCGTTCAGTTTAAGAATGAAACCCATAACCACCCGACAGAAATCGAGCCTTTCGGCGGCGCAGCTACTTGTCTTGGCGGTGCTATCCGTGACCCGCTTTCAGGTCGTTCATATGTATATCAGGCAATGCGTGTTACAGGTTCGGGAGATCCGACTATTCCTGTAAAGGACACAATGCCCGGTAAGCTCCCATCAAGAAAAATTACAACAGGTGCGGCTAACGGTTACAGCTCATACGGCAACCAGATCGGTCTTGCAACAGGTCAGGTTACAGAGCTTTATGACAGCGGCTATGTAGCAAAAAGACTTGAAATCGGTGCAGTTATCGGCGCATCACCAAAGGAAAATGTAATTCGTGAAGTTCCGCTCCCTGATGATATTATCGTACTTTTGGGCGGCAGAACAGGTCGTGACGGATGCGGCGGTGCAACAGGTTCTTCAAAGGCTCATACAGAAAGCTCTATTGAAACCTGCGGTGCAGAGGTTCAAAAGGGTAACCCACCAACAGAGCGTAAAATTCAGCGTTTGTTCCGCAATCCTAAGGTTGCTAAACTCATTAAGAGATGTAATGACTTTGGTGCAGGCGGTGTGTGCGTTGCTATCGGCGAGCTTGCAGACGGTCTTTCAGTTGACCTTGACAAGGTAACTAAGAAGTATGACGGTCTTGACGGTACAGAGCTTGCTATTTCAGAGAGCCAGGAGAGAATGGCTGTTGTGCTCGACAAAAAGGATGTTGAAACCTTTATTGCCGAGGCAGAGAAAGAAAACCTTGAGGCAACAGCGGTTGCTGTCGTTACAGAAAGCCCAAGACTTACAATGACATGGAGAGGCGACAAGATTGTTGACCTCAGCCGTGAATTTTTGAATACAAACGGTGTTACACAGCTTTCATCAGCTTATATTACAGCACCAAAGGCAGAGGATTGCTACCGTAAGGCTTGTCCTGCTGTATTAAAGGATATGCCTGCCGACAAGGCACTTGAAGAAAATATGGCTCGTCTTGAGGTTTGCTCACAGATCGGTCTTTCAGAGCGTTTTGACGCATCTATCGGTGCCGCAACAGTAATTATGCCGTTCGGCGGTAAGAACCAGCTTACTCCGCAGGAGGCTATGGCCGCTAAGATTCCACTTGAAAAAGGCGAAACAGATGACGCTACAGCAATGAGCTACGGCTTTATTCCGGGTGTTTCACGCTGGAGTCCGTTCCACGGTTCGGCATACGCAGTAGTTGAGTCACTCTCAAAACTTCTTGCTATCGGTGCCAACCCACTTACAGCACGCCTTACATTCCAGGAATATTTTGAAAGATTAAAAGATGTACCGGAGCGTTGGGGTAAACCTGCCGCTGCACTTCTCGGTGCAATGGAAGCACAGCTTAAACTCGGTATTCCGTCAATCGGCGGTAAGGACAGTATGTCGGGTACATTTGAAACAATTGATGTTCCGCCTACACTCGTAAGTTTTGCGGTTGCTATGACAAAGGCAAGCAAGACAGTATCAGCCGAGTTCAAAAATGTAGGTTCAAAGGTTATTTATGTACCTGTTCCTGAAAATAAAGAAACTCTTATGCCTGATTGGGACAAGCTTATCGCTATGTACAAGGCTGTTTACAAACTTTTTGACGAGGGCAAGGTGCTTTCTGCATCTGTTGTTAAAGAGGGCGGTGCTGCCGCAAGCGTATGTAAGGCTTGTTTCGGTAACGGCTATGGATTTAAATTTACAAATAAACTCACAAATGACGAGCTTTTCGCCCCTCTTTCAGGTTCACTTGTTCTTGAGCTTGCAGACGGTGCGGAACTTGACAACAGTGTAGTAAGCTATGACCTCGGTACAGTTACAGACGACGGCAAGGTTACAGTAAACGGTGCTGCTGTTGATGTAAATACACTTATCGAAAAGTGGACTGCTCCGCTTGAAAAGGTATTCCCGACAAAGGCAGAGTGCCCTGAAATTGCGGTTGATATTCCGCTCTTTACAGAGAGAAACACAAGTTCACCTGCAATTAAGACTGCTAAACCTACAGTATTTATCCCTGTATTCCCGGGTACAAACTGCGAGGTTGACTCTGCAAGAGCTTTTGAAAAAGCGGGCGCAAATGTTGAACTCCTTATCGTAAAGAACCTTACATCCGCTCATATCGAAGAAACAATCAAGGCTATGGAGAAAATCATTTCTAAGTCACAGATGATTATGTTCCCGGGCGGTTTCTCCGGCGGTGACGAGCCTGACGGTTCAGGTAAGTTTATTGCTACTACTTTCCGTAATCCAAGAATTGCGAACGCTGTAAATGAGATGCTCAAGAACCGTGACGGTCTTATGCTCGGTATTTGCAACGGTTTCCAGGCACTTATCAAACTCGGTCTTGTACCTTACGGCGAAATCAGAGAACTTAAGCCGACAGACCCGACACTTACATTCAACACAATCGGCAGACATATCTCTCATATGGCTTACACAAGAGTTACTTCCGTTAAGTCACCTTGGTTTGCAAGTGTAAATGCAGGCGATGTATTTGCTATTCCTGTGTCGCACGGTGAGGGCAGATTTATGGCTGACGAGGCAACAGTTAAGATGCTTGCCGAAAATGGTCAGATTGCTACACAGTATGTTGACCTTAACGGCAACCCAAGTGCAGACATTACATATAATGTAAACGGTTCCGTATGCGCTATCGAGGGTATTACTTCACCTGACGGCAGAATCTTAGGAAAAATGGGCCACAGCGAAAGAAAGGGCGACAGCCTTTACAAGAATGTTCCGTTTGCTAAGGACCAGCTTATCTTTGAAAGCGGCGTTAAGTATTTTAAGTAATTAATGCTTATTCTTAAAGCAATATAGATAAAATGGCGGCTAAACACATATTTATGTTT
>ONZY01001980.1_pt1 | contig 12824 bp, 10 predicted proteins | sample 1671451 | NCBI WGS metagenome assembly ONZY01 (sample SAMN06348158, study PRJEB24527) | human gut metagenome | biome: human gut; feature: ankylosing spondylitis patient; material: feces | host: Homo sapiens | place: China | collected 2015-10 | reverse complement strand
GGATTTTACAAAAATCCCCGGCGGACTTCCCGGCGTGGAAACCCGCGGCGAGCTGATTTACTCCTACGGCATTGCGGCCAAAAAGCTGTCGCTTTCGCAGATGTGCAGAGTTCTCTGCGAAAATCCCGCAAAGCTGTACGGTCTCTATCCCCGCAAGGGCATTCTGGCCCCCGGCAGCGACGGTGATATTGTGGTCTATGATCCCGGCGACAGCCATGTGATTCGTGGCGAGGACTGCATTTCCAAGGCTGGCTACACGCCCTATGAGGGCTTTGTCACCGCAGGCGGCATCCGCTCTGTCTGGCTCCGGGGCCGCAAGGTTGTGGAGCACGGCACTGTCTTGGAAGACGCCCCCACCGGAATGTATCTTTCCCGTGGAAAATACAGTCTATAATGTCATTTGCTTTTACAGCATTGATGCGGTAAAAAAGAGGAACACGGCCCCATAGCCGCGTTCCTCTTTTCTTTTATCACGCTTCAGCAGCATCCGAGAGCAGGCGAAGCAACTGGTCTCGGCCCTCGCCCTTTTCGGCAGAAAACGGCAGCAGAATATCTCGCTCCGTCAGCTCCAGCGTTTCCCGAATCAGAGCCAGCGCCGGTTCTACCTGACTTTTTTTCAGCTTGTCCAGCTTGTTGGCCACCACGATCTCCGGGCAGCCGGTTTGGCGGAACCAATCGTGCATGGTCAAATCGTTTTCCGTAGGCCTGTGGCGGATGTCCACAATCAGAACGCCTGTGGTGATGGCGTCCGCCTCCCGCTGGAAATACGTTTCCATCAGCCGCGCCCAGCGCTCCTTTTCCGAGCGGGCCACCTTTGCATAACCATAGCCCGGCAGATCAACAAGATATGCCCTTCCGTCCAGTCGGAAATAGTTGATATGCGTCGTTTTTCCCGGGGAAGAACCCACATAGGCCAAATTTTTCCGGCCCACAAGACGGTTGATAACGGAGGATTTTCCCACGTTGGACCGTCCCGCAAAGGCAAACTGCGGCAGACCGTCCCGCAGGAAATCTTTCGGCTCGCCCGCAGAGCGCTCAAACTCCGCTTTATTGAAATTCAGTGCCATCGCCTCTCCTTACTGCCGCAGGGCCGCTTCTGTGCCGCTTTCCACCGGAAGGAACGCCGGTATCGCCTCTGCCTTCTTCTCCGCTTCTCGGCAGAATACCTCGTCAAATACCTGATCCACGGTTTCTACCGGCACAAACCGCAGGGCGGCGCGCACCGTCTGGTCGATTTCCTCTAAATCGCGGACATTGTCCTGGGGAATCAGTACGGTTCGGATGCCGTACCGCTTCGCCGCCATAGTTTTTTCCTTCAGGCCGCCGATGGGGAGCACGCGGCCTCGTAAAGTAATTTCGCCTGTCATAGCAATTCCTGCCTTAATTTTACGGTCTGTCAATACCGAAAGCATGGCGGTCGCCATGGCAATACCGGCAGAGGGGCCGTCCTTGGGCACGGCCCCTTCGGGGGCGTGGATGTGCAGGTCACACTTCTTCAGCCGCTCCGGGTCGATGCCGTATTCATTGGCGTGGACGCGGACGTAGGTCACGGCCAGCTGCGCGCTCTCCTTCATCACGTCGCCGAGCGAACCGGTGACGGTGATCTTGCCGCTGCCGTTGTCGATGACCTGCACCTCGATGGGCAGGGTCTCGCCGCCGATGCTGGTCCATGCCAGACCGTTGGCGATGCCGATGGCGTTGGTGCGGTTGAGGAAATCGGGCTTGACCATTTTGGGGCCCAGAAGCTCTTCCAGATTGGAGCCGGTCACGGAGAAGCTCTCCACCTCACCGGATGCGATCTTGCGGGCGCATTTGCGCAGCACACTGGTGATGGTGCGTTCCAGATTGCGGACGCCGGCCTCGCGGACATAGCCGTCGATGATGCCGTACAGAGCGCTCTGAGAGAAGGTGACTTTGCCGGCCAGACCGCAGGCCTTGAGCTGCTTGGGCACCAGATGCTTGCGGGCGATGTTGTACTTTTCCACGCGGGTATAGCTGGGCAGCTCGATGACGTCCATCCGGTCGCGCAGCGGGCCGGGGATGGCACTCAGGTCATTGGCCGTGGTGATAAAGAGCACATGGCTCAGATCGAACGGCATGTCGATGAAGTGATCGTTGAAGGTGGCGTTCTGCTCCGGGTCCAGAGCTTCGAGCAGAGCGGCCGCAGGGTCGCCCCGGAAATCGCCTGCCAGCTTGTCGATCTCGTCGAGGAGCATCAAGGGGTTGGAGCTTTTTGCGGTGATCATCGCGCTGATGATCTTGCCGGGCATGGCACCGATATAGGTGCGGCGGTGGCCGCGGATCTCGGCCTCATCCCGCACACCGCCCAGGCTCAGGCGGACATACTTGCGGCCCAGGCTCTCGGCGATGGAACGCGCGATGCTGGTCTTGCCGACACCCGGAGGGCCGACCAGGCAGATAATCTGACCCTTGACGTCCGGGGCCAGCTTGCGGACCGCCAGCACTTCGAGGATGCGGTCTTTGACCTTTTTCAGGCCGTAGTGGTCGCGGTCCAGGATGTGCTGTGCCTTGGCGATGTCGAGGTCGTCCTCAGTGAAGGTGTTCCATGGCAGTTCCAGGCAGGTATCCAGATAGGTGCGGATGACCGTCCCCTCCTGGTTGCTGCTCTGCATTTTGGCCAGACGGTCCACTTCCTTGAGGAGCTTCTTCTCCCGCTCGGCGTCGAGGTGCAGGGCCGTGATCTTGCGGCGGTATTCCTCGGCTTCGGCGGTGGTGTCATCGTCCTCGCCCAGTTCCTCGCTGATCATGTGCATCTGCTCGTGCAGGTAGTAGTCGCGCTGATTCTTGTCCATGGCTTCATCGACCTTCTGCGCGATCTCCTTGTCGATCTCCAGCATCCGGCGCTCGCGGTGCATCCGCTCCACGAGCAGGCGCAGACGGCCCAGAAGCGTTCCCTCTTCCAGCACGGCCTGCTTATCCTCAAAGCGGAACAGGAGGTTGGCCGGGATATACTCGCAGAGAAACGCCGGGTCGTTGTTGGAGTTGACCGCGAACACCACATCCTTGCCGATGCGGGGGTTCAGGCTCAGCAGCTCGTCAAAGCTCTTCTTCACGTTGCGGAGCAGCGCGTCGGCCTCGGCCTCCTCGTCGGGCTTGACGGGGCGCACCGGCGTGGGGCGGACCGAAGCCAGCAGGAAGCTGCCGTCGGTGTCCATCTCGGTGAGCCGGGCGCGGTATTTGCCCTCCACCAGGATGCGGACGAGGTCGTCCGACACCCGCATGACTTGCTTGATCTCGGCCACGACGCCGTAATTGTACAGGCCGTCGGCACCGGGGTCGTCGGCCTTCATATCCTTTTGTGCGATCAGGAAAACGTTGGAGTGATTGCTGACCGCCCACTCCACAGCGGCAATGCTCTTTTCGCGGCCCACCTCAAAATGAAGCAGGTTGTTGGGAAAGACGACAAGCCCCCGCAGAGCGATGGCGGGCAGATGGAGGATGTTCCGCTCCACCCGGACCGTGACTTTTTCAGACATATGCAAAACCTCTTATTTTTCTTTTATATTGTAGCCCAGGCGGCCCAGAGCCGGCAGCAGCGCCCGGAGCGTGATGGACGTCAGTGCGCCCATCACGAGGCCGAGCACCAGCATCACCGGCGCATAATAGAGGGAGACCGCCGAGGATAAGATCACACTGGCACCCAGAAGCTGACCGATGTTGTGGAACAGCGCACCGCATACCGAGAGGATGTACCAGGTGGGACGCACCGGTGCGTGGTAATACAGCAGCCACATCACCAGCAGCGAGAGCAGACCGCCGCACAGCGAGAGGAACCCCGCCGTCCAGCCGGAGACCAGAAAGACGAACAGCGCTTTCAGGAGATCCAGCACGAGCGCCTGCTTCGGCCCCATAAAGAACAATGCGTACATCACCACAATATTCGCCAGCCCCAGCTTCATGCCCGGCAAAAGGCCGGGAAGCACCAGTGTGCCCTCAACGAATGAGAGCGCCATGGCCAGCGCAAACAGCAGCCCTGAAAGGGCGATGCTGTGGGTCTTGGAATCGTTGCGGCGGTGGTTCGGCATGAAACGGCCTCCTTCGGGTGATCATTCTTCGGTGCTGCTCTGCTCGTACTGCTCCTGTTCCTCCATGGCCTTTTCCCAGGCGGCGAACAGTTCTTCCTGATGGAAGCGCAGATCGGCAAGCTCATCGCTTTTTTCCCGCAGCAGCTGCGGGTCGTTATAGACTTCCGGCGAGTTGATCTCGTTGTCAAGCTCGACTTCGCGGGCACCGCAGGCTTCCATCTCGTCCTCACAGGCCTTGATCTTAGCCCGCAGCTCGGCGCGGCGGCGGCGCTGCTCCCTGCCGTAGCCGGTCTTGGCCGGTTCGGCGGCCTTCTGCACGGCAGGGGCCGGGGCGCTGCGGCCCATCAGGGCATCGTAGCTGGGGTAGAGGGTGGCCTTGCCGTTCTCAAGGTAGAGGATGGGGCAGGCCAGACTGTTCATCAGGTGGCGGTCATGGGTGACCAGCAGCAGCGTGCCGGTGTAGGCCATGAGGGCCTCGGTAAGGTTTTCGCGGGTGTAGATGTCCAGATGGTTGGTGGGCTCGTCCAGAAACAGCAGGTTGGGCCGTTCCAGCACGATCTCCGCAAAGCGCAGGCGGGCCAGCTCGCCGCCGGAAAGCGCCTCGCAGGGCTTGAACACCGTCTCGCCCCGGAAGCCCAGCTTTGCCAGATGGCTGCGCACCTCCAGCTCGGTCATGCGGGGGTACTTGTTCCAGATCACATCGATGACCCGGCCCTGCCCCAGACGGTTCTGCTGCTGGGCAAAGATGCTGGGCCGTGCGCCGGTGCCCAGCCGCACCATGCCGCCGGAGGGGCGGCGCTTGCCGTCCAGCACCTGCATCAGGGTGGACTTGCCCGCGCCGTTGGGGCCTGCGATCACCAGCCGCTGGCCGCGGCACACCGTGTAGGTAAAGGGTTCCAGCAGGGTGCGCTCCCCTATTTTGATGGTCAGGTTCTTGAGCAGCACCAGCTCATTCCACGGTTCTACGTCATATTCAAACCGAAACTTGAGCTGATTGGTCTCGTCCTTGGGCGCTTCGGTGATCTCCAGCTTTTCCAGCTGCTTGCGGCGGCTCTGGGCCATTTTGGTGGTGGAAGCGCGCACAAGGTTGCGGTCCACATAGTCCTGCAGCTTTTCGGCCAGTGCCACATCTGCATCGTGCTGCTTCTGGCGCAGGGCATCGGCGGCTTCCTTCTGGGGCAGGTAGGCCGAGAAGTTGCCCTTGTAGGTGGTCATGGTCTGGAAGGAGACCTCCCAGATCTTCGTACACACGTTATCGAGGAAGTAGCGGTCGTGGCTGACCACCAGCACCGCACCGGAATAGCTTTTGAGGTAGTTTTCCAGCCATTCCATGGTGGCAAAGTCCAGATGGTTGGTGGGCTCGTCCAGAATGAGCACGTCCGGCTTTTCCAGCAGCAGCTTTGCCAGCCGCAGCCTCGTCAGCTCGCCGCCGGAGAGCACCGCAATGTTCTTCTGCCATGTATCCTGCGCAAAGCCCATGCCGGACAGCACCTTTTTGATGTTCACATCCATGTTGTAGCCGTCGGCGGCATCCACGATGTTCTGCAGCTGGTCGTGCCGGGCCAGCAGCTCCGTGTCGTCCGGCTGCGCGGCCATTTTGCGTTCCAGCACCTGCATCTGGGCCATGGCATCCAGCACAGGGGCAAAGGTGGAGCGCATCTCGCCGTAGAGATCCAGCGTGGCATCCAGCTTTGCGTTCTGTTCCAGATAGCCCAGCGTCACGCCGTGGGTCACGCTGAACTCACCTTCGTAGTCCTGGTACTCGCCGGTCAAAATCTTGAGCAGGGTGGTCTTGCCCGCGCCGTTCTGGCCCACGATGCCGATGCGGTCCTCCCGCTCGACACTGGCGGTCACATCGTGCAGCACGATCTTCTCGCCAAAGCTCTTGCCTAGTTTTTCCAAATGTATCAGCATAGTTTTATGATCCCGTTCTCCATCCGCTTATTGGCTCAGCACTGGTGGCGGCGGTTCTTCAGGCCCACATTGGCCAGCTCTTCCTGCTCCATCACCAGCGGGTACAGCTCTTTCAGGTCTGCGATCTCGTAGGTGGGCACCACCTTGCCGGGGTTCTCGGCGTGGCTGGGGTTATACCAGCAGGTGTCAAGGCCCGCATTCACGCCGCCCTGAATGTCGCTGCTCAGGCCGTCGCCCACCATCAGCACATGCTCGCGGTTCTCCACGCCAAGGGCGCGCAGGGCCGCATCAAAAATTCTGCGGTTGGGCTTTTCGCTGTCCATCTTCTCGGAGACGAACACGTCCTCCATAAAGTTCAGCACACCGCTCTCGGCCAGACGGCGGATCTGCACCTTCTGGAAGCCGTTGGTCACAACGGCCAGCGTTGCCACCTCGGAAAGCTCCCGCAGCACGTCCAGCACTTCCGGCCCCATCAGGTCCGGATGGGTGGAGAGCTGTTCCAGATAGAAGCGGTTCATCTCGGCTCCGTCACCGGCGGCATCAATGGCCTTGAGAAAGCGGGTGAACCGCTCTGCCATGAGCTTTTCCCGCTTGATCTGGCCTTTTTCCAGCTGCCGCCACAGCTCCGAGTTGATGGTGCGGTAGGTCTGCACCGTTTCTGCGTCCGGCTCAATGCCGTAGTTCACCAGCGTTTCGGCCAGTGCCTTGCTTTCGGCTGCGTCAAAGTTCAGCAGGGTGTTGTCTGCATCGAACAGCACGCAATAATATTTTGCCATAAACCTTCCCTCTTTTCCTTCTGCCATGGCCTCAGCTGCCATGCGCTCAACAACAGGCAGAAGCCAGCCCTGCCGTAAACAGAGCTGGCTTCACATCATTCTGTTACAATTTCGTACGGTGGTACGTCCGTCTGCTCCGGGTCGTTGTCCGGGCAGGTGGTTTTAGCATCACAGGGGGTGGCGGCACACTTTGCCATTTCCTCTTCCAGCGCGCCGTTGTCCACGTTCTCCCAGTCGGTGCCGTAATCGTCCACGCTGCCGTCGGTCACGTTCTCTTCCCCGGGCAGCGCCGGGATGCGGGGTTCCTCGTAGTACATGCAAACGCCTCCCTTCCTGCCAGCCTATGCGGCACAGCAGGCCGGGGTGACAGCCTCAGGACGCGGAGTCCGTGGATGCGGACTGCTCGTTGGCGGCTTCCTTGCTGGCATTGGATTCCGAAGCCGCATGGGAGCTGCCAGAGCTGCTCTCGCTGCTGGAGCTGCTATGGGAAGCCGAGCTGCTCTCACCAGAGTCCGCGTGGGACGAGCTGGTGCTGTGGGAAGAGCTGGCTGTTCCGTTGGAAGCAGAAGCCGAGCCTGCCGGGGAAGCCGTGCTCTCACTGCTGGAAGAGCTGTGAGACGAGCTGTCGGAAGAGCTGTGAGACGAGCTGCCGGAGGTGGATGTAGCCCCGGAGGATGCCCCGGAGGTGGTGCCGGACGATGCACCGGAAGAACTGGTGCTGCCGGAAGAACCGCTGCCCGACGTGCTGCCGGAGCTGGACGAAGAGCTGCCGGAGCTTACGCCGCTGACCGTCACATTCAGGACGTTGCTGGTAACGGTGCAGCCGTTGTAGCTTGCCACTGCGTACACCTTAAAGGTCGCATTGAGCATGGAGGGGTCGATCTCCACCTTGACGGTGGTCTTGCCCGCCGCCTGCGGCACTTCCGCACCGTTGGCGTACCAGCGGATGCTGTCGGCAGTGAGGTGCTTGCCGCCCAGCTTTGCGGTAAAGGTGTAGGAATCGCCCAGCACGGCCTTGCCGGTGCTGCTGATATGCACGGAAGCCGCTGCAAACACGGCGGTCACGTCCACGTTCTGCTTGAAGTTCGTGTCGGTGCGGGTCTTCTGGGTCACGCCGTCGCTCCACTTGACGAACACATAGCCGTCCTGCGGCACAGCCGTCACGCTGATGGACTGGGCGGCGCTGGTCACTTCATAGGAGAGGGATGTCTTGCCGCTGTCGCTGCCGCTGGAAAGGGTGCCGCCGGTCTTGTCCACCCGGTAGCTGGCCTGATACAGCACACCCTGCTCTTCGGAAGAGCCTGCAGCCTCCGAGCTGCTGGGTGCTGTCACCGCAGAGCTGGGGTTCGGGGTATACTCGGCGCGGGTGGGGATGTTGGCGGTGTCGGGCCGACGGTCGTCGGTCTGGTAAGCGTGGGTGCGCAGATAGCTCAGCATGGCCTTCAGGCCCACGGGCTTCAGGTGGATATCGCCGGTCTGGTAGTAATCCTCGCGGCCATAGCCGTTGGCATCCTTCAGCGCTTCGGCACTGTTGAGGAACTTCAGGCCCATCTGCTCACACATGGACAGCAGGGCCATGTTGAAGTCGTCGATCTTGGTCTGGTCCATGTGGGGGTAGTTTGCGTGGTTTGCAGGCACCGGCGGCACCGTGTTCACGATGATGTCGGTGTAGGGGTAGCTTTCCTGAATGGCCTGCACCAGCGCGGTGTAGCTGCTGATGAACTCGTCCACGCTCATGCCGGTATCGTTGGTGCCCAGCATGATGACCACGCGGCGGGGCTTCATTTTGGCCACGGCCTGCGCGATGGTGTAGGTGCTGCTGTCCTTTTTAAAGGTAACGATGCCCTCGTTCAGGGCGGCATGGGTGCCAATGCCCTCCTTGGCGCAGAACTGCTGCAGGCTGATCAGGCCGTTGGCGTACAGGCGCACCGTGTTGGAATCGCCGAGGAACAGCGTTTCCTTCTGGTAGCTCTCGCCCGCGTCGGCGGTCTCCGGCAGCAGGGCGGCAGAGGTCTCGCTGATCTGGTAGTGATCCGAGATATCCTCTTCGCCCGGCACCAGCACCTCGCTGGAGGGCTGTTCCCCCGGGGCTGCAGGGGTCTTGCCGCGCTTGAGCAGCGTCATGGTAATGGCAATGGTCAGAATGGCTGCCAGCGCGCACACACTGCACACCAGCACAGCCTGCTTCTGCATAGGAGTAAGCGCTTGCTTTTCCGGTCGTGTATTTCTCATATTTCTCACCATTCATTTCGTTTCCGGCACAGGGCCTTCCGGTCATGCCTGTCCGTTCAGGATCTGGTCTGCAAGGCTGGCGCAGCTTTCGGCCAGCAGCACCGGGTGGAAGGGTTCCAGCTCTTCCCTGCTGCCGTAGCCGTACAGCGCACCGGCGGCATCCAGCCCGCAGTCCGCAGCGCCGCGCATGTCGTCGTTGCGGTCGCCCACCATCAGCACCCGCCTGCCCTGCATCATGGGCTGGGCCAGCACATGGCGCACCACGTCGGTCTTGGTGTCGCGGCTCTCGTCCATGGACGCGCCGCCGATAAAATCAAAATAGCCTGCAAGGCCCTTTTCTTCCAGAATGGGCGTAACGACCTGCGTGGGCTTGGAGGTAGCGGTGCACAGCACAAGGCCCGCGTCCTTCAGGCGCTGCAGCATCTCTGCTGCACCGGGGTAGGCGGCGCACTCGTGGCTGCCCTTGATGGCGTAACTGTTGCGGTACAGGTCGGTGGCCTTTTCAATGAGGGCCGGGTCGGTAAAGTGCTCACCAAAGCTCTTGCGCAGCGGCGGGCCAAGGTAGCGGCGCAGGTTCACATTTGTGGTGTCCACGCCCATTTTGGCAAAGACTTCTTTTAATGTATTTATGATACCGGGAGCGGAATCGATCAGGGTCCCGTCCACATCAAACAGGATCGCATCGTAGTTCAGCAATTTGTAAATTTCCTCACTTTCATGGTGATACATTGTATAGTATAGCACAGAATCCCGTTATCAGCAATTCCAACAAATGGTTTTTACAAAAATTATGCATTCAAGCAGAGAAAAGGCCCGCCCGGCAGCTGACCGGATGGGCCTCTCAGTTCCTGCTTTTATTTTGCTGCGGCATCCGCAGGCGGATAGTACAGGTTGTTGGAGACGAACTCCAGCTTATCCTTGAGCACCAGCTCCAGGTTTGCCACGGCGTGCACCATGTTGGTGGCCGAATCGTTTACTTCCAGCAGCTTGCACAGGTCCAGACCGTCCAGTTTCATGGCGGCGTCCATCTTCCGGCTCTCGGCGCACAGGATGTGGCTCAGGGCATTTTCCTGCAGAGCGATGCTCTCCACAAGGTCAATGACCGCCTGCTCCAGCGTCACCTTGGGCAGGCAGGGGCAGGGGCAGCGGGTGGTATCGATACAGTTCTCAGCAGACATGATAAAACCTTCCTTTCGTTCGTCCGGTCAGGGGCGGTGTACGCTCCATTCTATGTCTGCCGGGTACGCCGGTGTTACTCCTGCTTTTTAGGGTTCTGGATGCCGCGCACCTTTTCAATGGTCTCGCGGTAGCCGCCGGAGCCGTACTGGATGCAGCGGTTGATGCGGCTGATGGTGGCCGTGCTGATCTCCACTGCCTTCACGATCTGATCGTAGGTTCTGCCGTCCAGCAGCATCTTTGCCGCTTCCAGCCGCTGCGCCATATCCGAGATCTCCTTTACAGTGCACAGGTCTTCAAAGAAGTTGTAGCACTCCTCCCGCGTTTCCAGACTGAGGATGGCATCAAACAGTGCATCGGTGGTCTGGTTTCTTCTGGAATTTTTATCTGACATGAATGTTCTCCTTGCCGCCGCAGCGGACTGTCCGGTTTTGGAAGCGTTCCCTCTTTTAAATGTTTCGGAAATGTTCAGGTTCTTTCTTGCATCATCACTTTAGCACATCAAAGTGTGAAAGTCAAGCCCTTGGCGTGAACTCTTTTCATTCGTGGGTGTATATAGTTTTTTTCGTTTCACGCATGAACAAAAATCACCTAAAAATTATTGCAGAACGCTTTCCTGAATTAGTGTATCCTCCGAACTTGTTCCAAGGATATTGACAATTTGTGAATTCCGCACTAAAATACGGACAATCATTCGGCAAATGCGATGAACAGGACATGATTCTTTGCAGCACCCTCTCCCAGAGAGCCGCCCATCTGATGCAAGGGCAGCAGTCAGGAGCAAAGCGTTCTCCCCTGCGAGCAGCCTGTGTGAACAAAGGCGCTGACCCCGCCTTCCAGTAATGCATGGCCGTTTTGCCCACGTTACGGGGCTGCGTATGTATGTACGCTGGGAGTGGCTGCCCTGTGCAGCAAACGAAGTGGTATCGCGGAGTATTCCATACACGATGTGCAGTGTATGTGAAGGCCTTCGTCTTCGATGGTTCGTCCCAAATGGAACGAACGCAGGAAGACGGGGCCTTTTTTACATCCTGCCGCCCCATGTCGCTGACATTTGCCGGATGCCAAGAAAGGAAAGAGGTAAAAACAATGAATACGCTGGTCATCGTATTGATCGCAGCCGTGTGTCTGTTTGGCGCTTATATGCTTTACGGCCGCTGGCTGGCAAACAAGTGGGGCATCGACCCCTCTGCCAAGACCCCGGCAGTTGTCCATGAGGACGGCCGGGACTACGTTCCCACCGACGGCTGGACCGTGTTTGCACACCAGTTCAGCTCCATTGCCGGTGCAGGCCCTGTTACCGGTGCGATCCAGGCCGCTGCTTTCGGCTGGCTGCCGGTGCTGCTGTGGGTGCTGCTGGGCGGCATCTTCTTCGGTGCTGTCACCGACTTCGGTGCTCTGTATGCTTCCGTTAAGAACGACGGCAAGAGCATGGGCATGCTGATCGAAAAGTACATCGGCAAGACCGGCCGCAAGCTGTTCCTGCTGTTCTGCTGGCTGTTCTGCGGCATCGTCATTGCCGCCTTTGCCGACATGGTGGCCGGCACCTTCAATGCCTACGGTGCTGACGGTGCTCTGGTGGAGGCTGCCCAGACCAACGGTGCTGCCGGCATGGTCTCCATCATGTTCATGGTGTTCGCCGTGGTCTTTGGCCTGCTGCAGAAGAACCTGCACTTCACCGGCTGGAAAGAGAATGTGATCAGCATCGTATTCATCGTGCTGTCCTTTGTGGTGGGTGCAAACTTCCCCATCATTCTGGGCAAGGCTGCATGGAGCTACATCACCTTTGTGTACATCTTCTTTGCTGCTGTCCTGCCCATGTGGCTGCTGAAGCAGCCCCGTGACCACATGACCACCTTTATGTTCGTGGCCATGATCGCCGGTGCCGTTGTGGGCCTGCTGGTCGCTCATCCCACCATGAACCTGCCCGTCTTCACCGGTTTCACCAACGAGAAGCTGGGTACCATGTTCCCCATCCTGTTCGTCACCGTGGCCTGCGGTGCTGTCTCCGGCTTCCACAGCCTCGTCTCTTCCGGCACTTCCTCCAAGACCGTCGAGAACGAGAAGGATATGCTGAAGGTCGGCTATGGTGCAATGATCCTCGAGAGCCTGCTGGCTGTTCTGGCCCTCTGCGTCGCCGGTGCTGCTGCCGCTGCTGACGGCACCCCCGCCGCCGGCACTCCCTTCCAGATCTTCAGCCGCGGCGTTGCCGGCTTCTTTGAGATGTTCGGTGTCCCCGCTTATGCCGCTACCGTCTTTATGACCATGTGCGTTTCCGCACTGGCTCTGACCAGTCTGGATGCCGTGGCCCGTATCGGCCGCATGAGCTTCCAGGAGCTGTTCAGCGTGGACGACATGGAGCATGCTGAGGGCTGGCGCAAGCTGCTGTGCAACGTGTACTTCTCCACCTTCCTGACTCTGGCTTTCGGCTTCATCCTGACCAAGATCGGCTACGCCAACATCTGGCCCCTGTTCGGTTCTGCAAACCAGCTGCTGAGCGCTCTGGTCCTGTCTACCCTGTGCGTCTTCCTGAAGGTCACCGGCCGCAGCAACAAGATGCTCTTTCCCCCGCTGGTCATTATGCTCTGCGTCACCTTCACCGCTCTGGTGCAGCGTCTCATGGCGATGGTCAAGGCCATCAGCAATGCCGCTGCTGTCACCATCCCTGCCGGTGAGACCA
>ONZY01001970.1_pt1 | contig 12901 bp, 17 predicted proteins | sample 1671451 | NCBI WGS metagenome assembly ONZY01 (sample SAMN06348158, study PRJEB24527) | human gut metagenome | biome: human gut; feature: ankylosing spondylitis patient; material: feces | host: Homo sapiens | place: China | collected 2015-10 | reverse complement strand
GAGGTCATTCATGGAAGAAAAACTCAGAGAATATGCAAAGCTGCTCATTGAAGTGGGTCTGAACGTTCAAAGGGGCCAGACCGTCGTGATCCGCTGCCCGGTCGAGTGCGCATTTTTTGCGCGCCTGTGCGCCTCCGCCGCCTACGACGTCGGCTGCCGCGAGGTCGTGATGCGCTGGACGGACGACTACATGAACCGTGAGCGCTTTCTGCGCGCGGACGACTCCGTGTTCGACGTTTTCCCCATCTGGCAGGCAGAAATGCTCAACGGCTATGCTGACGAGGGCGCAGCATTCCTCAATATCTCCGCCTGTGATCCCGAGGCGCTGCGCGGTGTAGACCCCGACCGCCTGACGCGCGCGAGCCGCAGCGAAACGGCCATCCAGCCTTACGTAAGCGCCGTAATGTCCAATGCCTGCCCCTGGTGCGTCGCATCCGTCCCCATTCCGAGCTGGGCGAAGAAAGTCTTCCCCGCTCTTCCCGAGCAGGAGGCGATGGACAAGCTCCGGGACGCGATCTTCACCTCCGTCCGCATCAGCGGCAAGGGTGACGCCGTCGCGCGCTGGCATGAGCATGTGGCGCTGCTCAAAAGCCGCATCGCAAAGCTCAACGATCTGCACTTCACCTCGCTCTATTACCAGAACTCCCTCGGCACAAGTCTCAACATCAAGCTCCCCGAGACGCACGTCTGGGCCGGCGGCGACAACACCAGCCGCGCAGGCTTCCCGTTCGTTGCCAATATGCCGACGGAGGAGGTCTTCACCGCCCCGCTCAGAGACGGCATTGACGGCGTCGTTTACGCGGCGCTGCCGCTCGTGCACAACGGCAACATTATCGAAAACTTCCACTTCGTCATCAAGGACGGCAAGATCGTCGAGGCGCACGCGGAAAAGGGCGAGGACATTCTGAAAGCCGCCATCGCCGAGGATGAGGGCGCGTCGTATTTCGGCGAGGTCGCGCTCGTTCCCTACGACAGTCCCATTTCAAACCAGAAGATTCTCTTCTACAACACGCTCTTCGACGAAAACGCGGCCTGCCACCTCGCCTTCGGTGAGGCGTACCCTGAGTGCGTCAAGGGCGGCGAGGCCATGAGCAAGGAAGAGCTCAAGGCCGCGGGCCTGAATGATTCCAACACGCATGTTGACTTCATGGTCGGCACCGCTGACCTTTCCATCATCGGCACGACGAAAGACGGGCGCGAGATTCCCGTGTTCGTCAACGGCAACTTTGCCCTGTAAAAAATGATACTGCGGGCGCTTGCCCGCTCACAAAGGAGAAAAACCATGTCTATGAATTTTAACCGCCTTTCCACCGATGACAAAATTCTCATCATGGAGGGCGCGCAGGTGCTCGGCGACATCGTCGCGGGTGAAGGCACGGCGTTCTGGTACAACAGTGTTTGCCGCGGCGAGATGCAGAGCGTGCGCATCGGCAAGCGCTGCAACATTCAGGACCTCGCCCTGATCCACAACAAGGTCACCATCGGCGACGATGTGTCCGTCGGCCACTGCGCCACCGTCCACGGCGCGACCATCGGCGACCGCGTGATCGTCGGCATGGGCGCGACGGTGCTCGACGGCGCTGTCATCGGCAACGACTGCATCATCGGCGCGGGCGCTCTTGTCACGGGCAAGATGAACGCGCCCGACGGTTCGATGATCCTCGGCTCCCCGGCCAAGGTCGTGCGCGAGCTGACGGAGAAGGAAAAGGAGAGCATTCTGGCCAACGCCACGCTCTATCTTGAAAAAAGCAAGGAATACCGCGCCCACGCCGCCAAGCAGGCGTAAGACAAGCACAGGAGGAATACTCATATGAAAATCTTAGTCATCAACGGCGCAAACATGAACATGCTCGGCCGCCGCGAGCCGGACATCTACGGCAAGGAGGACTACGCCGCCCTCTGCGCCCGCATCTATGAGCACGCACAGAGCCGCGGTGTGGCCGTGGAGTGCTTCCAGTCCAACCACGAGGGCGCGATCATCGACGCCATTCAGGAGGCCGACACGGCGTTCGACGGCATCGTCATCAACCCCGGCGCTTACACGCATTACAGCTACGCCATCCACGATGCGCTCAAGGCCGTCAGCATCCCCGCCGTCGAGGTCCACATGTCCGACATCCAGAAGCGCGAGGAATTCCGCCACCTGTCCGTCACCGCCCCCGCCTGCATCGCCCAGATCCGCGGACACGGGTTCGAGAGCTATACTATGGCGATCGATATGCTGGCAAAGCTCAATCCTGAGGAAAAATAAAACATTCCCACTGCGTGGGGCAATGTCACTTAGTTAGCAAGTAAGGAACCTCACAAAGACAGCACACAGCAAAGCGAAAGCAAGCTGTGTGCTGTTTTTTGCGACATCAGGGCATGACAACAAAGCGGATTGGAAAATCCGCTTTAAAAAGAATGTTCAAATCACAAGAATTATGCTACTCTATAGGTGAAGCTGGCAGAAGATTTCTGCGTTAGCTTACGAGTATCTTTTCGACCGGGGCGAATGGGCGAAATATATCTCATAAGCATGGCTTCAAGAATGGGTGGAGGGACATCTCCAAGGAAGAATTGTCTGCAAATATGTACTGCATCAGAGAAATTAACCTTATAGGTATGCGTTTTCTGTGCCTGCTGGATGACTACGGACTGTGTAATCAATTCGCAGAAGTTGTACATGGTGAGCTTGGCAAAAATCTCCTGGAGAACGAACTCCACCTTTTTTGCGTGTAAATGAAGAAGTCCCAGAGTGTGTTTCAAGTTGCGGAAAGAGGTCTCAATACCCCAGCGCATCGCATAAAGCCTCTTAATATCATGTAAAGGGAAAGCGGATGCATCCAGATTCGTAATAATGGTTTCACACGCGGTATCTGAGATAGGAAAGCGAACGATTCTGAAATGCAGTTCAAAGAATACAGCAGGGTCGTACTTTCTTGATGTGCGTGGCAGATAATCAAATCGGATGGCATTTGTGATATGCCTATAGTGATTTTTGTCTTTAAGCAGTTCTTTTACTTCATTTGACTGCTTATTTGTCAGTTTCAAATGGAAAGGAACATCGAACTCATCTGTGGCTGGCAAAGCAAGGCCGGATGCAATACCGGCTGTGCCGTCCTTAATTCTGATCAAGAAATTCCAGCCTTTCTCCTGAATGTGAGCAAGATTGTTATAGGATTCATAGCCTCTGTCCGCAAGGAGCAAAGCACTTTCAATACCAACACAAACAATACCAACAGATGCTCCGGGAGAAAGGTGTTCGCCAGAGCATGAGCCGCAAGGGAAACTGTCTGGACAATGCTGTGATAGAAAATTTCTTCGGGCTGCTCAAAAGTGAGCTGCTGTATTTGCAGGAATTTCAATCCATGGAACACTTCAAACTGGAACTCATTGAATATCTGGACTATTACAACAATCGGCGCATCAAGGCAAAGCTAAAGGGCTTGCCGCCTGCTCTTCACAGACAGCAAGCCCTTTCGGCTGCTTGAACAATTTTTACTTCAGAATATTGTCTAACTTTTTGGGGTCACTTCATTTCTGAGGGTAGGAGGATTTGTCAGCTTAACTTACTGACATTGACTGTGTGGGGAGTGTTATTTTTCCCCTGCACTATGCAGAGGACGCGAATAAAGGGGCCTGTCGCAAAATAGGCCCACAAAGAATGCAGTGGCAAAAGGTCAGAGATAGCCCTTTTGCCACTGCATTTATTTGAACGAGTTCCTATTCTGTGGAGATTTCCCACCATTTTGGACACAGCAAAGCTGACCCTGACTTCGAGATTAGCGCCCAATGTGGATTATTCAGCTATTTTTACGGCTACGCCACCGAGATATCAGAAAGCTGCGTTTTCAGCCGCCCGTTCTCTCGCTTCATCCATAGCTTTTTGCGGTCAAACGCCAGCGCAAGGAAGAATAGCTCCGTCCGGACATTGGCTTTCCCTCTGGTCAGAAAACGGCGGAATCCAAAGTCGTTTTTGAGCAGTCCAAATGCCCCTTCGACTTGAATAGAACGGCACATCCGCAGGTAAATGCCTCGCTCTGTTGTAATGTTCTTCTGAGATACTGCCCGCATTTCCCCGAAGGTCTTCTTCAGTACGACTTCTTTCGGTTTTGCAGTATCCTTTGCCTGACAGCAGGCAGACCGGTGCGGGCAGTCCGTGCAGTCTTCGCATCGATACCAGCCAGTCGTGACTGTCCGGCCCTGCACCAGCAACGTTTTGTTTTCCCAGCTTCATAGTTGGACGGCTTGATAAAGCTCATCTGCCCATTCGTTTCGAGGTACAGGTAATTCTCCAGACTTTCATATCTCGCATCCGCAGTCACTTCGGCATATTTGGCATTATGGTGCTGTTTTATCTGTTTCAAAAACGGCACCAGCGTACCGAAATCCGTGCGATTCGAAAATGTCTCTATCCCTGTGATATACTTGCTGTTCACGGCAATCTGGACATTATACGCCGGCTTCAACTGTCCGTTTCTCATGTGGTCCTCTTTCATCCGCATGAAAAAGATGAGCAGGCCCCCTTTCGGGAAACCCTGCTCATCTTTTTTAGCGTGCTATTTTGCAATGTGCCCTTTAAATCTCCCGAGAGAAATTTTACATTGGCAGTCTATGGCTTGAAGAACTGCACGCGCTGCACAATCTGGCGCGGTGTACACGGCTTCGCTATGAATCTTCTGCAAGTCGAGACCGTTTTGCAACCGCGCCTTACTACCGTGAGGCGCGTGTGACGGCAGCACGGCGGCAGACTGCCTGCCAAATACGGCATTGCTGCGCTCGCCGCATTGTAGGGACTGGCAGTAGACGGTAATCACTCTGTACTCCTATCATTATGATTTGCATGGGAATTGACGTAGCCAAGGACAAACACGATTGCTTTATATCCTCAGCTCGGAAGGTGAAGTTCTGACAGATGTATTCCCCATCCAAAACAATGCAGAGGGCTTTGACACACTGCTGCAAACGATTCGCCGCTGCGCTCACCCTGAGGATAAAATAAAAGTAGGACTTGAGGCTACTGGACACTACAGCTACAACATCCTTGGATTTCTGCTTGACAAAGGTCTGCCCACCTACGTCATCAATCCACTGCACACCAACCTCTACCGGAAAAGCCTGAGTCTTCGCAAAACCAAGACTGAGTATGTTGATGCGCGAACCATTGCAGCTATGCTCATGTCTGATGTGGACCTCAAGTCCCACACAGACACAGCTTACCGCAATGAGGAACTAAAGTCACTCACAAGATACTGGTTTGATAAGGTTCGTGAACCGGCAAAGTTGAACCAATCTGTTTCTCGTCTGGTCACGATTCTGTTCCTAGAGCTGGAAAAGCTGGTTCCAGGTTTGCTACAAAACACTAAACGCAGAAGTCTATTTTATTTGCTTTATCAACACAAGAAAAGGCGCTTAGAAATGAGCGCCTTTTCATTTTTCTTCGCGCAGCAGCGCATCATACTCCTGCGGTGTGTTGATGTTTGCAAGCGCAGTGTCAGGGAATGCCGTCCCTGAAAGCGGGATTTGCCGTACATCCAGCGTTTTAAGTGCATGCATTAGGCGATAGTTGCCGGAAAGAATCTGACGCTCAAGTGCGGGAGCAGTCTTTTTGGCATAAATGCCGCCGATTGGATGGATGCGTCCGCTGCGATCCACAGGAAGGCAGACATCACAGCCGTCGTCCAGAAACAAGCAGAGGTAACGCGCCAGCACCGCAGGATAGCGCGGCATATCGCATCCCAGCACGAGAAGATAGTCGCTGTGGCAGCTGTGCAGCGCGGTACAGATGCCGCCGAGAGCTCCGCAGCTGGGAAATTGATCCTCTATCGGGTCAAAGCCGGAAAGAGCCAAGCCGCCGTGCCGCACAGAGAGCAACTTTTCGGGAAAAATCGACATCTCACGACCGATAAGCGATAGAAATGTTTTGCCGCGGAGGTAGAGTGTTGCCTTGTCTTGTCCCATGCGGCGACTCTCCCCGCCGGCGAGCAATACTACCCCGACAGAATGCAACATTATTTGTTCTCCTGCTTTACAAGTGTCAGCGCACTGGAGGGGCAGGTTTTCACGCACAGGGGCTCTTCGCCGCGGCGGATATGATCGATGCAGCCGTCACACTTGATCATGCGTCCATCGCTTTTAAACTTGGGTGCGTCAAAGGGACAGGCGAGTGCGCACTTGCGGCAACCGATGCAGCGAGAGGGATCTACCTGCACAAGATTCGTTTCCTCGTCGCGGTAGATCGCACCTGTGGGACAGACTTCAATACACTTGGCATTGCGGCAGTGCGCGCATGCGCGGGTGTAGCAGCGAATCTCTCCGTTCTCGTTTTCCTCACGGATAGCCACGCGCAGTGCCGGCCCGGTTTCATTGATGTCATAGTGCCGCTCAAGGCACGCGACTTCGCAGGCATAGCAGCATACGCAGCGATTCTGATCCAGCTTGATGGTATATCTCATGCCTTTTCTACCTCCGTTTCGGTTACCTTGTCCACCCGGCAGGGGAAACTCTTGTATCCGGGATAGCCGGATACGGGGTCAAGAAATTCATGGGACATCAGTAAACTTGTGTTCGCTTTCTCATTGCCGTGGTACATATGCACAACGCCAGGAAGAACAGTGGACGTCAGATTTGCGGTGGCAAGGATACTGCCATAAGGAGTGGAGATGCGGATACGGTCGCCACAGGCGATTCCGTATTTTTCGCCGTCGCTGGGGTGCATATCCAGAAGATCGGTTTTCTCCAGACCGGCAAGCCACGGCATGCGATAGGTACGTGAGTGCATGTATTGCGGTTTGCGCGAGCCGGTATTCATTAAAAGTGGATATTGGTCATCTGCAAAGTCGGGATACAGCTCATCAAAACTGCGGTAGACAGGCAGCGCGTCGAGTCCGGGGATGCCATCGTGGGGTTTTAGGCGCTCAGAGAGCAACTCGGCCTTCCTGCTTGGGGTAGGGAACCCGGTTTTGACATATTTGCGTTCTTCATACGGCGGCAGGGTGTGCTTCGTTTTCATAATACCGCCGTTTTCCTGAATTTCCTTTACGGTCAGACCTGTCGGCTCGATGATATAATTCATGTAGTCTTCGTAGCTCATGGTGAGGTGCGGGTCGTTCAAACCCAGCGCCTTTGCAAGCTCGAAAATGATCTGAATATCGTGGCGCGATTCGCCCAACGGGTCAATAGCAGGCGGGAAGCACTGCACATACCCTTCGGAAAAGATTTTTACGTCGCTGCGTTCAAACGAGCTGCATGCGGGCAGCAGAATATCGGCATAGCGTGTCGATTCCGAAGTGAAAAGGTCGACATCGACAAAAAAATCCAGTTCGCGCAGCGCTTTGAGCATGTAATTGCTGTCGGGCCACATCATGTGGTTGAGTCCCATGCCGAAAACCGCCTTGATGGGGTAGGGCTTGCCCTCAAGAATATACTTGGGAAGGAGCATTGCCTGCCCCTGATCGGGAATGAATTCCTTCCAGACAGGGAATTCCTTGTGCCCTATTGCAGGCACATCAAAATGAAAGCTTCCGGAATAGGCAGCTTCATTGCACGGTGTAAAACCTGAGACATGAAGGTATCCGGCAGGCAGTACGCGGTTGCCGCCGGTGATGTCGTAATTGCCGGTCAGCGCGACAAGTGAGACGACAGCGCGGTAATTCTGTACGCCATTCACATGATGCAGAACGGGGGAGGCAGAGGTCAAAAGCGCGGCCGGCTTGGCAGAGGCGTAGGTACGTGCGGCAAGAACGATTTTTTCAGCTGGGACGCCGGTAAGAGCCTCCGCCCGCTCAGGCGGATAGTCCATGACCATGGCGGAGAATTCTTCAAAGCCGGAGACATAATTGGAGACAAAATCTCTGTCATAGAGATTTTCGCGGATGATGACGTTTGCCATGCCGAGCGCAAGCGCACCATCTGTGCCGGGGCGTGGCTGGAGATGCAGCCATGCTTTTTGAGAGAGAGATGTTTTGCGCGGGTCGATAACGATGAACTTCTTTCCCTGCTCGAAAAGATCATAATACATGCGGTTGTTGTCAAGGTTGGAGAAAAACGGGTTGCGGCTCCAGATCATTACAACATCTGCGTTGGCGGAATCTGCACCGGCCATGTCACCGAACACCAGCCACCATGCCATTTTGTGTGCCTCCTGGCAGGTGCTTCCCTCGGTGAGATAGTTAGGACTGCCGAATGAGCAGGCAAGGCGCTGCAGCGGCGGGCGAAACCACTTGGAATAGCCTGCAAAGAAAGAGACGGACTGTGCACCGAATTCTGCCTTGTAGCCGTTGAGTTTCTCGGCGATCGTGGCGTAGGCTTCATCCCAACTGATGCGCTCGAACTTCCCTTCACCCTTTTCACCGATGCGCTTCATCGGGTAAAGAATGCGGTCTTTGTTATAGACGTACTGACGCAGTGCAGCGCCGCGAGGGCAGAGCCTGCCGTGTGTGCGCGGATTGTCAGCCGAACCTTCGATATGAATGACTTTACCATCCTTCACATAGGCGTCGACGCCGCAGTGAGAATATTGATTGCAGATGCCGCAGCAGGTCTTTTTGATCTCCACGCCATCTTCTGCGCAGGGAGGATATTTCATTTCGTTCATAACTGTCTCCAATATTAATCGATGTGCTGGGCGCAGCACGCCGCAACGGCGCACGGCGCGGAAATGCTGCAAAGGGAATCAGATCATACTGCCCATCATATAGGCTTCTTGCATCACCGGGGAGGCGGCGGTGAGACCCTGCTGGGAAAGACCTTTCCCCCAGATGAAACCCTTTTCGGATGCGCCGGGCAGACAGCTGACCCAACTTCTGAAGCCTGCAAGAGCACCGTCCTTCATGACCTCACTGTCGGAAGCGGAAGTGAAGAGGAAATAGAACTCTTTGTTGACATAATTCTGGTACGAGTTGTATGTGCGATCGAGAACCATCTTGAGTTGGGCGCTGATGGAGTGGAAGTAGACTGGTGAGGCCAGAACGATCACATCGGCAGCCATGAGTGCGGGGACAATTTCCTTCATGTCGTCATCCTGTACGCATTTGCAGTTGTGGCTGCGGCAATAGTCGCAGGCAAGGCAAGGATTGAGCGCAAGCCCGGCGAGGCGAATTTTCTGTGCTGTATGGCCGGCAGCGACCGCTCCGCGTAAAAATTCATCGCAGAGAAGATCGGAGTTGCTGGTGGGGCGGGGGCTTGAAGAAAGAATAAGCACCTTTTTCAAAGTGAAAACCTCCTGAATATTATACATTTAAAAAGTACGGCGAAGCCTGTTTTGTTTTTAGTTTGTTTTTTATTATATAGCGACGCAAAAGAGTTAGTCAACCTTAATCGTCAGGCATACACGAGAAGCAGGAAAAATATACAGGCAAAAAGTAAGCGTAAAATCTATACACGTAAAAAGGCCGTCATCTCAAGGAGAGCTGCTGCTCACCGAGATGGCGGTCTTCTGTTATTACGGCATATAGCATTCTTCTGGGGTGTCCGCGGGCAGCAGCTTTTCAGACCACGCTTCATCTGTTTCGCTCGCATTTCGCAGAACCCAAAGTAGATATCGGTACGGATCCAAGCCATTTTCCTTCGCCGTTTCAATCAGGCTGTAGATCACTGCGCTGGCTTGCACGCCACCGGTTGTATTGGCAAACAGCCAGTTTTTCCAACACTGCACATGGCGTCGTTTCTGCATTTCTTAGTGAGCGTCCCAGTGCATCAGGTTGCCGAAGCGCACTTAATACATTTGAAAGCAATCTTATACGACTCCTCCAAAGGCCGCTATGGGAGAGATATAGCAGCGACGCTTCGGGATGCCGCCAGATGTTCTGCCACCTCTGTTATGCTGGCCAAATCGCTGGAACTGCGGCATACGATCCGCCTGATCCACGAACTGGATACCGAGATTGAAGATATAGGCGCTGCTATCCAATCTGTTATGGATGAGATACGGTCTCCTATTATCACTATCCCTGACATGGGTGTCCGTATGGGTGCTATTATCTTGGCCAAAATAGGCGATTTCACTCTCTTCGACTCGCCAGATAAAATCTTCGCGTCTGCCGGAATATCACCTTCCACTTACCAATCTGGGTGTCCTTCGCTATCTGGAGTCTATTCGCACATGGAAAAGCGAGATTCCCACTATTTGCGATACGCTTCTTACAACGCCACAAAGTATGTCTGCCATTGGGACCCGAGCTTTGCCGTTTACCTTACTAAGAAGCGGGAATGAGGGGAAGCACTACAATGTTGCGCTCTCTCGTGCGGCCAAGAAATTGGTTCGGCTGATTTACGCGATGGAGACGTCCCAACAGCCATATCGTAACGCTGCATAAGCCCATTTCCCTATATGCTCAGTCGGGCATCCGGACGTTTGCTTTGCTATGCCTTTTTGAGACGTCTACGTTTTTCATCATTCCACACATTTCGGCCTTAACTTTTAGTTAGTCTTTCTTATCGGGTTCCAAAGGGACATTCTCTTCTGCGAAAGAAAATGCCCCTTTGATTCGTGCGGTGCTGCTTTTCCGCGCGCTCGCGCGCTTATGTTGCAAGCGCGGAACCACGTTCCGCTTTAAAAAGCGGCAGGAACGCGCTGCATTCCCACCCCTCCTCCCAGCGGCGCAGGACACTTTCTCCGTCATTTACCTCGAAGGTAAAAACGACCGCATCCTCCGTCTGCGCGCTTACGCGGTAGGTAAGCGTCACCGCCGTCATCTGCCATGGGGCGGAGCGCGCCATCGCCGCGCGGCAGGTCTTTGCGGCATCTGGCAGCAATTTCTGCTCGCAGCGGGCAAAATAGGCATCAGCGAGTGCGCGGTAATAGCGGTCGAAGCGCTTCTCGCGCCGGCTCTCCCCTTTTGTCTGCGGCAGCGTCAAGCGGGCGGTCAGGACGGTGATGTCCTCCCACTGCCAGCTTTTTTCCTGAGCAAAATCTTCTCCCAGCGTCAAACGCGGATGCTCCTTCATGCGCTTCCTCCCCGTTTTTTCATTTGGGGCAGTCTATGCCGCCGCGGCCAAAGCGGTGCGGCGCGAGAAAATGCGGGCGCGGCACTTTACTAATTTCGCACTCTCTGCTAAACTATATGGGATATTTGCAGAAAGGAAGGCGACGGGCATGGACAGCTACGAAGCTCTCGCCGCGGCCTATGACGAGCTGACCGAGGATGTGGAATACGAAAAGCGCGCGGACTTTGTCGAAAAGCTCTTTCTGCGCGCAAAGCGCCCTGTCAGGTCACTGCTCGACCTCGCCTGCGGCACGGGCACGATGACGAAGCTCTTCGCCCGCCGCGGCTACACGGTCACTGGCGTCGACTACTCGCCCGAAATGCTCGCGCAGGCGCAGCAGAAGCTCGCCACGCTCGATCCCCCGCCGCTGCTTTTGTGCCAGTCGATGCCGCAGCTCAAGTTGTTGGAAAAAGTCGACGCCGCTATTTGCTGCCTGGACAGCATCAACTATCTGACGCGTCCGCGCGACGTGCAGCGCACGTTTGCCCGCCTGCATGGCGCCATCGCCCCCGGCGGGTCGCTCGTGTTCGACGTGCACGCCGTCTTAAAAATGGAAAAACTCGACGGCGAGGTGCTGCTCGATGAGCGTGAGGACGTGTTCTGCCTCTGGCGCACGCGCTACCGAAAAAACGTCAAAATGCTCGACTACGAGGTCGACCTCTTCCGCCTCCAGCCGGACGGCGCGTGGGAGCGCGATTTTGAAGAACACCACCAGCGCGCCTACACGGTCGAAGAACTGACCGCGTGGCTCGAAGAGGCCGGTTTCACGGCCATCCGCACGCACGGCGAGCTCAAGCTGCGCCGCGCGAACGAGCGCGACGGCCGTATTTATTTCAGTTGTATCAGAAAGTGAGGAACCATATATGGAAGCACAGAAGGACTGTCTAGTCCGCGCCATCTCGAAAGATGGCTTTGTCAACGCTGTCGCGGTCTACACGCGCGGTCTGACCGAGCGCGCCCGCCAGATCCACCACACCTCCCCTGTCGCCACAGCGGCGCTTGGCCGCGCGCTCGCGGCCTGTTCGATGATGGGCAACGCACTCAAGGATAACGGCGCAAGCGTCACGATGCAGATCAAGGGCGACGGCCCGCTCGGCACCATCCTGACCGTTTCGGACTCTGAGGGCAATGTGCGCGGCTACGTGCAGAACCCCGCCGTCGATCTCGCCCTGCGCGAGGACGGCAAGCTGGACGTCGGCACCGCCGTCGGCCACAGCGGCACGCTGACGGTCATCAAGGACCTCAACATGCGCGAGCCCTACGTCGGCACGGTCGACCTGCTCGGCGGCGAGATTGCCGAGGACGTGGCCGCCTACTATGTCGAATCCGAGCAGGTGCCGTCGGCCTGCGGCCTGGGCGTGCTCATCGACCGCGACCGCAGCGTGCTCACCGCGGGCGGCTATCTCATCCAGCTCCTCCCCGGCGCGGGCGAGGACGTCATCACCAAGGTCGAGGGCGGCATCTACGCAGCTCCCAGCGTGACGAATCTCTTAAAGGAGAATCCTGATCCTGCGGTGCTGCTCAAAACGGTGCTGTCTGATTTTGACATAGAGATCCTCTCCGTCGATCCGATCGAATACCGCTGCTACTGCTCACGCGAGCGCACGGAGCGCGCGCTGCTGTCGCTGGGGTCAAAGGAGCTTGAAAAGATCGTGGACGAGCAGGGCTCTGCTGAGCTCACCTGCCAGTTCTGTGACAGGGTGCAGAACTTTACCAAAGATGATCTGACCGCCATGATCGCCGATCTGAAAAAGCAGGGAAAGTAATGCATTTCCCTTTTCAAAAAATTTTTTGAAAAAATCAAAAAATAAGGTTGACACGGCAGGGGTTATTCTGTATAATAACCCTTGTCGTTCGCCGAAGCGATTATTTCGAGTGGGGAGCATAGCTCAGCTGGGAGAGCATCTGCCTTACAAGCAGAGGGTCACAGGTT